>Ga0187783_10001312_pt1 | contig 18284 bp, 15 predicted proteins | sample 1015_SJ02_MP02_2_FD_132471 | JGI IMG/M metagenome (GOLD analysis project Ga0187783, IMG submission 132471) | Tropical peat soil microbial communities from peatlands in Department of Meta, Colombia - 1015_SJ02_MP02_20_MG | ecosystem: Environmental > Terrestrial > Soil > Wetlands > Peat | place...
CGGCCCGGCTGCTGGATCGGGCCGGCGACCAGACCACCGCCCAGCTGCGCGCCGCGCTGGCGCGGGCGGTGCTGGCCGCCGACCCCGGCGCGGCCGGGCGGCGCCGGGACCAGGGCCGGAAGGACACCCGCGTCGAGGTGTGGCACGAGCCGTCCGGCAACGCCGCGCTGGCCGGGCGCGAGCTAGCCCCCGCCGACGCGATCGCGGCCGACGCCGCGCTCACCGCCGACGCCGGCTGGCTGCGGGACAACGGCGCGGCCGGCACCCTGGCCGAACTGCGCGCCGCGGCTTACCTCGCCCGGCTGTCCGGCCGCGACCTGGCCGACCTGCTCACCTGGGACGACCCCGCACAGCCCGCAGACCCGGACCCCGACAACCACGGCGGCACCGGCAACCATGGCGGTCCCGGCGACGCCGGCAGTCCCGGCGGTCCCGGCGGCACCAGCCGTCCGCGCAACACCGGCGCCGGCAACCCGGCCCTCGCGGCCAGCCCCGCTGGCGCCGGGTCGGGCCAGATGCGGCCGCGCGGGTCGATACACCTGACGATGCCGCTGGCGGCGCTGGCCGGGCAGGCCGACACGCCCGGCGAGATCGCCGGGTACGGGCCGGCCGACGCCGGGACCTGCCGAGACCTGGCCACGCGACTCGGCGGCGCCAGCCGCTGGTGCCTGACCCTCACCGGACCCGACGGCCGCGCCGTAGGGCACGCCTGCGCCGGGCGGCGCGGGCCAGACGCCGGGCAGCCGCTGATCACCTGGGCGGCGGGACTGCGGGACAAGCTGCAGCTGCTGGAATCCAGGCAATGCCGCCACGCCCGCGAGTCACAGGCCTACGCCTGGCCGGCGCCGCTGCGGAACCTGATCGAAGTGCGGCAGCGGACCTGCGCCGCACCGGGCTGCCGCCGCGCGGCGGTCACCTGCGACATCGACCATACGATTCCCTTCGACAGCGGTGGCCCGACCTGCGAATGCAACGGCAGCCCGCTGTGCCGCCGACATCACCGATGTAAGCAGGCACCGGGCTGGCACCTGACCCAGCACCAGCCCGGCATCATGACCTGGCAGCTGCCCAGCGGCCGCACCTACACCACCACCGGCGACCCCTATCCGACCTAGCGCGGAATCGGTCGCGCCCTTGCGCGACAGAACCTCGCCGAGCCGACGCTGTCGATCCGGGGAGTCAACCGACTTGGGTCACAGGGCAATGCCCATGAGTGCGTCGACGGCGTCCCGGATCAGGGCACCGGAGCCAGCGGCACGGCCGCCCGCCGCCTCGGCGGCCCACTCGTCGACGGCCGCGATCGCGCCGCGAGCGTCGAGGTCGTCGGCCAGTCGCTCTCGCATCGCCGCCAGCGTCGCAGCGCCCACAGCCGCGCCGGCCGCCGCGTCGGCGCTGGCCGGCGGAGGAAGCCCGGCCGCCTCGACGGCGGCCCGCCAGGCTGCCAGCCGGGTAGCCCCCGCGGAGAGCGACTGCGGCGTCCAGTCCCAGTCTGGCCGGTACGGATGGGCGATGATGGCCAGCCGAATGGCCATCGGGTCGTGGCCCTCGGCCAGCAACCGGGACACGAACACCAGGTTGCCCCGCGACTTCGACATCTTCTCGCCGTGCAGCCGGACCAAAGCCGAGTGCGCGTATCGTCGCGCGAACGGCGGCTCCCCGACTCCGTCCAGGGCCACGCGCGCGTGGGCAGCGCTCATCTCGTGATGCGGGAAGATCAGGTCCCGGCCGCCGGCCTGAACGTCGAACGTGACGCCCAGGTAGTGCGTGGCGATCGCCGCACACTCGACGTGCCAGCCCGGCCGGCCGTCGCCGAACTGCGATGGCCACGATGGCTCGCCCGGCCGGCGAGCGAGCCAGACCAGGGGGTCAACGGGATCCTTCTTGCCCGGCCGAGCCGGATCGCCACCGTTCTCGGCGCACAGCTGCGTCATAGCATCGCTACCCAGACCGGACACCGAACCAAATGCCGCGTCGGCCGCCCGTGAGAAGTACACGTCACCATCGAGCTCATACAGCGCGTCTCGCTCGGCAAGCCGCCCGTTGAAGTCCCGGATCAGCGGCAGAGCCTCGACGGCGCCGATGAAATAGGACGGCGGCAGGACCCGCAGGGCGGTCATGTCGGACCGGAATAGGGCGATCTCCCGGTCGGCGAGGGCACGCCAGTTCTCGTCGTCGCGGTTCGCACGCACCAGCAGCGGATCATCGACATCGGTGACGTTCTGCGCGTAGATGACCTTCTTGCCGGCATCAAGCCACGCCCGGATCAGTAGGTCCCAGGCGAGGTAGGTGGCCGCGTGGCCGACATGGGTGGCGTCGTACGGCGTGATGCCACAGGCGTAGAGCGTGGCCGTGCTGCCGGGAGCGGCGATCACAAGCGAGCGGCTCGCTGTGTCCCAGATGACCGGCTCGCGGCCCGATCCGGGCAGGTCAGGTACGTCAGGAGCGGGCCACGAATCCATGGGCGCCAGAGTATCGCTGCCCGACGGCCGAATTGGGCGTTGGCCTGGCGCAGGGTTCGGCCACTACAGCGGGGAACGGGCGAGGCGTCACCTGGCCGAGCGGGTCAGCCAGCCCTCGGATGGGTCAGCCACGACTCCCGGAACGAGCCATCTCGAACGCGTACGCCAGCGCGATCAACCGTGGCTCGCTCCACGCCGGACCCATGAACGACAGGCCGACGGGCAACCCGCGAACCAGGCCGGCCGGCACCGTAATCGAGGGATAGCCGGACACGGCAGCCGGGCTCGAGGTGCCCCAGGAGTGATAGTCACCGAGTACGTGGTCGGTCAGCCAGGCCGGGTGCCCGGTCAGGGCTATGACCGCATCGAGCCGGTGCACCCCCAGTGCTGCGTCGAGTCCGGACCGGGCGATCCGGGTGGCCGCCGAGCGCGCCTCCAGATACCCGGGTTCGCTGAGATCGCCGCTGGTCGCCTCCGCGGCCTCGAACAGTTCCTGGCCGAAGTGGTTGAGCACCTCCGCGGCGTGGCGGTTGTTGAACTCGATGAGCCCGGCCAGGTCGGCCGGGTGCTCGCCGCCAAGCTCCGCTAGGTAGGCATTGATGTCGTGCTTGAACTCGTGCGTCATCGCGGTGAACTCGGGCTCGTTCAGCTTGTCGGCGTCGGCAAGTTCGACGGGGTCGACCAGCTCCGCGCCCAGGCTGCTCAGCGTCGCGAGCGCGGCATCCAGCACGGCCACCGTGGGGCTGTCGGCCGGGGCCGAGCCGCCCCGCCAGACGCCGAGCCGGGCTCCGGCGGCGGCGCCGCCGTCCAGGAATCCCGTGTAGTCAGCCGCGTTACCGGCCGCTTCCGCGGTGGCCGGATCGGCCGGATCGGCGCCCGCGATCACGGTCAGCAACGCAGCAGCGTCGGCGACCGTTCGCGTCATCGGGCCGGCCGTGTCCTGCGCGGCCGAGATCGGCACGACGCCGGCGCGGCTCACCAGCCCGAGCGTCGGCTTGATGCCGACGATGCCGCAGGCCGCCGACGGGGAGACGATCGACCCGTCGGTCTCGGAGCCGATCGCCAGCGCAGCCAGGCCCGCCGCCACGGCAACGGCAGAGCCGGAACTCGAGCCGGACGGGCTGCGGCCGACGCCATGCGGGTTCACGGCCTGGCCGCCCAGGGTGCTCAGTCCGCTGCTCGACGGGCGAGACCGGAAGTTCGCCCACTCCGACAGGTTCGCCTTGGCCAAAATCACCGCGCCCGCTGCGCGCAACCGACTAACCAGGAAAGCGTCGGCGGCGGCGGCATCCAGCAACGCCGGCGAGCCGGCCGTGGCGGGCAGCCCCGCGACCGACACGTTGTCCTTGATCAGCACCGGAACGCCGTCGAGCCGGCCGCGCGACCCGCCTGCCGCGCGCCGCGCGTCACTCGCGGCGGCCTCACCCGCCGCTTCCGGGTTGACCGTGATGACGGCGCGCAATTGCGGGTTGATGGCGTCGATGCGGGCCAGGTAGAAGTCGGCCAGCTCCGCGGCGGTCAGCGAGCCAGCGGTCAGTGCCAGGCTCAGCTTCTCAACGGTCACGTCACCGGCGGTGATGCCGCTCCGGCCGACAGTCTGGGCAAGTGATTCGGTCAGCGACATGGTGGACAGAATAGGTGCGTCGGGGGTTCGTCATCGGGGGAACAACGATGAGTTCGTCGTCACAATCGCGGCTGCGCGGATCGAGGCAATCCGGGACGCTGGCGGCCGAGCGGCAACTGCGCCCGGATCAGCGCCAACCATGGCGGGTCCGCCGGGCCGCCATCGCGGCCGTTGTGCTCGCGCTCGCGGGCGGCCTGGCGGCGTGCTCGAGCGGATCCTCGCCGAGTTCGTCAAGCAGCGCCTCTGCCGCCCAGCTGCAGTCCTCGTACGAGCAGGTCGTGGACCACGTGCTGCCGTCGGTCGTACAGATATCCACGAGCAACTCCACCGGTTCCGGCGTCGTCTACAACTCCAGCGGCGACATCGTCACCAACGCGCACGTGGTTGGCACCGCGACCGCGGTGACCGTGCGGGAGCCGGTCGGGAACAAGGAGATGTCCGCCAGCGTAGTCGGCACCTTCACGCCCGACGATCTCGCAGTGATCCGGGTGCAGGGCAGCACCAGCGGCCTCAAGCCGGCCGCGTGGGCCAACTCCAACAATGTCAGCGTGGGCGAGATCGTGCTCGCCATGGGGAATCCGCTCGGCCTCACCGACAGCGTGACCCAAGGCATCGTGTCGGCTACCGGCCGGACGGTCGGCGAGGGCAGCGGCAGCAGCGCGCTGATAACCTCGGCCATCCAGACCAGCGCGGCGATCAACCCTGGCAACAGCGGCGGCGCGCTGGTCAACCTGAACGACCAGGTCATCGGCATCCCGACGCTGGCCGCCCAGCTGCCCGACCAGGGCGGCGCGGCGCCAGGGATCGGCTTTGCGATCCCGAGTGACACGGTGAAGGACATCGCCGGACAGCTCATCAAGGATGGCCGGGTCACCAAGTCCGACCGCGCCGCCATCGGCATCTCCGGCGAGACATCGGCCAACTCGTCCGGTGCGGGGGTCGGCGTCGGCGTGATCTCGGTCACCAGCGGCGGCACGGCGGCGCAGGCCGGTGTCGCGGCCGGTGACGTCATCGTCGGCATCAACAATCAGAAGGTCACCAGCGTCGCCGACCTCCAGTACGTACTAGCGCAGCTCACGCCGGGGACCAAGGTCACCATCCACTACACCTCGGGCAGTTCAAGCACGCCGAAGACCGGCACCGGCACACTCGGCAGCCTCACCAGCACTGGCAGCTAGCCCTGCCGCCGCCCCTAGACTGCCGAGCGTGACACTGACCATCGGCAGCCAGCCCGCCGTGCCGGCGCTCGATCGCCCCGACCTCCTCGCGGCCCCGGTCGCGGCGGCCCTCGCGCTGAACGCCGGTGAAATCTGGGTCGAGGAGATAGGCGTCGCCGAGATCGACCCGGAGCTCGCGGACACCGCAGCGTTCTGCGAGCGATACGGCGTATCGCCCGACGAGTCCGCCAATTGCGTCGTCGTGGCCGGACGCCGGGACGGCGAGACCAGGCTGGCCGCGTGCATGATTCTCGCGACCACCCGCGCCGACGTGAACGGCCTCGTGCGGCGCGAGCTGGACGTGCGCAAGGCGTCATTCGCGCCGATGGCAGAGGCAGTAGCCCTCACCGGCATGGAGTACGGCGGTATCACCCCGATCGGGCTGCCCGCCGGCTGGCCCATCTTCGTGGACGAGGCGGTCGCGAACTCGGCTCGCGTCGTGATCGGCAGCGGCGTGCGCCGGTCCAAGCTGACCTTGCCCGGCGCCGCGCTCGCGAGCCTGCCGGGCGCGGTCGTCCTCGACGGCCTCGGCAGGTAATCAGGGCAGCCAGGACACCTTGTGGACGAGGGCGGCGTAGCCCACGAAGGTAACGGCGTCGATGAGCGAGTGCGCGATGATCAGCGGCGTGACGCGGCCCCACCGCCGGTACAGCAGGGCGAAGATCACGCCCATCACGGCGTTTCCGATGAACGCGCCGAAGCCCTGATACAGGTGATAGCACCCGCGCAGCACAGCGGAGGTGAGGATCGCCTGCCACGGTGCCCAGCCGAGCTGGTCCAGCCGCCGCAGCAGGTACCCGATGACCAGGATCTCCTCGAGGAGGCCGTCGTGGATTGCGCTCAACAGCAGGACTGGGATCCGCCACCAGACGGCCGGTAGCGACTCGGGCACGATGTGCAGCGAGATCCCTGAGTCGAACGCGGCGATATACAGACCGAGGCCCGCGCCGCCGATGATGGCCGCCAGCACCGCGCCGCGAACCACATCACGCACCGGCTCTCGCCCGTCCAGCCCGATGACCGACGGCGGCTCGCCTGACCGGGCCATCAGATACAGCACCAGCACGACCGGCATCAGTGCCTCGGCGATGCCGACGAGCTGCAGGACAAGGTCGAGCCACTGGTTCGAGGCGAGCGGCCCGACCAGCAGCGCCTCCTGGCTGGCCAGCGATGGCCGCGCGAGCAGCGAGCTGACGAGGCTGAGCAACGCGTTCACCGCGCTCGCGCCCAGTGACACCCCGAACACCGCGATGAGTTCCCAGCACAGGTACCGCCGCGGGGGAAGGCTCAGGGTGGCGTCCTGCATTTTGGGGACTTTACCGCTACCCGCTGGGCACCGAGCCCGCCGTGAACCCCCCGTCAGCCCAAGATCACGCACGCCGCTCCGCTCCCGGCCAACTTCCGCCTACCCCCGACAACCCCAGACCACCTAGGAGAACCAGCCCCGCAAAACCCCCGCCAACCCGATGGGAACGGGCTAGCTGTGCTTCGCGGTCACATTACGGTCAGCCGCTGCCACGCCAGCTCGGCCCCGGACGCGAGGCAGCCGTCCACGACGGCCTCGGTGCCGAGCGCGCTCACCCGGACCTCCGCCATGAGGGGCGTCAGCCTCCGCAGCGCCCCGGCGACCACGGCCGCGAATCCGGGTGCTTGCCCGATGCCGCCGCCGAGTACCACCAGACCGGGGTCGACCACCGTCACGATCGCGCACACGGCGCGCGCCACAAGCTCGGCCTCGCCCGCTACCACGGCGGCCGCGCGCGGATCCCCGGCTACCGCGGCCGCGAAGACCTGGCGGGCCGACACCGGCCCGCGCATCCCCGCCCGACGGGCGGCCCTGACCACGGCTGCCGCCGATCCTGCTGCCTCAAGCGTGCCGCGCCGCCGAGCATCGGCCGGGTCGGACCCCTGCTCGGCCGAGATCGGCATGTAGGCGATCTCGCCAGCCGCGCCGTGGACGCCGCGGTGCAGCTTGCCGTCCATCATGAGCCCCATGCCGATCCCTGAGCCAACCCAGACGAACACGAAGGTGGCGACGTCCCGGCCGTACCCGTGTTCGCGCTCGGCCAGCGTCGCGGCGTCGACGTCGTTCTCCACGACTACTTGCTGGCCGAACGCCGCTCGTATCTCGGCCAGCACGGCAGGCTTCCCCCAGCCGGCCAGGCCGCCAGCCAGCCAGATCGCGTTCCGGCTCGGGTCGTACACGCCGGGGCTGCCGATGACCGTCTGGGTCACGTCCGCGCGGGTGATGCCGGCCGGCGCGCAGAGGTCGTCGGCAAGCGCGACCAGCTCGGCGACTCGCTTGCTCGCCGTGGATGCCCGGCTGCGCACCTGTCCGCGCGTGACTACGGCACCGGTGAGGTTGGCCACCGCGCCACGGAGGTACTGCTGGCCGATGTCCAGGCTGAGCACGTAGCCTGCCTCGGGCCTGATCTCGTACAGCACCGCTGACCGGCCCGGCCCGCCGCTGCTCTGGCCGGCCTCCCGCACCAGCCCGGAACGCTCCAGGTTGGCCAGGGCCAGCGACACCGTCGGCTTCGACAGCCCGGAAACCCTCGCCAGCTCCGCCCGCGAGCACCGGCCGAGCTGGCGGATGTGGCGCAGCAGCAACCGCTCGTTCATCGCGCGGATCAGCGGCGGGCGAGCCGGCACGGCTCCGGCGGACACCATGCCGGACACCACGGCAGGGATCGATATCGGTCCGGCTGACGCCGCGCCGTCGGCAGGCGGTGGCACTCCGTCTCCGGTCGTGAGCGGCGGCAGTGCACTTGCCGGTGTCATGGTCACGCCAATATCCTCCCAGCCCCCGGTGACGTCGCCGGAATGAGATCAATCCGTGCTTGTCGCCCCTACATAGTTAGGATACTGTCCTAACTAATTTTCCGGAACTCAATATGTCCCCCGCCCCCAAGAGCCCAAGCTGGGACCGCCATTGTCAGCATCCCGGTACTCCCCGTGACCACCGACCCCGTCGTGCTCGGCCTCGACTTCGGCGGCACGAAGATCGCGGCCGCCGTATGCGACCTATCGGGCGCGAGGCTTGCTGCCGCCGTGGTGAGCAGCCTGGCAGAGCAGGGTGCTCAGGCCAGCTTCGATCACGGCGTTCAGACCGCGCGCGACCTGCTGGCTACCGAGGCGGCCGGGGCACCGATCGCCGCGGTCGGCGTCGCCACGTTCGGCGTCCCGGCTGACGACCAGGTGGCGCTTGCCCCAGCGATTGACGGCTGGGAATCACTACCGATCGGCCACGCGCTGCGCGCCGCATTCCCTGGCGTGCCGGTCCGGCTAGCCAACGATGTCAAGGCAGCGGCAACCGCCGAGGTGCGCTGGGGTGCGCTCGCTGGCGCCGATCCGGCTCTCTACCTGAACCTCGGCACCGGCCTCGCGGCCGCTGTGGTGTCCGGCGGCCAGGTGCTGGCCGGCTACCACGGCGCAGCTGGCGAGATCGGCTACAACGTCCGGGAGCAGGCGGACCTGCCGACGCCGCCGACCCGGCTCGAAGACGTGGTGAGCGGCCGGGCGCTACAGCAACGATTCCTGATGCCTGCCGCCGAGGTCTTCGCCGCGGCCGACACCGACCACGACCTGGACGCCCTCATCACCGACTTCGTCAACGAGCTCGCCTTCCACGTGGTGAACCTGGCCATCCTCATCGACCCGCAGCGCATCGCCGTCGGCGGCGGCCTCACAAGGTCGTGGCACCGGATCGGACCGGGGCTCGGCGCGGCGCTGCGAGCCGCCGTTCCATACCCGCCGAGCCTGGTGCTCGGCCGGTACCCGCACGAAGCACCCCTGCTCGGCGCCGTGGCACTCGCCGTCGACGCCGCCAATACCGAAGTCAACCGCGCCATTGAAAATGGCTATTTCTCGGAGAGGGTAAGGCAACCATGAGACGACTTAGGTCGCTCGGCGCCCTCATCGGGGCTGCTGGTCTGATCACAGCCGCAGCCGCGTGCGGGTCGAGCACATCAGGATCGGGCTCCGGCTCCGGTCTAACCCTCAACATCTCCAACGAGTTCGGGTCGACCTGGAACTGCCAGTTCAACCCGTTCAACCCGAACGTCGCGATCCTGCCGTTCGGGCCCGTCTACGAGCCGCTCGTGTTCATGGACAACCTGGAGAGCGGCAAGGCCTCGCCGTGGCTCGCCACCTCCTGGGTGTGGAGCAACGACAACAAGACCGTGACCTTCACCATCCGTAACGGGGTCAAATGGTCGGACGGCAAGCCGTTCACTGCCGCCGACGTCGTGTTCACGTTCGACGAGCTGAAGAAGTACACCGGCCTGGACATCCAGTCCGACTGGAGCTTCCTGTCCAGCGTGACGCAGCAGGGCAGCAACCAGGTCGTCATGAACTTCCAGCAGCCCGGCACGGCCGACTTCTACTACGTCGCCGACCAGACGCCGATCATTCCCGAGCACATCTGGGCCAGCATCAAGAACCCGGTCACCTACCCGGACAAGAACCCGATCGGCACCGGCGCGTACACGGTCGGATCCTGCACCCCGCAGAACATTCAGTACACCGCCAACAAGAACTACTACGTGCCGGGCGAGCCCAAGATCCAGACCGTGAACTACCCGGCCTACCTGTCCAACAACGCCGCTAACGCTGACCTGGCCAGCGGCAAGGACCAGTGGGGCAACCAGTTCATCCCGAGCATCCAGGCGGCCTACGTCGCCAAGGACAAGAACAACAAGTACTGGTTCCCGCCTACGGTCAACAACGACATCTTCATCAACCTGACCAACCCGATCCTCAGTCAGCTACCGGTCAGGGAGGCGATGGCCTACGCGATCGACCGCAGCAAGGTCTCGCAGATCGGCGAGTACGGCTACGAGCCGGCCGCCAATCAAACCGGCATCGTCACCCCGACGTACTCGAGCTGGCTCGATACGAGTGAGGCGGCGCAGTACAACTACGGCTACGACCCGGCCAAGGCCAAGCAGGTCCTGGAGCAGAACGGCTACACGCTCGGCAGCAACGGCATCTTTAACACGCCGTCCGGGCAGCCGCTGAACTTCACGATCGTCAACATCGGCGGCTACTCGGACTGGGTCGCCTCGCTGCAGGTCGTCCAGCAGGAGTTCAAGGCCGTTGGCATCGGCCTGACGGTGGACAACCTCTCCAGCACGGCCTATGACACCGACATGTACACCGGCAAGTACCAGCTGGGTTACAACACCGAGTCCGGCGGGCCAGGGCCGTTCTACGAGCTGCGCCAGCTGCTGCTGTCAAGCAACTCGGCGCCCATCGGCCAGCAGGCGTCCACGAACTGGGAGCGCTATGAGAACCCGGCCACCGACGCGCTGTTCGCCGAGTACCCGTCGGCGACGCCTGCCCAGCAGCATCAGATCATCGACAAGCTGGAGCAGGTCATGCTCAGCGACGTGCCGGTGATCCCGGTGACCGAGGGCGTCGACTGGTTTGAGTACAACAACACCAGCATTACCGGCTGGGCGACGCAGAGCGACCCGTACGCACAGCCGGGCCCGGCTGTCACGCCCGACTTCGGCTGGGTGCTGCTGCACCTGAGGCCGAAGGGCTGAGTCCGGGGGTGACCGCGAGGATGAACTTCAGGAGCAGTAGATGAGATTTGCGCTGCGCCGGCTGGGCTTCTTCGCGGTCACCCTCTGGGCGTGCCTCACGCTCAACTTCATCATCCCGCGCGCGATGCCGGGCAACCCGCTGCTGGTCATGATGGCCAAGTACCACGGCCACCTGAACGCCAAGGCGCTGCAGGCCATCGAGGTCGCGTTCGGCATCCAGACCCACACCAGCCTGATCGTGCAGTACTTCGAATACCTCGGTAACACGTTCACCGGCAACTGGGGCATGTCACTACTGCAGACCGAGCCGGTCAGCACCGTCATCAGGGGCGCGCTGCCGTGGACGCTCGGCCTGATCGGCGTCACGACCATCCTCGCGTTCGTTCTCGGCACGCTGATCGGCATCGTCGGAGCGTGGCGGCGCGGCGGCTGGCTCGACAGCGTGCTGCCGCCCGTCTTCGTCATCTTCACCTCGATCCCGTTCTTCTGGATCGGCATGCTGCTGATCATGTTCGTCGGCAAGTTCATCCCGACCTACCCGACAAGCGGCGCCTACAGCTACGGGGCGGCGCCGTCCCTGTCCTGGTCGTTCATCGTCGACGTCCTGCAGCACGCGCTCCTGCCGGCGATCGCGATCCTCATCACCTCGATCGGCGGCTGGATCCTGACCATGCGCAACACCATGGTCACCGTGCTCGCCGAGGATTACGTCCGGATGGCGCGGGCGAAGGGGCTGCCCGGCTGGCGGATCATGTTCGACTACGCGGCTCGCAACGCCATGCTGCCGAACCTGTCCGGCTTCGCCATGTCGCTCGGCTTCATCCTGTCCGGAGCGGTGGTCGTCGAGTACCTGTTCTCTTACCAGGGCGTCGGCAACTACCTGATCGCGGCGGCTGACAGCGAGGACTACGCGCTCATGCAGGCGCTGTTCCTGCTGATCACGGTGGCCGTGCTGGTGGCGATCCTGCTCGCCGACATCGTCACCGCGCTGCTCGACCCGCGCACCAGGACCGGCGGTTAACCGTGGCCACTCTGCAGGTCCCTGTCGACCGGGCCACCGGCACTACCGGCAGCGAGCGCGCGGCGGGCCGCATCTGGCGCGCGGTTCGCTCGAACCGAAAGGCATTCTCCGGCGCTGTCATTTTGCTGATCTTCGCGGTGCTGGCCATCTTCCCCGGCCAGATCGCGCCCTACAGCCCCCTGGACGACAACTTCGGCCGCAGTCTCGGCCCCTCCGCCGCACACTGGCTCGGTACGACCGCGAACGACCAGGACATCTTCTCCCAGCTGATCTGGGGCACCAGGGAAACACTCATCATCGCGCTCGTGACCGGCGCGCTGTCCACCCTGCTGTCGATGATCATGGGGATCGCCGCCGCCTACCTCGGCGGCCTGTGGGATCTCACCCTCAACACGATCACGGACATCCTGCTGGTGATCCCCACGATCCCGCTGCTGATCGTGATCCTGGCCTACCTTCCGAACAACGGCCTTGTCCCGCTCATTCTGGTTCTGGTCGTGCTCGGCTACTCCTACGGTGCCCGCCAGCTCCGGGCCGAGGCGCTGTCGCTGCGCGGGCGGGACTTCCTGGAAGCCGCCAGGGTCCGTGGCGAGCGCAGCCTCTACATCATCTTCGTCGAGATCATTCCGACGATGACCTCGCTGATCGCAGCGGTGTTCCTGGGCACTGCGACCTACAACGTCGTCGCCGCCGCCACCCTGCAGTTCATCGGCTTCGGGGACCCGAACTCCACCAGCTGGGGCACCATGCTCTACTGGGCGCAGAACGGCGAAGCCCTGCAGACCGGGCAATACTTGTGGGCGCTCGCCCCCGGCTTCGGCATCGCGCTGCTGAGCGCCGCGTTTGCGTTGCTCAACTATGCCTTCGACGAGGTCGGCAACCCGGCGCTGCAGCGGGTCAAGCTGCGGCCGAGCGGGCCGCGCCGGTCCGCGGTGCTGCTGGAGCGGATCGGAGCGCGCCGTGCTCGCTAACCGCCCGAGCAGAACGACACAGCCAGCCGTGGCGACGGCCGCGAACACCAGCGACGCCGTTACCCTGCTCAAGGTTGTCGATCTTTCGGTGACGTACCGAACGCGCCGCGGGGACGTCATGGCCGTCGACGGCGTCAGCTTCGACCTCGAGCGCGGCGAGTTCCTGGGCATCGTCGGCGAGTCCGGCTGCGGCAAGTCCACGCTGTTGTTCGCGATCGCGCAGCTGCTGGCGCCGCCCGCTGTGGTCACCAGCGGCAGCGTCAACTTCCGCGGCACGGACCTGACCGAGCTCACCGAGCACGAGCTGGCCACCATCCGCTGGAAGGAACTCTCGGTAGTGATGCAGAGCGCGATGAACGCGCTCAATCCGGTCAAGTCGATTGGGTCCCAGTTCGCCGACGCGATGCGGGCGCACGGGGTCAGGTCGAAGCCGCAGATCGCCGAGCGTTCCGCCGAGGTGCTCCGCATGGTCGGCATCGACCCCACGCACCTGGGCAGCTACCCGCACCAGCTGTCGGGCGGCATGCGGCAGCGCTCGATGATCGCGATGGCGCTGTTGTTCACCCCGGATCTGGTGATCATGGACGAGCCGACCTCCGCGCTGGACGTCGTCGCGCAGCGGTCGCTGATGCTTCAGATCAAGGAGCTGCAGCAGACGCTGGGTTTCGCTGTCCTGTTCGTCACCCACGACATGTCGCTCGTCAGCCACTTCTCCGACCGGCTGCTCGTGATGTACGCAGGCCAGGTGGCCGAGCTAGGGGCTACCCGGCGCATCTTCGACACGCCGCTGCATCCGTACACCCGCGGCCTGCTCGACGCGTTCCCGTCCGTCCGCGGCCCGAAGGTTCCGCTCACCGGTATCCCCGGCAGCCCGCCTTACCTGGCCCGGCTGCCGGACGGCTGCCGGTTCGCGCCGCGCTGCCCGGTCGTCGAGGACCGGTGCCGCGAGCAGGCGATCGACCTGGTCGATGTCGACGGCCAGGTCGTCCGCTGCATTAAGTACCGCAACGGGGTGGTCATCGGTGACTGACGCCCCGCCGCTGCTCCGTACCGACAACCTCACCCGGCACTTCCGGATCGGGGGCGGCCTGCGCCGCTTGCAGTTGCACGCCGTCGACGAGGTAAGCCTGCAGATCGGCGAGCGGGAGATCGTCGCCCTCGCGGGCGAGAGCGGCAGCGGCAAGAGCACGATCGCCCGGCTGCTGGCCCGGATCTACCCGCCCACCGCCGGTGAGATCTACTTCCAGGGCAAACCGCTGTCGGGGCTGCGATCGCGGTCGGACGTGCTCGGCTACCGCGGTCACGTGCCGATGGTGTTCCAGGACCCGTTCAGCTCGATCAACCCGGTGTTCCGGGTGTCGCACGGGGTGCTGCGCAGCCTGACGCTGCACCGCCCCGAGCTGTCGGCTGCCGAGCGCGAGGCCGAGGCGGTGCGCGTGTTCGAGGCCGTGGGGCTGACCCCGGCGGCGGACATCCTGCACCGGTTCCCGTACGAGCTGAGCGGCGGGCAGCGGCAGCGGGTCGGATTCGCGCAAGCGCTGGCGATGCGGCCGCGGCTGATCCTGGCTGACGAGCCGGTGTCGATGCTTGACGTGTCGATCCGGATCGGTCTGCTCAACCTTATGAAGCAGCTACGCGACGAGCAGGGCGTTTCCATCCTCTACATCACGCACGACATCGCGAGCGCCCGATACGTCGCCGACCGGCTCATCGTCTTGTACGCCGGCCGGATCGCCGAGTCGGGCCCGGTCGAGGACGTGCTGGCGGCGCCGCGTCATCCGTATACGCAGCTGCTGCTGTCGGCGGTACCCGATCCGAACGCCGACCTGACAGCTGGAGCGACGACCGACCGGGGCGAGCCGCCGAAGGTCATCAACCCCAGGCCCGGTTGCCGGTTTGCGCCCCGCTGCCCGCTCGTCACCACCGACTGCGTGAACATCACCCCGGCGCTGCTCCCCCTCTCCCCCGGTCATGACGCCGCCTGCCTCGTCGCGCAGTCCGGCGCTGAGGCAAAGGCGTTCTGATGAAGCTTGCGGTTGTCGGCGGCGGCTCCACCTACACCCCCGAGCTCGTGGACGGCCTCGCCCGGCTGTCCGGCGACATCAAGGTCACCGAGCTGGTACTGGTCGATCCCGACGAGGGCCGGCTGTCGGTGGTCGGGCCGTTCGCCGCGAGGATCATGGCACGGTACGGCCATCAGGCGAGGGTGACCTGGACTCCGGACCTGGACGCCGCTGCCGACGGAGCAACCGCCGTGCTGCTCCAGCTGCGGGTCGGCGGCCAGGCCACCAGGAACCGGGACGAGACCTGGCCGCTGGAGTACGACTGCGTCGGGCAGGAAACCACCGGCGCCGGGGGTTTCGCGAAGGCGCTGCGCACCGTGCCGGTCGTGCTCGACGTGGCCGAGCGCGTTCGGGCGAAGGCGCTGCCGGACGCGTGGATCATCGACTTCACCAACCCGGTCGGCATCGTGACCAGGGCGCTGCTCGACGCCGGGCACCGCGCGATCGGGCTGTGCAACGTCGCGATCGGCTACCAGCGGACGTTCGCGTCGCTGCTGGGCGTCGAACCGGAGCGGGTCGCGCTCGATCACGTCGGGCTGAACCACCTGACCTGGGAACGGGCCGCGATGGTGGACGGCGGCGACCGGCTGCCGGAGCTGCTCGCCGCGCACGGCGAGCAGATCGCCCTGCACACCGGGCTGCCGCTCACGGTGACGCGGGACGCCGGGGGCGTTCCGTCCTATTACCTGCGGTACTACTGGGCGCACGACAGCGTGGTCGCCGAAGAACGCGGCGCGCCGACCCGGGCAGCTGCGGTCGCCGACATCGAGCGGCAGCTTCTCGGCATGTACGCCGATCCGGCGCTCGACACCAAGCCCGAGCTGCTGACCCACCGTGGCGGCGCGTACTACTCCGAGGCCGCGGTGGCGCTGCTGGCCTCGCTGGTCACTGACACGCGCGACCGCCAGGTTGTCAACCTGCGCAATCACGGGACGCTGCCGTTCCTCGCCGACGAGGCCGTGATCGAGGTGCCCGCCGTGATCGGGTCCGAGGGGGCGACGCCGGTGCCGGTCGCGCCGGTGAGCCCACTGCTGGCCGGTCTCATCGCGCACGTGTCGGCCTACGAGGAACTCGCGGTGGACGCGGCGCTGCGCGGCGGCCGGGATCGGGTGGCCAGCGCCCTGCTCGCCCACCCGCTGGTCGGGCAGTACGACCTAGCGCAGCGGCTGACCGACCGACTGCTGGCGGAGAACGCCGCCTTCCTGCCCTGGGCGGAGGGCGGCCGGTGACATCGCTCGCCGCGGTGCTCGCGATCGACGGCGGCGGCAGCAAGACCGACGTTGCGCTCGTCGCCGCTGACGGCAGCGTGCTCGCGTCGGTCCGCGGCGGCGCGGCCAACCATCAGGTCGTCGGCCGGGACGCGGCGCTCGCCGTGCTGTCATCGCTCGTCAGCGACGTTGCCACGCAGGCCGGCTTTTTGGCCGGCGCACCGATTGCAGCGCACACCTCCGCCTGCCTTGCCGGAGCCGACTTCCCGGACGAGGAAGCCGAGCTAACCGCGGTGATCGCGGCGCAGGGCTGGTCGAAGACCGCCACGGTCGGCAACGACACCTTCGCGGTGCTGCGCGCCGGTCTCGACGATGACGCCCGCGGTCGGCACTGGGGCATCGGCGTGATCTGCGGGCACGGCACGAACTGCGCCGGGGTGGCGCCGGACGGCAGGCAGTTCCGGTTCGTCGCGCTCGGTGCGATCAGTGGCGACTGGGGCGGCGGCGGTGACCTCGGGCCCGACGCGCTGTGGTGGGCGGCGCGCGCGGCGGATGGTCGCGGCCCCGACACCGAGCTGCGCCGCGCGGTACCAGCCCACTTCGGCGTGCGCCGCGTCGAGGACGTCACCCTGGGCGTGTACCGGGGCACGATCGGGTACGCCGAGCTGTTCGGCCTGACACCGGTGCTGCTCGCCGTCGCTAACGCCGGTGACGAGGTCGCCAGGGCCGTCGTGCTGCGGCAGGCCGACGAGGTCTGTGCCATGGCCGGGGTGGCGGCGCGCAACCTCGGACTCGCCGACGGCGGCCCCGACGGCCTGCCGGTGCCGGTAGTGCTCGGTGGCAGCGTCCTCGCCGCGCGCGACCCGCTGCTGACCGATGCGATCACCGATCGGCTCGCGGCCCAGCTGCCCGCGGCGAGGTTGCGGATCATCGACGCGCCACCGGTCGTCGGCGCGGCGCTGCTCGGCCTTGATCAGGCCGGCGCACCGGCCACGTCACTGGCTCGGCTCAGGGCGGCGATGGCGCGGCCAGCCAGCCCCGGTCGGGCCGGACCGCGAGACCTCGGTCCAGCAACTGATCCGGCAGGTCAGCCGGCAGCAGCCAGCGCCAGCTGAACCAGCGCGCCAGGTCCTTATCCGGAGCGAGCACGGCAGCTCGCAGCGCGGCGCCCAGCAGGCCCACGACGTCGGCAGGCTCGCCCGAGGGCTGCGGGAACTTCTGGTCCCACCGGGCCAGCTCGGCGCGGTGCAGGTGGCCTTCGCCCCCGCCCGCCGGGACGATCACCGACGTAGCGATCAGGGCCCCGCAGCGCTGCAGCGGCGCACGCAGCGCCCGCAGTTCCTGGTGCTTCAGGCCGAGTTCCAGCTCGACGTCCTCGGCCAGCGACGGCCCGGTCTCGGCCAGGTGCCACAGCAGCCGCCGCCAGCCGGGATCGTCGCGCTCCATCCGGGCCAGCTCGGCGCGGCAGATCGGATCGACGAGCGCCAGCGTCTCGTCCGTCAGGTAGATGGTCTTGCCGCGGTGAATGTCCAGCACGTGCACGCCGGGCATGCCGCCGAGCTCGTGCCCCCACGGCCACTTGGTGGCGGGCCAGCTCGCGAAGCCGCGGCCGTCCGGCTGGTAGGGGTCCTCGTGGCAGGCCCCGAACAGGCTGGGCAGGGCGCAGTCGGCCGTCCGGGTGAGGAACCCGCGGTCCCGCACGAAGGCGTGCGCGTCGGTCAGCGTCTCGAGCGCGCGATCAGGCGTGAGCCTGCACGCATGCGCACGGCGGGCTTGGAGTTCCTCGAGCGTGCCTGCCACGTCAGCCCGCCAGCAGGTAACAGGCAATCGCGGCGGCAGCCGCGACGTTGAGGGAGTCGACGCCGCGGCTCATCGGGATGCGGACGGCTTGGTCCGCCGCGGCGAACCAGCGGTCGGACAGGCCAGTCCCCTCGGTGCCGATCAGCAGCGCGAGCCGGTCCGGCAGCCGCACGTCCGCGATCGGGACCGCGGCCGGGTCTGGCGTCAGCGCGAGCAGCCGGAAGCCGGCCGCCCGCAGGCTCGCGAGACCATCCCGCCAGTCGGACAGCCGGGCGTACGGCACCTGCAGCACCGCGCCCATCGAGACCTTCACCGCCCGCCGGTACAGCGGATCGGCGCAGCGCGGGGACAGCAGCACCGCGTCCACGCCGA
>Ga0187783_10001313_pt1 | contig 18276 bp, 15 predicted proteins | sample 1015_SJ02_MP02_2_FD_132471 | JGI IMG/M metagenome (GOLD analysis project Ga0187783, IMG submission 132471) | Tropical peat soil microbial communities from peatlands in Department of Meta, Colombia - 1015_SJ02_MP02_20_MG | ecosystem: Environmental > Terrestrial > Soil > Wetlands > Peat | place...
AGGCCGGTCAACATCGTGGGCGAGGAGGTAGGCCATCGTTCCCAAGGTGGACGTGATCGTCGCACCCGTTCTATTCATCTCCGGCCAGAAGTTCGACACCGAGAAGCGCTTGTGGATCGCACCGCGACCGCCGAACAACAACGTACCGATCACAACGGTCGTCAAGGCGTTGAAATGGTAAAGGGGCAACGGTGTCCACACGACGTCTTGAGCTTGGCGTTCCCAGCAAATTCCGATTTGACGAGCAAGTGCCTCGTGATAGCTGTGACTGAGCATGCAACCCTTGGAGGGCCCCGTCGTGCCACCCGTGTAGATGAAGGTGGCAAGATCCGCGGGCCCGACAGGCACTCCCACCTCTCGGGCCTCTGCACCGAGCAAATCCTCGAACTTGTGTACCTTCACCGACGGCACCCACTCGAGCTCGCCGTCGACGACGGGTTGATCGTCGACTACCACGACGTGATCGAGATTCTCCAAGGCGGACGCGACGTCAGCGAGACGGCTTGCGAGGCTTCGCGCGACGACAACGATCCTGGCACCACAGTCAGCCAGCTGATGACGCAGGTACTCACCCTTGTAAGCGGTGTTTACGGGGACTGCGATCTGTCCTCCCATCACGACGCCTGCCCATCCCAACACAGCCTCGGGAGAGTTTTCGAGGATGGTGGCGACTCGGTCCTGGGTGTTTACGCCGAGATCACGAAGCGCGGAGGCGACCCGCCGTGCACTCCCCACAACCGCAGCCGCCGACATCTTGGTCCCGTCGACGTCCAGGTATTCGCCCTCTGGGTCCTCGTCCAAGCGCCGCTCGAAGAGCGCCGGCACCGTCCAATGTTCTCTTTGGCGCCATACGTCGCCCACGTCCGGTCACCTCGCCGCCCCCATCGGGGCCCCAGATCCAAAACGAATATAATGTACATCTCGCCCCTATCGGAAAGGACACCTCGGAGGGCACGCCCTCGAAGAAACACGAGCTTGGAAGCGAGCGCCTTCTCAGGGAGCGTCTTAGGAGGAGAGTGCCGTCGGAGAGAGCGGCCGAGATCATGGTCGGAAAGGATGGTCGTGTCCGACGAACATATCTACGCGGAGCGTCTGTTCCCCGAACCGAACGACCTTGGAATTGCAGAGTCCGATCGAGCTGTGAGTTCTGTCGCGCACGGAACGCGGAGCCACCTCGAGGGTGCTGGCGGAGAGGGAACGACTTGGTACGAAGGGGGTGGCGCCGCTTCCGACCAAGCGGTTCAGGGGATCACCATCTACCCACCTACACGCGGCGTAACAACGCAGGGCGATCCGTTCGAGCCAGTGAAGATCGGGATCCTGATCGACATGGATCTAAACCAATTGTTGGCCGACTGGATCGACCCGACGATTCTTGCGATCGAAGACGCTTTGAACGAAGGCGTATGGGCGCGATCGGCAGTTCAGCTGGTTGTAGCGGACGCCCGCGGTCTGCCCAGAGAGAATTATCGGAAGGTTATCGGGGGTTACAAGTGGCTGGTGGATCAGGGATGTGTAGTCATACTCGGCCCGATGATCTCGGACAACTCTCTGGTTCTACAGGACACGGTCAACGAAACGGGTGTGGTGTGCATCGGTTGGACGGGCGCGCACAAGTTCGCATCCGAATACTGTTTCACGGTGGCGAATGGCGACATCCCGACTGAAGGAGTCGTCTGCGCAAACTGGCTATGGCAGCGTGGCCTGTCGAAAGTTGGCCTTTTCTGGGAGGCCGGCTCCTCCGGCCGTGACTATGCGGACTATTTCCGGGACGAGGCGCTCCGCCTTGGTCTCACGGTTACTCGTGAAGTGATGCTGGAGCCGAATCCGCGAGATCTCGAAGAGCATCTTGCCGCAATGCGCGATGCGGGTACCGAAGGCCTCTACTACGGCGGCTATGGATACGCAGCGTTTCATTTCGGCCCGGCGTTGAAGGCACTCAGATGGGACCCACCAAGGATCATGGGAACCGCGTTCATGTTCTACTCGAACAAGAACCAATGGGGAGCGGGCCTCGAAGGCTGGCACGGGATAGACCAGCTCGGTGAAGACGGAGCGAATCCGAACTACAACGCGATGCGCGAACGGTTCGAAAAGCGCTTCGGTCGCCAGACAGGCAACGTCGTGGTGGCACTGGCCTACGACACAGCACGCGTAGCCATCCACGGGATCGCTAAGGCTGCGATACCAGCGCCGCGACAGGTGAAAGAAGGAATCGAACGTATCCGCTGGATGCCTTCCACGAACGGAGGCCCAGGTACGTACATCCAGTTCGGCCCCGGAGATCGCAAGGGGTACAAGGGCGACTTTCTTACAATTCGGGAGCTTCGCGACGGCCAATTGCGCTTCGCGGGTTATTTCCGGCCGGAATGGCCCTCGAACTCGACTTCTCCGTGACTGAAAGAATGCGCTCGAGCTCAGCTGGCGCGCTAGCCAAGCTGCTGAGCGAGCACCCAGCCCTGGACCAGGAGCCGCTCCTCCACAGCGCGTCGGGGTCCGTGACAGCCGGCGAAGCGCGTCTCGCTGCTCTTGCCATCGCCGATGACCTGCGCGCCTTCGGTGTCCGACCCGGCCAGGGCGTGGTCGTGTCTCTTCCAAATGGTCCGGCGTTCGTCGAAACGATGTTCGGCGTCTGGCTCGCCGGTGCGGTCTTCATACCCGCGAACCCGCGCGGCACGGATGCAGAGTCCCGAGAGCTCCTGCGTGTGTGCTCGCCCAGCGTTGTCATCGACGAGTCCGGGATGAAGAAAAGGGATTTCCCCGAAACCAGTTACGACGAGGACGTCGCGTTTGTGACCTGGACGTCGGGAACTACGGGAAGCCCTAAGCCGATCCTCCACACGCATGCCGGTTATATCGAGCTTCTCGACAGGGTTCTCGGTCCCCTGCGGGCCAAACCCAGCCAATCCGGCGGAACGAAAGGGTCACCGACAGCGGACACTCGACCAACTCCGAACCTAATCCCCGTCTCGCTCGCTCTGAACGCAGGAATCTACAACGTACTCTTCGGGCTGCGCGCAGGTGCCCAGATTGTAATCATGGAACGGTTTGATACGGGTGAGTTCGCCCGACTGGTCAAACAATTCAGCATCCGATCCACGGTTCTTCCGCCTCCAGCCATTGTCATGCTCGCAGGAGACGAATCTGTGACGAACCTCGAACCTCTCCGATATGTGAGAAGCATCACGGCACCTCTCTCTCCACTTGCCGCTCGTAGGTTCACCGAGAAGTTCGGGGTCACGGTCCTGAACGGCTACGGCCAAGCAGAGATCGGCGAAGTCATCGGGTGGACGGCAGCAGACGCACGCGAGCACCCCGAGAAACTCGGAGCCGTCGGCAAGCCTCATCCCGGCGTCGAGATCAAAGTCGTGGGACTGGACGGTTGGGTCGCAAACCCGGACGATCCAGGTGAGTTGCTCGTGCGACCGCCGAGTCGAGCTGCCGGATACGCGGACGGAACCGAGCTCGACGAACGGATCGACGAAGACGGATATGTGAGAACGGGCGATGTTGCGCGCATCGACCCAGAGGGATTCGTCTGGATCGAGGGACGCCTGGGTGACGTTATAAACCGGGGGGGTCACAAGGTGTTCCCGGCGCAGGTAGAGGAGGTCCTTCTCTTGTCCCCCGACGTCGACGAAGCAGCGGTCGTCGCGTTCCCGGACGAGCGTCTCGGAGAAGTCCCTGTTGCTTTCGTCGTTGGGAACGGAACGGAAAAGTCGTTGGAAGATCTTTGCCGACAGTACCTGGTTCCGTACAAAGTCCCGGTAGCATTCCACTTCGTCCAATCACTTCCGCGAAACGAGGCGGGAAAACTCTTGCGCCAGCAGGTGCTCGACGAATAAGGCGACTACCAGAAGGTCAGCCGGCTCAAGAGCTCAGGTCTCGATCGACGTCGCGGTCAGGATCGAGGTCGAGGTCGCCAAATGCGCCGTCAATGCGCAGTCCGTCGACGAGCTCCGGTGCGTATCCAAGGACTTCGCGAAGGATCTCCGCTGTGTGCTCTCCAACGCGTGGTGCTTTACGCATCCTTGGCAATTGCTCCCCCACAAGGTGAACGGGAAGCGGCATTAGATCCGCGCCAGCCTCTTCGGCCGGTTCGAACGGCAGACGGTAGGCGAATTGTTCGTCGGAGAGGATCGACTTAGCGTCGTTGACCGGGCAGATCGGCGTGTTGACCCTGTTGGCAAACTCGAGCCACTCAGCCGTGGTCCGAGTGGCGAAGATCTCCTCGAGCTCTGCACGCAGAACGTCGTTGCCACGCGCATGGTCTGCGTATCTCTCGCCGGGATAGCGGCTGAACAGGTCTGTTCGCCCGATTCCAGAGCAGAAATTCCGCCAGAACTCTCTTTCGGACGCCATGAAAAGGACCATGCCATCACGACTGCGGTAAAACTGATACCTCACGGCATCTTCCATCCCGGCAAGACCGGGAGCACGTCGCACTCCTCGATCGGATGGATTTCCGGTGACGTGGTCGGCAGGGCGCGTATATGCCTTTTCGCCTTCGATAGCGAGCCAGTTCGTGATTGCGGCCGCGTCTGTTTGCGCCACGTCGATCACAGCACCCTGACCGCGCGCACGCGCACGTATCAGTGCTGCCATAACAGCTGCCGCCGCCCATACAGGGGCGGTGCGAGTCCCCACCGGTGTCCCATCTGCTATGTAAGGCCGGCCTTCTTCGTCGAACTGCGGACGAGCGACACCAGCCCACGCGTCATAGGCGACACCATGGCTCGGCAGATCGCGATAAGGGCCGTCGACCCCGTAACCAGAAAGAGTTACGAAGATAAGCCGCGGGTTCTCGCGGTGAAGCTCGTGGGGCCCTATTCCCTTTCGTTCGAGCGCGCCAGGCCGCATGCCCTCTATCACCACGTCGGCAGATCGAGCGAGGTCGACGAACACGGCCTTCCCGGCTGCGTTATTTAGGTCGAGTGCGATACTGCGCTTGCCACGATTGACGTGCCAGTGGAGCAGGGAGACACCGTCAACGAATGGCCATGCCATCTGACGAACGTAGTCACCCTGACCGGGTTGCTCGACCTTGATCACGTCTGCGCCGAATCCCGCCAATACCATCCCGAGGGTTCCGGGTTCGAGCATCGAGCACTCAACGACGCGCAGACCTTCGAGAAACGGTGACGACTCGCTCATCCTTCCCACGCTTCTGTGCGATCAGAACGACTTGGCTGCCGACCAGTTCGCAAGGGCGATAACGCCGAATCGACCAGTAAGATACGTTCGAATCCTTCGGTCGTTTCGATATGTCTACTCTGCCAGTGCGTCCCGACAGGATCGGTCGCTACGGAAGCCTCGTACTCCGCCCACTGGTCCCAACCGGGTATGGCCCACAGGAAGATGCACTCGGAGTCGTCGCGCAACGCCGTTCGCCATGCGCCGATCAGGTTCCAGCCGTATCGCTCGAGTTCGGGGACAGCCTCCTCGCGCGCTAATTCGAGGTGGGACGCGCTCGTGCCAGGCGACACCTTGACCGTTTCATGCGCATAGAGCGGGGCGCCGACGTCCTCGCTGCAAGCCTCTTCGATGGTCATCATCCAAGGCGCTGGAACAAGAAGTCGATCCAATCCGCCCGAGCGAAGCGAAGCTGCCGCAGCCCACCAGGCATGAAGCTTTGGGTCCTGCAGATCACGGTGAGAGAGCTCGTGACTGAGGGAGCGAGCCAAACCCTGAAACCCTTCTTCTTCCCAGATATTCACTACCTGGGGCCATCTGCTCGTGCTTCCCACGACACCCCAAACTCCATAACAGAGCTGTTTTCGATCCTCTTGAGCAGCGGGACTCCAGTTCGCCGTCATGTGGTACATGTACCGGCCGCGGTTATGTCCGACGATGTCGATGATTTCGTGGATGTATATTTTTTGGTTCACGACGCTCACGATGCTGACGGCGCTCAGATGCTCAGATGCTCAGATGCTCAGATGCTCAGATGCTCAGATGCTCAGATGCTCAGATGCTTCTTCGGACCTTTCGGCGAGATCCGCTCGCCGAGTCGACGTCAAGCGATGACAGCTTCAGCTTCAAACAAACCGCGCTCTTTGAACAATTGAGCCACCCGCTCGCCGACGCGCCGCATCATCTTGCCGTACTCTTCAGCTGCTCTGGAACCGTCACCCCGCTTCATGGCTCGGACAATCGCAGCCAGTCCTTTGCGTTCAATATCGACGGCCGCCGGAACGGCTGCGAAGAAGTTGCCAGGAACGAGAGCCGACATTGCACGCAAAGCCACGTTTATGCGAGGCGACGCCGCCGAATCGACTATCTCGCCGTGAAAGGCTATCGAGAGACGCTGCATATCCTCGGGATCCGATGCCTTTCGGAATTCCTCCAGAATCAACTTCAAGTTTCCGACGAGGTCCTCCTTGGAGCGGGCGAGGGCGCGCTGGGCCGCGAAGCCATATATCAATCCAAAGAGTTCGTAGTGGTCGACGACCGCGCGTTCGTCAAGGGAGTTTATGAACGCACCGCGGTGCATTTCGATCGTCACCCATCCTTCACGCTCGAGAATGATCAGCGCCTCGCGCACAGGAATCCTGCTAACCCCAAGATCGTTCGCGATCGCATCTTGTGGAACCCTCATGCCCGGACGCAGAGTCCCTTCGAAGATGAGGCGACGAATGTAAAGAGCGATGTGCTCGCTGCTGCTCGTTCGCACGATCCGGGACGACGAGGCACTCCCGTGACTACTATCGCCGTCTCTTCGCCCCCCCAGATCCGACACCCTGCCTGGGCCGATTCCTCCCGGAGCCATCCCAATATCTTATGCAAAATCGACCAACCCTCCTGCTGTTACTCGCCGTCTCGGGATCGTTTTCGGCGTCTGGTTCGCCAGGCGAGGCCTCGCTGAAGGAAGATATGATCTAATATGCGATTTGGGACCGAGCCGCTGGGGTCTCATGCCTGGTGAGGGGACGATCTCCGACGAAGCAGTCGAGCGTCTCAAGGCGCGTATCGGGATTGCCGAACCGCATCCGCTGCCACCTCATTACTTTCGGCCGGGACCTGACGCATTCCGCAACGTCTCAATCGCCTACGGAGACGACAACCCTCTCTGGTGTGACGCGGAGTACGCAGCAAGAACGTGCTGGCAGGGCCTCATAGCCCCTCCTCCTCTGGTCGGAGGAGACACTTTGATAGGCGAAGATGAAGTAACGGAACTGCCCGAAGATCAGCGGGAATTGATGAGAGGCGATCCACTTCGTGGCGTGCATGCCTTCTATTCGGCCAGCGCTCGCGAGTGGTGGGCGCCTTTGCGGCCAGACAAGCGCGTCTGGCGCCGAAACGCCTTGGTGGGTGTACTGGACAAGCCGAGCGAGTTCGCCGAGCGAGCGGTCCACGAATGGACGGGACAAGTGTTCCGAGACGAGGAAAGGACCCTTCTAAGTGGTCAGTACCGTCTCATGATTCGCACCGAACGCTCGAAGGCTCGTAGTCGTCGCAAGTACGAAGCTATCGAATTGGTCCCGTACTCAGACGAGGAGATCGACCGCATCGAAGCCTCGTACAACTCGGAATCCCGCCGTGGAGCAGTGCCGAGGTGGTGGGAAGACGTCGTCGAAGGAGATGAAATCGGCCCTATGGTCAAAGGGCCGCTCACGTTGACCGACGTTGTTTGCTGGCATGCCGGAATGGGGATGGGCCTGTACGGGGTGAGACCCCTCCGGCTCGCCTACAACAACCGGAAACGTATCCCTCGTTTCTTCCACCGCGACGAGCTCAACATCCCTGATGTGATGCAGCGCGTACATTGGGACCCCGAGTTCGCACGCAAGAGCGGTAACCCGACGACGTTCGACTACGGCAGAATGCGCGAGACGTGGCTGATCCACCTCTGCACGGACTGGATGGGCGACGACGCGTGGCTCTGGAAGCTCGATTGTGAGTTCCGCCGATTCAACTATGTCGGCGATACTCAGTGGTTAGGGGGCCGGATTACGCGGCGCTTCCTGGCCGAAGGCGACCGGCCAGCAGTGGACCTCGACCTGTGGGCGACCAATCAACGCGGGGAACTTACGACACCCGGGCATGCGACCATCCTCCTTCCGAGCCGCTCATTCGGCCCGGTTCGGCTGCCGGATCCTCCAGGGGGCGCCCAAGATCTCGAGAGCGCGCTCAACGCCATAGCGCAAGGATTCGAACATGGGTGAAGCCAGAACACCTGTCGCGGGAATCGGTTCGAACCTGGATGACGGGGTCCTACGGATCGTCATCGATCGTCCGGAACGTCGTAATGCTCTCGACGACCAGATGGTCGAAAGCCTTCTCGAACAGATCGATCGCGCCGGACAGGACGAAGAGATCCGTGTCGTTCACATACGAGGCGCAGGTGAGCACTTCTGCGGAGGATTCGACATTCTGAGCAGAAATGCGGGGAGCGATGCCAAACCGCGTGTGGGGAACATTCAGAGACGCCTGCCGACCCAGGCTCATCGCTTGATCCCCGCGATTCTCAACGTTCAGACCCCCGTCGTCTGCGAAGTGCGTGGGTGGGCGGCGGGAATAGGGCTCCAATTGGTTCTGGCGGCCGACTTCGCAGTCGTCGCCGAGGACGCGCGGCTTTGGGAACCATTCGCAGAGCGGGGCTTCACCCCCGACAGCGGCGCCACTTGGCTCCTCCCGAAACGCATCGGAGAGGTCAGAGCCAGACGCATGCTCTTGTTGGGAGAGACAGTTAACGGTTCGGTAGCCGTGGAGTGGCAGATGGTCCACCACTGCGTTCCGGTTGACCAATTGTCGTCGACTACCGAGGAATTGATCGCACTACTCGCAAAGGGCCCGACCGTCTCGCTCGGGCTGACCAAATGGCTCCTTCAATCCGGGAGGTCGGCTAATCTCGAAACCGCCCTAGCCAATGAAGCCTTTGCGCTGGAAATCTCATCCCGGAGCAAGGACTTTCGCGAAGGCCTCGCTGCGTTTGCAGAGAAGCGTGCGCCGAAGTTCTCAGGCAGATGACTCGATCGCGAGGGGATCGCACCACGGAAGAGAAGCCGTTTCGCAGAACGCGGCTCGAGGTGGATCCGCAGGCGTCACCCGATCGACTGAGAGAAGCAGTCCGTCGATGGGTGAAGGAGGCCGTTCCCAAAAGCTGGGTGGAGGCGGGCGAAACGGGAGGCCCAGCTGCTGTCCGAAAAGTGCGTTCGCGTAACGAGTACGAGTCTTGGTATCCGGTATTCGGCTGGTCCGGTCTCGTCGTTCCCACTTGGCCGGTGCAATATGGCGGACTCGACCTGCGTCCTGATTCTGCTCGCGTGGTCGATGAGGTTCTGCGCCCGTTCAATCTGGGGCGACTGAACCCCCTCGGTTTAAACCTGGCCGCTCCGGCCCTTTTCGCTCACGGGACCGAGGAGCAGCGGGTCAGGTTCCTGCCGCGCATCGTTCGAAACGAGGAGGTCTGGTGCCAGCTCTTCAGCGAACCGAACGCGGGCTCCGACCTTGCATCGCTCTCCACTCGCGCAGTGCGCGACGGCGACCAGTGGGTGGTGAACGGTCAAAAAGTCTGGACGACATGGGCACACGTGGCAGATTTCGGTATCTTGCTGGCCAGGACCGACACCGAGGTACCCAAACGACGTGGGATCACGTACTTCCTGATCGATCTGCACCAACCCGGCGTAAAGATCCGACCGCTGCGCCACATGGGGGGCGAGACGGACTTCAACGAAGTCTTTCTTGACCACGCTCAGGTTCCCGACGCTCAGAGAGTGGGCGAAGTAGGCGACGGATGGACGGTGGCGAATGCGACGTTGTCCGGAGAGCGCCAGATGGTTGCAGGGTCAGGGTCAGGAGGTGTCGACCGTATCGGCGGCGGAGGTGCGACTCATCTCTTCGACCTGGTTCGGCGCTCTACAAACATGGGGATGCCCGCAAGGAACGACCGAGTTCTTCGCGACAGGATCGTTTCCCTCTATTGCGAGGAGAAAGTGCGCGAGTGGACGAATCTTCGCGTCCGGGCCGGAGCGCGGACTGGACGCTCGATCGGCGCCGCTAGCTCTATCGGAAAGGTTCATCAGGGAGACTTGAACCAGAGGATCCAGCTCGCTGCGACCGATGTGCTCGGAATGGCCTCGATCGCTTGGGAGGGCGAGCTTGCTGGGAACACGATGCGGGCGGAAGAGCCGAACCGCGCGCTCGTGAAAGATAGATATGCGGAATCGCTGCCATACGAGGTGAGCGGAATGTTGCGCAGCCGCGCCAACACCATCGAGGGAGGTACAACCGAAGTCAACAAGAACATCATCGGCGAGCGCGTGCTCGGTCTACCCCGCGAGCCGGATCCTTGGACGAACTGTGCCTGGCGAGAGGTGCCTCGAAATTGAGTGACTACGAATGCCTCGTCGTGGAACGACACGAACGGGTCGGCTGGCTCGAGTTCAACAGGCCCGAAGTATCGAATGCCATGGACGCGCAGATGCTCGACGAGCTCGAAGTCGCGTGGCAAGAGCTGGACTCGGATCCGAGGGTGTCTGTCATCGTCAACATCGGACGGGGAAAGGCGTTCCAGACTGGCCTCGACATGGTTCAACTGAGCAGGGAACCCGAGGCATTGAGAAAACAGTCCGGCCGGACGAAGCGGTCCGAACTTCGGATGACCGCAACTCAGAACGGGGTGGCGAAGCCCGTCGTCGTAGCCGTCAACGGTGTTTGCGCGGGCGGCGGGCTGCACTTTGTCGCTGACGCCGATCTCGTGATCGCATCCTCCGATGCGAGCTGGCTAGATCCACACGTGTCGGTCGGACAGGTTGCTTCATACGAAGCCATTGGCCTGGCCCGCAGAATTTCCTTCGAAGCCGTCATACGAATGGCTCTTGTCGGACGCCATGAACGCATGTCTGCAGATCGAGCCTTGTCACTCGGGATGATAAGTCAGATAGTCGACCCGCCCGAGAATCTTCGCGAGGAAGCCCAAGAACTCGCAGAACGGATAGCCAGAAACTCGCCGGCCGCGATGCGAGCCACCAAACGAGCTCTTTGGGGTGCGCTCGAACAGGGTCTTACGGACGCGAGCAGAGCGGGGGCTGCCGAGCTCGTTTCGATGTGGGGACACCCCGATCAGACCGAAGGCCCGCTCGCATTTGCCGAGAAACGTGAGCCAGTGTGGTTGTCGCTTCCGGGTCCCGAGGCCCCTGAGCGCTCTGTACCCGACACAGATGCACACTCAACGAGAACAGGCTCGCCGGAGAAACCGGGTCACGGCAGCGGTGACGTGAAACGCTCTGCTGGTGATGAGGCTCGCACCAGAAGATCATCAAATGCGAGAGCATCAAATGCGAGATCGTCGATAGGAGAAACGGTGTACGAGTGCCTGAAGATCGAGCGCCAGGGTCCGGTCGGCTGGCTGATCAACAATCGACCCGAGCGTCTTAATGCGATGAATTCAGCCATGCGAGACGAGTTTGCTTATGCATGGCAGGAGCTCGACGCGGATCCTGCGGTTCGCGTGATCGTGCACACTGGCGAAGGAAAAGCCTTTCAAACAGGTGTTGACGTAATGGAGATCGCGTCGGACGGCGTCGGCATGGAGCGCTACCGCGAATCGATGGAGACCTTCGACCTGAAGTTCACGGCGTGGCAGAACCAGGTGTGGAAACCCGTCATCACGGCCGTCAACGGAATTTGCGCCGGAGGCGGTTTTCATTGGATCGCAGATGCCGATCTGGTAATCGCGTCGAGCGACGCCGAGTTCTTCGACCCTCACCCGTCGGTCGGACAGGTCGCCTCTCTCGAGCTGATCGGCCTAGCGCGCAGAATGCCCTTCGAAGCCGTTATGCGAATGGCTCTTGTCGGACGCCATGAACGCATGTCTGCAGATCGAGCCCTGTCACTCGGGATGATAAGTCAGATAGTCGACCCGCCCGAGAATCTTCGCGAGGAAGCCCAAGAACTCGCAGAACGGATCGCCAGAAACTCGCCAGCCGCGATGCGAGCCACCAAACGAGCTCTTTGGGGTGCGCTCGAACAGGGTCTTAGCGACGCGAGCAGAGCGGGGGCTGCCGAGCTCGTTTCGATGTGGGGACATCCCGATCAGACCGAAGGTCCGCTCGCATTTGCCGAGAAACGTGACCCCGTTTGGCTGTCCCCCGAGCGGGTCCCGTGATTTGCGGAGTTTCTTAGTGCGGCAGGTCCCAAGCGCCCTGTTGCTCGCGCAGGCGATGGGATCGGCGGGTGTCGAGAGCTTCTTTGGCCGGGAGTTCGGGCCATTACCGGTCATCGCTGCATCAGAGGAGGCCGCCGAACTTCTCGCACGAGCACATCTCAAAGTGAACAACACCCGCGCCGCCATACACCTGGGGGTGGAAAGTTCCGTGTGCCGGCGCTCGAGGGTTTAGACGAAATTCCGCGCGCAGGCGTAAGCCGAAACGACGAGGGACCGGACGCCGGCCGCATTTTGCTCAGCACTGGAAGCCAAACGAGAACGGTCCCAGTTAGATCGCGAACGGTCGTGATTGACGACCTTGACGACATTGCAGCAATCGAATCGCTGTTGAAGAGCGGATCTGAGGTCGAATTCGAGTTGAGGGTCGATCCGTGGGCTCCGGCAAGCCCCATCGACACCACAAGAAGAAGTGCTGGAGCGCCAAAACAGGAACCCGATCTCGAGGGTGCAGCTCTAATATCGCATTCGTCTTCGGTTATCGCTCTCGCAGGACCTGGGGTCGTCCATGCCGGGGCTGTGACCGGTTTGCACGACTTGGCCGTCGCCGGCGGAATCGGTGTCCTCAACACCTGGGGGGCCAAGGGTGTCTTTGACTGGCGCAGCCGGCACCACCTCGCAACGGTAGGACTACAGGAGCTCGACTTCGAGCTGGGGGGTCTTGCAGATGTCGACCTGATCGTCGGAACCGGGCTCGATCAACGAGAGTCGCCCGACTGGAGGTGGCGACTGTCGCCCTTCGTGATCGTCGAGCCTGCGACCCTCACCTCGGTCGCTGAGATTCTGGCCACTTCCTCGGACCGGACATCGGACCGAACAGCAAAGAACGACCGAATCGACGTACCTCCTATCCGCTCCCGTTTGGCCGAAGTCACTCAGCAAGGCTGGGTGGTCGACCGTCCCCCACTCCAGCCGAGTCGCGTCACACGCAACTACGCCGAGGTGTTCGGGTCATCGGGGCTTGTAGCTGCAGATCCCGGAATCGCCGGTTACTGGGTTGCCAGAACCTTTGCCACAACGGGAGCCGCTGGATCGGTGATCGTTCCCTCCGAGTCGAACGTTGACGGCTTCGCCTGTGCGTGCTTACTCGTCGACCGTCTCCGACGTCCGTTGCGCCCGGCACTTGCCGTCGTGGACGCTCCGGTACATCCGATGGTTCACTCAATTCTCGACTTGGCAGCCGGGCTCGGCGTGAACATCGCAGTCGAGGCGTGGGGCTCCGATGGGGACCAGATCGAAGCGGACGCACATTTGGAACGACTGAGAGCGCTCACGCCGGGTTCTCACCACGGGGTGATCTCTCTTGCCACCGACCCCAGACAGCTACCCAGGATGCTCGACGTCGCTGGGCGCATCATCGCCTGGAATTGAACTCAACAGTCCTTCTCGAAGAAGGAATTTCATGACCTTACCGCTTGGGTTGAGAGGAAGACCGTCGACGAACTCGACGAATCTCGGAACTTTGTAATTGGCCATGTGATCACGGCACCAATCGATCAGCTCTGTCGCGTCCAATTCGGATCCCGACCTCGGCACGACGAACGCAGCACCGACTTCACCGAGTCGATCGTCCGGAGTCCCGACCACAGCGACTTGGGCGACGCCCGGGTGCTTGATGATGATTCCTTCGATCTCAGCGGGATACGCGTTGAACCCGCCGACTATGAACATGTCCTTTTTTCTGTCCGTGATCCTCAGGTTTCCGTCATTTCCTATGAACCCGATGTCGCCAGTGCGCAGCCAACCCTCCGCGTCGATCGCCTCAGCGGTCGCGGCATCGTCATCCAGATAGCCGAGCATGACGTTGAATCCACGGACGAGAATCTCGCCTTGCTCCTCGGCGCCCAGCGATTCGTCGTCACGACCGACGATCTTCACCTCGACGCCTGGCAATGGTCTGCCGACGGTCTTCGCGACGACATCTGGTGGATCGTCGTGTCTGCACATGCTGACCGTGCCAGTGGTCTCAGTGAGTCCGTAACCGGTAACGACAGTCTCGAAATGCATGTCTTCGCGCATCCGGCGAACGACATCGACGGGAACTGTCGCTGCGCCTGTCACGCACAACCTCAAGGAAGACAGGTCGAATGAGGCGAAGTCCGGGTGATTCCAGATCGATTGGAAGACGGTAGGTGGCCCCGGGAGCATCGTGATCCGCTCTTCGCTGACCCGCCTCATCACCTGGTCCACGTCGAAGACCGCCTGGGGAATGGCCGTCGCACCTTGGAGCACGCAAGCGAGGATGCCCGATTTCAAACCCGCCGTGTGAAAAAAGGGGTACACGATCAAGTAGCGGTCGCCTCGCCTCAAGCCGACCAAACGCGACCATTCCGCATAGGTGCGAACGCTTGCACCATGAGTCAGCATCGCCCCCTTGGGCAACCCGGTGGTCCCTGAGGTGAAAATGATGTCCGAGACATCCCGTGCACTCAACGCATCGGTTCGAGCATCAATTTCACCCTGGTTTGCGTCACTCGAGCGCGCAGTGAAATCCTCCCACGCAACGGTTCCATCGCGCCTCGGGCCGTTGAGAATCACTGTCTCCTGCACGTCGTCGGTCTCCCCGGGGCTTCGAGCCATGGATACAAGATCCGAACCAAGGAAATCGCTGACCGACAAGAGGAACTTCGCCCGAGATGTCCGGAGAATGTGATGTGCTTCTTCCCCCTTGAAACGAGTGTTGATCGGCACGAGGATTCCACCCGCGGCGTAGACTGCGAAGCTCGCGACGATCCACTCAGCGCTGTTCGGGGCCCATAGGGCCACACGATCCCCGGGTTTGAGGTCACTAGCCAGAAAAGCAAGGCCAACCTGCTCCACCTGTTCAAGGAGCTCGGCGAAGCCCAAGTGTGCCGCACCATCGACTACGGACTCATCGGGTCCGAACAGGACCGCGGCGCGTCGAAGCGCGTCAGGAATGGAACTCGCTCGGCTCGGGTCAGTCTCGACTGTTGATGAGGCGGATCTCTTGCTCATCGGTTGAAGCCTTGGTTCAAGAGATGATTCCGTCATTTCGCAATGCGTCGACGGCACGGCGGTCGAGACCCAGCTCATCCCTCAGGATCTCTTCGCTGTGCTCACCCGCCCAGGGCATACGGCTGTCGACATCGTCGGCTATTCCGGCGAACTTGATCGGGTTGCCGGGTATGAGGACGGGTTGGGCCACTCCGTCGGTTCGTTCGATCGCGACGAGCATGTGGCGCGCTCCTATATGTGGATCGTCGGCTACTTCGTCATCCCGCAAGCAGGGTCCGGCGGCAATTCCAGCCTCACCGAGGACCTCGCAGGCCTCGAGACGCGTCTTGTCCGACGCCCAACGTTCCACGGCCGGACGCAGGACGCCGTCGAGATGCTCGATCCAGCCGGATCTCTCGGCGAAGCGCGGATCTGCCGCGAATTCAGGTTGGCCGATTACTTCTACAAGACGTTCGAAATGGTGCTCACGACCCACTTGCATGACAAACCATCCGTCCGAAGCGAGAAACCCGTGATTTATCACGGTGCCGGAGTCTCCGTTTTCTACCCCCATCGACCAGAAGTTGGTAACTATGTCCGTCATCGCCACGACGGCGTCGAGCATGGCAATATCGACGTAATCCCCTTGACCCGTCAAGTCCCTGCGGCGCAGCGCGGCCATGATCCCGAGCGAACAGAAAAGCGCTGCACCGATGTCGCCCAATGCACCAACAGGCGATACCTCGGGGGGCTGATCTTGCCGCCGCTTCAGCTCGTAGATCCCCGACATCGCCTCTACGACCGGGGCGAACGCCGGCCAGGTCCGATAGGGGGAAGCCTCGCTGTTTCCGAATCCTGATACCGACGCATAGATGACCGAGGGGTGGACTTCGTAGATGTCTTTGTACGAGACACCAAGTCTGTCGACCACACCCGGAGTGAAATTCTCGGCGAACACGTCGAAACGTGGGGCAAGCTTGAGCACGAGCTCGCGACCGGTGCGAGACTTCAAGTCGAGGCACAAACTCCGCTTGTTGAGGTTGTTGCGCAAGAAGGTCGCACCCACTGGACGACCATAGGGATCCTTCATCGACGGCATGGACGCCCTGCCCAGGTCGCCACTCAGAGGCTCGATTTTCACTACATCTGCCCCGAGACGAGCAAGGAGCTGCGTCGCGTACGGCAGAGCTTGCATCTGCTCGAGAGCCAGAACGCGAATCCCGTCAAGGGACCGAATCCCGCGCCGTGGCTCGTCAAACCGGTCGGTGGCAAAGCGCGCCGAACCGACTTTGGGGCGACCGGGCGCGCTGGACTCGTCAGCCCCAGAAGAGGTCCGTTCCTCATCTTTCCCGAGGCTCATGTGAATATGATATCCGATCAGGCGTTTGGGATCGCTGGCACAACCATCTGCGATTGAATGAGACGCATGTCTACAAGCTCACGCGAACTCGCGGATAATCCCGGCGTCCCTGTAATCAATTCGAGCAGCCCGTCTCGAATGTCACTCTGGTCCGAGAATTCGATCCTTTCAATCGGGTCAAAAGGTTCAGTTCTGTCGATCGGGAGCGTCGGTTCGGTGCTATCTATCGGTTGCGTTGGGTGCTTCGCTTCGGTGGCGTCGATCGGGAGTTCCGCATCCGCGTTCTCCGCTCTGTCGTCTCGCTCACGATGGTCTCTCATGTCCCACCGAGCGACGAAGGGAGTTCTGTCGGCGCCGAAGCCCCGAACTCGTGATCCTCAACCGGAAGGCGACAACCGATGAGAGCTCGGGTCGCACGCCGATCCCATCACAAGTCTCAGTGGTCAGTTGCCGGTTATGTGATGAGGCTCGCGCCATACGGCTCGTAGACGCGGTCCTGGCGCTCTGCCATTTCGGCGCCGTTCTTCATCTGGAACGGGCTGATTCCGCCTCGTTCCCACGGCCCTGGCGACCCCGCGCGAAGAACTCTCGGCGATTTGCTCACGACACCGAAGTGCTGCCTGGCCTCAGAAACGGGCAGGTCGGCAAGCTCGAACCAATCGGTGCGAAGAAAGTCCACGCTCCCCTGGCAAGATGCGCCCCGTCGCATTGCGTCGGCGACACGTGTGGCCATCGCCTCGCCTTCGAGGTGTCCGGGGGAAGCTTCGAAAAGACCCGCACCTGTGCGCAAATATCCAGTTTCGAAAAGCGAAACGACCATCGCCAGCAGTGAAAAAGCTCGGACGTCATCGTTGGCGCGAGCTATGAACGCGAACACCTCCAACTCCGACTCGACCGTAGTGCCGAAGTCAGCGAGGACGTGCACCCAGTCATGCTGAGCGAGGAGAGGTGGAGCCGACCCAGGCTCGCCGGGATAGACGAAGCCTCTCGCACGGTAGAAATCGGTCACTCGGCGCCCGAGAGTTTCCGAAGGAAGCGATTCGAGATCTCGCCATCGCCGCGCCAAAGCCGGATCCGTCACCGCCACCTCCCATGGATCCGACAGTTCGCTCGTCGTATGCAACGCAGCGAGCTCTTGCTCGTGCCAATCCGCCGTGTAGCCATTACGCCGGAAGTCGAAAGCCGCCAACCCCAGGCTGCCTTCTGCGAACTTGCCTGCGATCTCGAGCATGCCATCGTCCACCATCAACTCGGCGGCGAAAGAGCGGATCTGTTCGATCACTTCCGGAGGAAGAGGTCTCAAAACCAGAGCAAGGAGAAGCATCAACTGCACTATGCGGCTTCGGAATTCCGACGTCCTTGCTGATAGTGCGTCAGCGAATTCACTGGGTCCGATCAGTGGGGCGTCCAAAGTCGCGGTGTACCCGGTCATCGCCGAGCAGATGGCACTCAGGAGCAGCCTTTGAGTGTCAGTGAGGAGACCGGACTGCCCTGCGGCGGACCTGAGACCGCGGCTCAGGATCAGAACCTCCGCAGCGTCAGGTGACTGATCCTTTGAATTACCTGGAGTGGGCAGGTGGGTTGGCATCATGGCCTCTGTGTGGGCTCTGTATGGGCTCTACGCTCCCTTGTCGACACTCTAGGGATCGGGATCCCGACATCGGTTCAGGGTGTTCGTGTCCTCCTCACGTGCAGATTTCTCAAAGTCCAGTCAGTATGAGGTCGCTGCCTTCCAGCGTTTGGATTCGCCGGAGCACCTCGAGTGGCCGGCCCGTTTTGTCGTCGAGTCGCC
>Ga0187783_10001314_pt1 | contig 18268 bp, 16 predicted proteins | sample 1015_SJ02_MP02_2_FD_132471 | JGI IMG/M metagenome (GOLD analysis project Ga0187783, IMG submission 132471) | Tropical peat soil microbial communities from peatlands in Department of Meta, Colombia - 1015_SJ02_MP02_20_MG | ecosystem: Environmental > Terrestrial > Soil > Wetlands > Peat | place...
ACGACTGAAGCGCTTCGATCACACCCTCGAGGATGCCGCGTTGAATCTCGGCGCCTCCCAGGCCGCCGTGCTCTGGACGATCACGCTGCCGTATCTGCGGCCGGCGCTGATCGGATCGGCGGCGATCGCCTTCCTCATGTCCTTCGAGAACTTCAACACGACGCTCATGCTGGTCGGCAGCGACGCACCGCTGACGATCATGATGTACGGCCGCATGCGCGAGGGTGCGACACCGGTGCTCAATGCGGTGAGCCTGTTCCTGATGGTGGCCTCTGCGCTCATCGCCCTGACGCTGCTCCGTCGCAGCAGGCGGCCAGAGAGCACCTGAAGCGCCGCAACGCCGTCGAGGATGCCCGCAGTGCGCTGGCAGAGCGTGCACAAATCCATTTGAAATCAGCAAGGCTCCGACGGTAGTGTGAGCTGCCGGGCCAGCGCGCCCGCCCACCCTGGGAATCTGCATGCGCCTCGCGATCGTCGGACAGCAGGCTTTCGGCAAGAGCGTGCTCGAAGCGTTCGTCGCGCGAGGCACGACGGTTGCCGGCGTGTTCTGCGCGCCGGAAAAGCCCGGCGCAAAACCCGATCCACTGCGACTCTCGGCCGAGGAACGCGGCCTACCGGTCTTCCAGCTGGAATCGCTGCGCAGCGAGGCGGCTGCGCAAACGCTGCGCAGCCTGGCCGTCGATCTAAGCGTGATGGCCTACGTGGTGCAGTTCGCGCCGCTCGGCTTCCTCAGCGTCCCAAGGCATGGAACCATTCAGTACCATCCGTCGCTCCTGCCGCGCTATCGCGGGCCCAGCTCGATCAACTGGCCAATCATCAAGGGTGATCGCGAGACTGGACTTACCATCTTCCGTCCGACGGAAGGGCTCGACGAAGGCCCCATCATCCTGCAAAAGACAGTACCCATCGGGCCGGATGACACGCTCGGCAGCGTCTATTTCGACCACCTGTTTCCACGCGGCGTCGATGCCCTCCTCGAGGCTGCCGACCTCGTCGTGGGCGGGCGTCATCGGGAAACTGAGCAGCGCGAGGAGCTTGCAAGCTACGAAGGCTGGTGCCGCGATCCCGAGGCACAGATCAATTGGCACGCGCACGTCGACCGGGTCTATGACCTCATTCGGGGCTGTAATCCCTCGCCGGGCGCCTGGACGACCGTCCGCGGCCGCCAGGTACGGATCTATGACGTCGTCAGGCACCGCACACGAACGTACGCCGCCGTCCCGGGCAAGCCCGGCCAAGTCTGCGCGATCGGCAACGAGACCATCGACATTGCGCTTCAGGGGGGCCGGCTCGAGCTGCGTACGGTTCGGGTCGAGGCCGGCGCCAAGACCCCGGGCGGGGCGCTTGCCGCCACCTTCAGTCTCGAACCGGGAAAGACCTTTGAGTCGCCCGCTGGCTGACCGACGGTGACGCCTGCCCTGATCGTAGGCGTTGCCTTGGAGCCGGCCGAGGTTGGGGAACGGCGACTGTGCATTGCAGCACCGCCGCCCGATCGCAGGAATTGCACGGCTGTGTAAACATCCGTGAAGATGCTTCGTTGGGAAGGGTTCGGGGTCTTGCAGCGGGCAGACCCCAGGGAAGGGCTATAAAGAGCGCACGGGGTCGAACAATGGTGCGCACAGCGACTACTCTCACCGGCCTATCGCACGCCGGTGTCTCGATGGCTCACCGCTTCGGGTGCGGCCATGGCCCAGCAGCGCAACTTTGGGAATCCGGGGGCGTGGCCGCCGTCTGTGCATGATGGCGACCGGCTCCGTCAGGGGGAGACTCATGGCTACGAAGACTTTCACGACCCTCGCGGTGCTCGCGGCCCTCGCAGGTACAGTCGCGGCCATAGCCCAACAGCCGTCGGGTTACCAGCCGGCGCCGAACTACCAGCCGCCGCCCCCAAGCTATCAGCAGCCACCGCCGAACTACCAGCCGCCGCCACCAAACTATCAGCAGCCGCCGCCGAGCTACCAGCAGCCGGCCACGAATTCTCAGCAGCCGCCGACCAACTACCAGTCGCAGCCGAGCTATCAGGCGCCGCAGTCGAGCTCTCAGCAGCCGGGTTATCAGCAGCCGAACTACCAACAGCCCGGCTACCAGCAACCTGGTTATCAGCAGCCGGCCACGAACTACCCGTCGCAACCGACCTATCAGCAGCCCGCTCGTACGGCGGCGCCCAACTACCAGGCTCCGCCTCCGGGCTACCCGACGTCGCAACCCTCCTATCAGCAGGCAGCGCCGAGCTACCAGCAGCCACCATCGTCGAACTACCAGGCGCTGCCCAATTACTCGCCGACCACCACGCAGCCGGCGTCGAGCTATCGACCGCAGCCTTCGAGCTATACACCCGCACCACAGCCGGCACCGAATTACCTGTTGCCGCCTCCGGGGTACCAGCCAGCAGCACCAATTCAGACCGCCCCGGGCTATCCGGCTCCAGCGAATCCGCAGCTGAACAAGCCAAATTTTCAGCAGGCCCTACCGAGCCTTCAGCAGGCGCCTTCCAACTATGCGCCGTCCCCGACGTACCAGCAGGCGCCGCCGAATTACCCGCAGCCGTCGCCGAGCTACCAGCAGTCGGCGCCGAACTACCCGCAGCCGTCGCCGAACTACCAGCAGCCGTCGCCGAGCTACCAGCAGTCGGCGCCGAACTACCCGCAGCCGTCGCCGAGCTACCCGCAGCCGTCGCCGAACTACCAGCAGCCCGCGCCGGGCTATCACCAGCCCGCGCCGGGCTATCAGCAGCCCGCGCCGGGCTATCAGCAGCCCGCGCCGGGCTATCAGCAGCCAGCTCCGAACTACCAGCAGCCCGCGCCGAACTACCAGCAGCCCGCGCCGAACTATCCGCAGCCAGCTCCGAACTACCAGCAGCCCGCGCCGAACTACCAGCAGCCAGCTCCATCGACACAGGCGCCACAGAAAATGGGTATGAATCTGAAACGCCGCGAATTTTACGTAACGAGGTGCCCTTGCCAGACGGAGCGGACACGGAATAGCTTTAGCTGAAGAACGAGGGGAACACCTACCCACGTACGGTGAAATCCCCCGTATCGCGGGAACCCCGTGGCTGTGTAAACATCAGTGAAAGTGCTTCGTTTAAGAAATTTCGCGGGGCGTTTACGGGCGGCGCCGACGTCGGGCGCGCAGGGGTACTTCCGCGGTGGGGTCCGCGGCGGCCCGCCGAATGGTCAGGGTGACAACATGGACACGAAACTCTTCTGGTCGCTCACCGTAATGGCTGCAGCATCTGGCGCGGCCGTCGCACAGGAGCCGCCCCCCTACTACCAGCCGCCACCGAACTATCAGCAGCCGCCACCGAACTATCAGCAGCCGCCACCAAACTATCAGCAGCCGCCACCAAACTATCAGCAGCCGCCACCAAACTATCAGCAGCCGCCGCCACCACCGCCGACCTATCAGCAGTCGCAGGCGAAATCGGCGCAGCAGAGCACTGCGCAGCAGAAGAACACTCTGCAGTACCACCCGTTCCGGTTCCAGATCGAGGGCGGATACACGATTACGGAAGGCTCACTCAAGGACACGCTCAAGGATGGTGGCAACGTCGGCGCGGGGATCACCTGGATGCCGTTCTCGTCGGTGCCAATTGGGTTCCGCGTGGATGGCAGCTACAGCACCTTCAACCTCACGAACCAGGCGCTCGCAGCTGCAGGCTCCAACATCACTTTCGGACACCAGAACGTGTACGGAGGTGATGCCGACGCCGAAATCGATCTGCCGATGACGCCTCATGCGAGGGAGTACTTCTTCGGCGGCTTCGGCTGGTACCGCACGCAGACCGTGCTGAAGCAAACCCAGTACGAGCAGGGACTCGTCTGCGGCTTCTTCTTCTGCGCGCCGGGCGAGGTTCCGGTCGTGACCACGGTGCAGAAAACCACATCGGACTGGGTGAAGTCCTGGAATGCGGGTATCGGCTTCGAGTTCGCGCTCTCGGACCCCGTCACGCTCTTCATCGACGCCCGTTACCTGGCCTTCGAGCCTTACAGCTCGAAGACGCAGTTCATCCCGATCAGGGTAGGACTGCGGTTCTAGAGGAAAGCACGGCCGGAGGTTGTGCCTTCGGCCGTTGCCATCGCCCGAGAGCTCTCCGACGGGCTGCCGTGCAGCAGAGCGCCGATCTCCGCGCTCTGGCTCTCCCGTGTGAGATACTCGATGCCGCCCTCCTGTTTCGTACGCGAGACCGCCCATGAATGCTTCCCCGGAATCGCTTTGGCCGCGCGGTGAGGCAGAGCGCAGCGCGCGTGTCGATCTCGCTGCGTGCCATCGGTTGGCCTACCGCTTCGGCCTGAGCGAGGGCATCGACAACCACCTGACGATGATCGTTCCAGGACGCTCCGATCGGTTCTACCTCGCGCCTTTCGGGCTGCTCTGGGCAGAGGTCAGAGCGAGCGACCTGCTGGAACTCGATTTCAGCGGCACGGTGGTCGCCGGCCAGGGGCTTGTAGAGGATACGGCGCTTTATATCCATCTGCCCGTGCATCGCTTGAAGCCCGATGCGCGTTGCGTGCTGCACACACACATGCCGCATGCAACCGCGCTCGGGACGCTCGACGATCCGCGCCTGCCGATGGCCGTGCAGAGTGCACTCGGGTTCTTCGACGATATCGCCTACGCCGACTACAACGGCCTTGCGCTCGACTATGCCGAGGGCGAGCGCATGGCGCGCGCGCTCGGTGACCGCTCGGTGCTGGTACTGCGCAACCACGGTGTGCTCGTCACCGGGCGCTCCGTGGCCCAGGCATTCGAGCGGTTGTACTTCTTCGAGCGCGCCTGCCAGGTGCAGATGCTGGCTCTGTCAACCGGACGGGCACTGCACCTCGTGCCCGACTCGATCGTCAAAGCGACAGTTGCGCAATTCCGTGACGCCGAGAGTGTCGGTGGCCAGGACCGGGCGGAGCTACATTTCCGCGCGCTCAAGCGGCTGCTGGATCGCGACGAAGCCGACTATGCGACCTGACCGGCGGGCGGACGGTGACCTCACCGCCGCCGGTCGCTGGTCCCTGGTAGCACTGCTCGCGGTAGCGCTCTTCATCAACTACGTCGATCGCGGCGCCGTGCCAACGGCGGCGCACCTGATCCAGAGCGAGCTCGGCCTCTCGAAGCCGCAGCTCGGTGTGTTGCTCTCCGCCTTCTTCTGGACCTACGCATCGCTGATGCTGCCGGCCGGATGGCTCGCCGAGCGCTACGGTGCCGGAAAAATTCTCGCGGGCGGCCTCGCGCTGTGGGCGTGCGCCACCATGCTGGTCGGAGTCGCGCACTCATTCGGTGCTCTGCTGATGCTGCGCCTGCTGCTCGGGATCGGCGAGAGCGCCGGCTTCCCGTGCATGTCGAAGCTTCTGGCAACGGCAGTGCCTGTCAGGAATCTCGGTGTCGCGAACGGTATCGTCGGATGCGCTTATCTGTTCGGTCCGGCCGCGGGCACGTATGGTGGCGGCCTGCTCATGGCGCACTACGGCTGGCGCACGACTTTCTGGGTGTTCGGGGCTCTGTCGCTGCTGTGGTTGCTGCCCTGGTCGCAGATCCGGCTGCCGCAGCCGGCGCTGGATGCAAACGGCGTGCATAGCCCGCCACTGCCGATGCTGCTGCGACAGACGTCCCTTTGGGGCGCGAGCCTCGGGCACTTTTCCACCAACTACGTGTTCTACTTCATGCTGACGTGGTTGCCGTTCTACCTGGTGCGCGAGCGGGGACTGTCGACCGCTACTATGGCGAGCCTCGCCGGCAGCGCCTACCTGGTAAACGCGGTCAGCGCGCTGCTCGGCGGGTGGGCGATCGACCGGGTCATTGCCGCCACCGGGCGGGCCAACATGCCGTACAAGTCGGTGATGGTCGCCGCGCATGCCGGCTCAGTTGCCTGCATGCTATGTATCGCCCTGGCTTCCCCACTCTGGGCGTTCACCGCCATCTTCGCCTACCAGATCCTCAGCGGGATCTCCGCACCCGGCATATTCGCCATCGCCCAGATTCTCGCCGGCCCGAGTGCCTCCGGTCGCTGGGTCGGCATTCAGAATGCGGTCGGCAATCTCGCCGGTGTGATTGCGCCCGCGGTCGCGGGAGTGCTCGACTTCAAGGTCGCCTTCTTTGTCGCCGCGTTCATGAGCCTGCTTGGCTTGGCCGGCTGGGTCTGGATGATTCCACGGATCGCCCCGCTGAGCTGGCCGCTCGCTACCGTACGGGCTGCGCTCGAACCCGAGCGCTCGGCCTCCTGATCCGCTCTGTGGGTGTCCCGACGAGATCTCGAGCGAGCGGCCGACGACGTACTGAATTGAATTAGACTACTCAGGTCCTTCACGAGCGTAACGATGACTGCATTCCCCGAGGACATCTTCACCGAACAGCAGACCGATCCAGATACGCTGGCCAATCTCGGCCCATTGCGCCGGCTCGCGGGCGTCTGGGAGGGCCGTGCAGGCGTCGACGTCAATCCCAAGGCCGACGGGCCGGAGCGTCGTGACTTTACCGAGCGGATCGAGCTGCAGCCGATTGACGCGCAGTCAAACGGCCCGCAGCTGTTCTACGGCCTGCGCTATCACACGCGCATCCTCGCCACCGACGAGGAAGCGACCTTTCATGACCAGGTCGGCTACTGGCTGTGGGAGCCGGCAACGGGCTTGGTGCTCCAGACACTCGCCATTCCGCGCGGCCAGGTGGCCATCGCCTCCGGACACGCGGGACCCGAGGCGACCGAGCTCGTGCTCACGGCGAGGCGCGGGGAGACCGAGTACGGCATTTGCTCGACCGCGTTCCTCGAATACGCCTTCCGCACCGAGTCGTACCGTATCGAGGTGGTGTTCAACCCCGACGGCACCTGGAGCTACGTCCTCGATACGATGCTCACGGTGCGGGGCCGCGAGGAGCCCTTCCTCCACCGCGACCGCAACACGCTGGTCAAGGTCGCCGACGCGAAGCCCAACCCCCTTGCGCTGCTGAGAGCCAGCCGGTGAGTCGCAAGGTCGATCGCTGGCGCACGCGCGGCGTGAGAATTATCCGCTCGGACGAGTTGGACGATGCGACGGCGCAGACGCTCGGCATGCATCGTCGGGCTGCCGTGACGACCGAAAAGACCGGAGCCACCAAGTTATGGGCCGGAACCGTCACCATCCAGGCCAATGCCAAGACCGGCCCGCATCATCATGGCAGTCTCGAGAGCGTCATCTACGTCGTCCGCGGCATTGCGCGGATGCGCTGGGGCGATCACCTCGAATTCGTCGCGGAGGCGCAGCCGGGTGACTTCATCTACGTCCCCCCGTTCGTGCCGCACCAGGAGATCAACGCCAGCGAGGATGCCGAGCTGCATTGCGTGCTCGCGCGCAGCGGACAGAAGGGGCTGGTCGTCAATCTCGACATCGTCCCCGTCGAGGTTCCGCAGCTCGTCCGCTGGATTGACGACCTGCACAAGTAACGTACGCCCGTGCGCATCGCCGCCCGGCCGGACGCGCTCGCTGGTGTGCGGCGCGACGACGACGCAGCTTGCGGTCGTGCCCGGCGAGCGCTTCAATTCGATGCTCACACGGCGCGGCCGCGCGCCGTACCGCAGGCGCGAGGGCTGTCGAGTTGCGAGGCCTCAACGACATCCTCGATGCGCTCGAAAGCTTCTACGGCAAGCAGGATGTGCGCTGGCCGGTGGATCCGTACGAGTTCCTGGTGTGGTGGCACTGCGGCTACCCGCCGAGCGAGGAACGCTGCAGTCGCGGATGGGAATCTCTGAAGAGCGAAGTCGGCATCACGCCCGCGCAGCTCCTGTCCGCCCGCAGCTCCCGCCTCAGCGAGGCCCTCGCCGCCGGCGGCCTCGTCCCACAGCTTCGGGCGACGCGCCTTCAGGAGGTCGCGCGGCGGGTGCGCGATGAGTTCGCTGGCGATCTGCGCGCGAGGCTCGGTGCGCTTGACGGCGCCGAGCGCCGCCGGGCACTGAAAACATTTCCCGGGATAGGAGAGCCGGGGGCCGATCGCATCCTTCTCTTTGGCGACATCGCCCCGGCCGCCGCCTTGCCCTCGAACTGCCCTCACGTGCCGCTGCGTATCGTGGTCGGGCGGGAAGGCTCGAGCTACGGCGCCACCTACGCGCAGGCGCGGGAGCTGCTCGTGAGCAGCGTTCCACAGACATTTGACGCTCTCAGGCGCGCCTACCTGCTCCTGCAGCAGCATGGGCGGGTACTGTGCAAGCGCGAGAGCCCGAAGTGCCAGATCTGTCCCGTGGCAAAGTCGTGCGCGTACGCGCGCCGCCGTGTGCGCAGCCGCAAGCGATGAGATCGCACCGCCGGCCTGCCACGCGGGCGCAGGTCCACAATGCCACTGACACGTCGTGACTTCCTGACACTCGGCTCGTGCACCGCGCTGACCCGGTCTAGCGACCCGAGCCGCGAATGCGCGCCACCAGGGAGGAGGTTGATTTCTCCGGCGTCAGCGGCACGATCTCCACGCGTCCCCCCGCCGCCTCCACGAGCTCGCGGCCGATGACTTCGGAGGGGCGGTAGTCCCCTCCCTTGACCAGAACGTCCGGCCGTACGGCCTGCAACACCGCGAGCGGCGTGTCTTCCTCGAATATCGTCACCGCGTCGACATACGTCAGCGCGGCGAGCAGCGCCGCGCGCTCTGCCTGCGGAACCAGTGGCCGTTCCGCTCCCTTCAGCCGCCGTACTGAGGCGTCGCTGTTGATGGCGAGCACCAGCACGTCGCCGAGTTTGGCGGCGTGTCCGAGCAGCGCCAGGTGACCGGCATGCAGCAGGTCGAAGCAGCCATTGGCGAGTACGATGCGCTTGCCGGCAGTGCGCCACGCCGCGGCCCGCGCGGCCAGCTCCTGGCGCTGCAGCAGCTTGGCGTCGGGCCGTGCCGCCAGAGCGTCACGAATACTGGCCGCCGACACGGCGACCGCCCCTACCTGTCCGACGGATACTCCCGCGGCCGCGTTTGCGAGCTGCGCGGCTTGCACGAGCTCGCCGCGGGCGGCGAGAGCCAGGGTCAGGACCGCGATCGCTGTGTCGCCCGCGCCGGTGACGTCGTAGACATCGCGTTGGATCGCGGGAATCACGCTCTCCGGGCCCGCGGAGGGAACCACCAGCATGCCGTGATTGCCGAGGGTCACGACCATCGAGTTAATACCCGACGCGGCCAGCAGTTCCCGCGCCGCGGCCGCGATGGCGGCCGAATCCGCGACCTCGAGCGCCCGCCCCGCTGCCGCTTCGAGCTCGCGCAGATTCGGGGTCACCGTGCTCGCGCCCCGATAGCGGCCGAAATCGCGATGCTTGGGGTCAACGACGATCGGTACCGAAGCGCGATCGCGCAGGGCAGCGATCACCTCGGGTGCCAGAACTCCCTTGGCGTAGTCGCTGAGAATGAGGGCGTCCGGCGGGGAGCACGCGGCAAGAGCGTCGAGGAAGCGGGCCGCGACCTGTGCGGAGCACGGATCGACATCTTCCCAATCGACTCGCAGCAGCTGCTGGCTGTGCCCCAGCACACGGAGCTTGCGCGTCGTCTGCCGCCCCGCGACGCTCACGAGCGCGCGAGTGTCGATCCGGTCAGCGTGGCAAAGCCGCCGCAGCGCTTCACCGGCAGCGTCCTCCCCCACGACCCCCGCGAGACTGACGCGTGCACCGAGCGCTGCGATCTGGCGCGCCACGTTGGCAGCGCCTCCCAGGCGGTGCTCGGTGGCGTGCGCCCGCACCACCGGCACCGGGGCCTCGGGCGAGATCCTCTCGACCGCACCGGTGACGTACTCGTCGAGCATCACGTCGCCGACCACCCAGACGTTGAGGCTCGCGAAGCGGTCGAGGAGCGCCAGGAGTGCGCTCACCGTACTCCCACGATCGTCGTGACTCATGACGCCGCCTGCTCGCGGAGCAGCCGGTCGAGCGACTCGACGATGGCGTGAATGCACAGCGTATGCACCTCCTGGATGCGCGCGACCACGCCCGAGGGCGCGCACAACAGCAGATCCGCATGCGCGGCGAGCTGCCCGCCACTCTCGCCCGTGAGTGCGACCACGGTGCAGCCGCGGTCGCGCGCCACCTGCGCGGCGCGCACCACGTTTGCCGAGTTGCCGCTGGTGCTGATGGCAAAGAGCACATCGCCGGCCTGTGCCAGCGCTTCGACCTGACGGGCAAACACCCGTTCGTAGCCGTAGTCGTTGCCGAGCGCCGTGAGAGTCGCGGTATCGGCCGTCAGCGCGATGGCGGGGAGTGCCCGGCGCTCGTCGCGGAAGCGGCCAATGAGCTCGGCCACCATGTGTTGCGCGTCGGCGGCGCTGCCGCCATTACCACAGGTGAGAATCTTGCGGCCCCCATTCAGGCAGGCGCCGGCCGCCACGACGATGCGCTCGATCACCGGCGGCAGCTCCTGTGCGGCGCGTGCCGCGACCGCGCAATGCTCGGCAAAGACTTCCCGGGCGCTCATGTCCATTGCGGTCCTCGCTGACGCGCGGCTCAGGGCCGGCGTGCAACCCCTGCCACGACAGCCCGTGCCAGCTGCGTCAGGTCATCGTAAACCGGCACATCCGAGCCGCAAATGAGCTGCTCGGTCTGCCGCCCCTTTCCGGAACGAACGAGGGCCGCGGCCACCCCGGCGCGCGAGGCGGCCTCGAGGTCGCGGCGATCGTCCCCGACGACGATACTCTCTGCGGCACTGATTCCCGAACGAGCGATCGCGGCCTGTATCAGGCCGGGGGCGGGTTTGCGGCACGCGCATTGCTCCTCGGGTGCATGCGGGCAAAACAGCACCGCATCGAGCGCGCCGCCGTGCGCCGAGGCGTCCGCCTGCATGCGCTCGTGCACGGCAGCGAGCTGCTCGAGGCTGATGAGGCCGCGACCCACCGCCGACTGGTTGGTCGCCACCGAGAGGCGCAGGCCGGCGCGGCGCAGGATCGCCAGACCCTCGAGCGCGCCCGGCAACCAGTGAAACTCGGACGGATCGGACACACACCCGGCACCCTGCGCCTCGCAGTTGAGTACCCCGTCGCGATCGAGGATGACGTGTCTGAAGCTCCGCGGGTTCATGCAGATCCGGCGTCAGCGATAGGGATCGGGCTGCGACAGGTAGCGCTGCACATAGTCGCGGACTCCGTCCTCGAGAGAGGTGAAAGGCTGGGTGTAGCCGGCGCTGCGCAGGCGCTCGATGCGCGCCTGGGTGAAGTATTGGTAATGGTCGCGCACCGCCGTGGGCATCTCGACGTACTCGATTTGCGCGGGCCGGGCGAGGGCCGCGCACAGCGCGCGCGCCAGCTCCTCGAAGCTGCGCGCTTGCCCGCTGCCGAGATTGAAGAGCCCGTTGACCTGCGGATGCGCGAGAAGCCACAGGATCACGCTCACGCAGTCGCGCACGTATACGAAGTCGCGCCGCTGCGCGCCATCGGGCACCTCGGGCCGGCAGGAGCGGAACAGGGTCACCGGACGGTCGGCGGCTGCGAGCGGGTACTTCTGCGCCACGACGCTGCGCATGCCGCCCTTGTGATACTCGTTTGGTCCATAAACATTGAAGAACTTCAGTCCGACCCATTGCGGCGGGCGTGCCGCGCCCTCCTCCACCGCGCGCGCAGTCCAGCGATCGAACAGGTGCTTGCTCCACCCGTACGGGTTGAGCGGGCGCAGCCGCGCGAGCGCCTGCACCGAGCCGTCGTCGTCGAAGCCCTGGGCGCCATCGCCGTAAGTGGCCGCGGAGGAAGCGTAGATGAACCGCTTCCCCGCAGCGGCACACCAGCGCCACAGCGACTGCGACAGCCGGAAGTTCACTTCGGCGATGAGGTCCGCGTCCGTCTCGGTGGTCGAGGTGATCGCGCCCAGGTGAATCACCGCTTCGAGCTGCGCGGCCTGGGTCGGCAGCCACTCGGCGAGGGCTTCCGGCGCGATGAGCTCGCTCAAGGACACCTTGCCGAGGTTGCGCCACTTGTCGGCGGCGCGCAGTCGATCGCATACCGCGAGGTGCGCGCCGCGCTCGGCGAGGGCTGCCACGACGTTCGAGCCGATGAAGCCGGCGCCCCCGGTCACGAGAATCATGCCGGGCTCACGCCCGTCAGCAGCAGATCGCGCTGTTCCGTGGCGCCGGCCAGCTCGCGGTACGATACCGGAACGGGACGGTCGCCGAGGAAGGCGTGTGGCTCGAGGCCGCTCGCCGCGAGCAGATCGAGGATCTGCTGCGCCTTCAGTCCCGCCACCGGCAGACTGTCCGGAGAGTACTCGAGCAGCAGGCAGCGGCAACGCCTCAGCAGCTCACCCGCACCGCGCAGCACGAAGTATTCGAAGCCCTCGACGTCGACCTTCAGCAGCCGGATGGGCCGGCCGCCGAGCGCGTGCCGGTCCCAGAAATCCCTGAGCGTATCGACAGTGACGCGCACGATGCCACCGCTCGTGTTGCCACTGAGCAGAGTATGGCGTCCGTTGTTACTCGATTTGTAACGATGCAGCTCGGCCACCCCCGGAGTCTCCCCCAGGGCGACGTTGAACGCCGCCACGTTGCCTGCACCATTGGCCGCGAGGTTTCTCGTCAGCAACCGGTAGCTCTCCGGGTCGGGCTCAAAGGCGAAGATCTGCGCCCCGGGCCCGCTCAGGCGGCTCAGCAGCACGCTGTACCAGCCGAGGTTCGCCCCGACATCGAAGGCGACCTCACCGTCGCCCAGACGCACGTGCTCGAGGAGGTAGCGGGTGATGGCCGGCTCATGCGCCCCGAGGCGATAAATGTGCCGCGTGATGACGTCGGCGGCGGGCCCGGTGAAGGAGGTGCCGAAGGGTGCCGCGCGCGCGTTCACGTAGCCATCAGGATTCGCCAGTCGCAACCAGCCGAATTGCAGCGTCCGTAGCACTCTCAGGGGCCAGGCGTGCTGCACCCGGATGGGCTTGTCTTCGGGCAGGATCGATGTTGCTTGCGTCGTCATCGCGCCGTGCACGCACCGACTTTGGCCGGGCTGCAGCTGTCACGGTGCGGTGATTGTACGCGATCCGGCCTAGGCGCTGCGCCGGCCGATGCCGCGGAGTGCCCTAAATCGCCCGGTCGCGGAGAGCTCCTCCCGCGCGGACTGCGCCGTCCACAGGGCGTTGCGCCGGGCGACGAACGGGCCCTTGGAGAGCTCATCGAGCGACCCTGCCTCCGCAAAGAGGAAGCCCTGCCCGGCCACGCAGCCAAGCGCCAGCAACGCCGCAACCTGCTGCTCGACCTCGATGCCCTCGGCGACCGTGTCGAGCCCCAGTGTCTCCCCCAGCGTGACGACCGCGCTCGCAAGCTCGGGCCCGTTATCGGAGTTGGTGAGTCGGCTGACGAACGATCGATCGATCTTGAGGATGTCGATCGGGAAGCGATGCAGGTAAGAGAGTGAGGAGTACCCGGTGCCGAAATCGTCGATGGCGAGACGCACGCCGAGGGCTTTCAGCCGATGAAAGCGCTCGAGGTTCGCATCGGTGTTGTACATGATCGTGCTTTCCGTCAGCTCGATCACCAGATTCCCCGGCTCGAGACCCGAGTCCTGCAACGCCTGTGCGACGTCGTGCGCCAGCTCACCGTGCTGCAGGTGCCGACCGGAGATGTTGACCGCCAGGCGCAGTCCGCTGCCACCGGCAATCGTGCGCCGCCAGGCGCACAGATCGCGACACGCCTGCTGCAAGACCCAGCGGCCGAGCTTGGCGATCTGCCCGCATTCCTCCACCACCTGGATGAAGCGCGCCGGCATCAGCACCCCGGCTTGCGGATGCCGCCAGCGCACCAGCGCCTCGACACCGAGGAGACTGCGGGTGCCGAGGTCGACGATCGGCTGGTATTCGAGAAAGAATTCCTCCTCGGCGAGCGCCCGGCCGATATCGGCCTCGAGACGCAGACGCTCGTGCAGCAGCGCCTGCATCTGCGGCTGGAAGGTGACGTGGCGGTTCTTGCCGGCCGCCTTGGCGTGATACATCGCGATGTCGGCCTTGCTGAGCAGTGTCTCGGCACCGGCCTGCGGAGTCGACAGCGCCACACCGATGCTGGCCCCGACACGCACCTCGGTGCCGTCGAGCGGAAACGGCCGATCGAGGGTGGCGATCAGCGCATCCGCGATGCGCTCCACTTCGTGCGACGTGCCGATGCCTTCCACCAGAACCGCGAACTCATCGCCGCCGAGGCGCGCCACGGTATCCGTCGAGCGCGTCGTCTTGATGATGCGCTGGGCGACTGCCTGCAGCAGCCGATCGCCGGCGTCGTGTCCGAGCGAATCGTTGATGTTCTTGAAGTTATCGAGATCGAGGAACATGACCGCAACCGAGGCCTGTCCGCGCTGCGCGAGGGTGAGCGCGTGCTGCACGCGGTCGCGGAACAGGTTGCGATTCGCGAGCAGCGTCAGCGGATCGTGAAAAGCGAGCTGCCGCAGCTGCTCCTCGAGGGCCTTGCGCTCGCTGATGTCGCGAAAGTTGAGTGCCAGGCCCTGCACCGCCGGGTCGGCGCCGAGATTGCTGCCGACGCTCTCGATGACGCAGCGCTTCGAACCCCGCTCGAGACGCAGCTCCACCGGCCCGACCGTTCCGCTCGGGGTGGCCGCCACTTCGGCGAGGAACATGCGCAGCTTGTCGCCGTCCTCGCCCAGCCACAGTTCGGGCAGGCACCTGCCGGTGATCTCGTGCGGGCGCAGGCCGAGCGTGCGCTCGGCCGCGGGCGATGCGAAGCGCACCACGCCGTCGGCGGCGACGATCATGATGAGGTCGGAAGCGTTGGCGATGAGCGACGCGTAGCGATCCTCGACGAGGCGCGCCGCGCGGCGCTCGCGCACCAGTGCATCGCCGCGCAGCAGCATGCCCTGGCGCACCATCAGCAGCAGCGTGAGCGCGAATACGATCATCGTCATCACCGTCGCCGGTCCGCCGACGTCTCCGCGGCTGAAGTAGACGAGCACCAGGAACGCGGCCAGCATGGCGGCGTACGGCAGCGCGCGCGCCAGGGCGTCCGAGATGGTCGACATGGCGCGTGCCGGCGCCATGACGTTGCGCATCTGCTCGCGGCCAGCCGCGGCGAGCGGCGCGTAGCAGCACAGGTACAGCACGTCCTGGAACTGGCCCGGCAGGTAGTAGCCGCGGACCTTGGCGAGTGACCAGAGGATGTCGCCGAGGAACATGGTGGCAAACCCGCTGAGCAGTAGCACCGGAATGCGCCAGCCGCCGCCGCTGCCGGCGCCGGTCAGCAGCAGCACGCCGAGCATGAGCAGCAGTACGCAGTCGAGAGCGACGTACGCCTGGCTGAGGACCTCCTTCAGCAGGTCCATCTCGGCGTGCTGAGTCGCGGGGCGGATCACCAGGAACCAGAAGAAGGCGCCGAAGCCCACGGCGAAGATCGTGGCGTCGAGCGACAGTTGGATCCACGGCACGCGCACGGCCGCCGCGCGTATCAGCGCGAGCGTCGCCGCCGAGAGCGCCAGATAGAACGCGCAGTAGAAGACGTCGGCGGGACCGGGAAACGGATCGAAGCCGCGCAGCCACGACACGGTGCCGATCGCCACGCCGCCGAGGTACAGCGACAGCGCGATCGTGAGGCACACCCAGGCGGTGCGCAGCGTACCCGGCGCGGTGCGTGCCGCCGCGGCGCCGAGCACGATGACGCTGGCGAGTGCGGCCGGCGCATCCGAGAGGAGACCCACGTAGTGGGTCACCTGTGGGCCACCGAAGCCCGTCAGCATCCAGGCCGTGCAGGCGATAACGTAGATCACCAGCCCGAGGAGCAGGATGTCAACCCAGCGCGATGTGGCTGCCCGGTGCAGAGTCGATGGGTTGATAACTACTCGCGTGTCCACACCGGTCTCTGTTGCTGTTCGCGCCGGCCGGCTGGTTGATAGCCGCAGCCCGTGGTCAGGGGCCAGGCAGAATTTGAGGCTAAACCGCCCTCCGGGCCAGGAAAAAATGCCCGGGCGTGACGCAGTTCTCGGCGGCCCGAAGGAAACTGCGCGCTACGTCCGCGGCGGGCCCCGGCCGGGGTGGCCGGCCGACGGCCCGTGCCGGTGGCTCTTGAACTACCCGGCGTGCACGTTTACAAGAGCATCCGATGCTGCAGTGGAAATGTCGGATACCGCGGCAGCCAACGGTGACTTGCGAGCTCCCGTGACCATGTACTTGCTCCGAGGACTGCTCGATCGGGCGCTGCTCGTGTGTGCCGTGGTGCTGGGCGGCCTGGTGCCGGGGTTCATCGCCCAGTACCGTCAGCGCCTCGGTGGTCGGCTCGATCAGGCGCGGCTCGATCTCGAGCCGTGGCAAAAGCTCGCCGACCAGTTCTATCACGGCGACATCAACCAGCTGATCGACTATCACCTGACGAGCAGCGATCCGAAGTTCTACGCCGAGGGCGGCGTCATTCGCGCACTGGTCAATACCGTGCACCAACTGCAGGGCGCGGTCGATGCCCTGCACGGCAGTCTCTACCAGCAGGTCGCCTACCTGACGCTGCACGGCGACGCCGGGCTGGCGCGCGCGACGTTCGCCGACTGGGTGCCGACCTTCGCGCTCTCCAGCGAGGGGATAGTGTTTGCGCTGCTCTTCGCCGTGGCGGTCTGGCTGGTGTTCCACGCGTTGTGGTGGCTGCTGACGCTCGGCCGGCAGCGCATGTCACGACGCCGCTACGCCTGAGCGGCGCGTGCTGCACGGCACGTGCCCGCGCCGCGATGATCGCAAGAGTCCGTTACTCGCGGTAACATCAGCCGCCCCGGTGGTGTGGTCAAATGCGCGGCGAACCGCGACGGCCGCCGCGTGGTCTTAGCCTTGACCCTCCGGGAGAACCAGCACCGATGCGCGCATCATTCCTCAGGCTCACCACTACGCTCGGCATCGCCGCAGCGCTCGCCGTCGGCTGCAACGCGACCGACAACGGCTCGGGCAGCAACTCGACCGGCACGACCAACGCCTCGGCGGCCGGGGTGTGGAGCGGCACGGACGCGAGCACCGGACTCACCGTGACCGCGATCATCAACGCGGCGGGTGAGGCGACCTTCATACGCAGCGACGGCGTGCTGTTCGTCGGCACGGCCGATGTCTCGGCCAACACGCTGGCCGTTGCCGTGGATGGCTACAGCAGCTTTCCGACGACTTTCGCCGACGGCTCGATCCACGGTATCGGTACGCTGAACGGCACGGTGAGCACCGCGAGCATGCTGAGCGCGACCCTCACCTTCACCACCGACGGTAACACGGCGCTCACCGGCAGCTGGTCGCTGAGCTATTCGTCCATCGCGAACAACGCCTCATCCACCGGCGCGATCAGCGGCAACTACACCGACAATTCCACCGGCGCGGTGCTGTCGGGCGCGGTGCTGTCGATCACCAGCAGCGGCACGATGACGAGCCAGGCCGCCAACGGCTGCGTGCTCAACGGCTCGGTCTCGACCAACGACAGCTCGCACAACGTCTACGAGGTCGCCTACAGCTACGCGAGCTGTACGGGAAGCGATGCGGTGCTCAACGGCGTGCAGTTCACCGGTCTGGCAACACTCAACACGGCGCAGTCGCCCTCGCAGCTGCTGATCGCAGTGGCCGGCGCCTCCTCCACCGCCAAGTACGGAATCGTCTCGCAGCTGAGCGGCAGCTGAGCGCGGCGCGCGCATGGGCAGGCATTTGTCACGGATCAGCAGTGCAAACCTCTCACGGCGCGAATTTCTCGCTGCCGGCGCGGGCGCAACGGCCGGCACACTGCTCAGCGGCTGCCTGCGGGCGGCGGGCGATGGCCCCTCCGAGCGGCTGATCACCAAGGCCATACCGCAGAGCGGCCAGCGCCTCCCGGTGATCGGCCTCGGCACCGATGCGTTCCGCGTGGCGGATCGCGACGAGATCCGTGCCGAAATCCGCCGTATGAGCGAGCTGCGTGGCGCGGTGATCGATACGGCCGCAGCCTACGGCGACAGCGAGGCGCTGATCGGCGATGCGCTCGAAAGCCTCGGACTGCGCGAGCGAATGTTTCTCGCCACCAAGTTGGTTGCCTCCGGCGGCCCTTCCGGAGCGGTTGGAGCCGAAAGCTTCGAACGCTCGCTCGAGCGGCTGAAGACGCAGCACATCGATCTGCTGCAGGTCCACAATCTCAACGGCGTCGCGACGCTCATCCCGCTGATGCAGGAGTGGAAGAAGGCGAAACGCATCCGCTACATCGGCGTCACCACCTCGCGCGTCAGCCAGCACGCGGAGCTCCTTACGGTGATGCGCAGCTACCCGCTCGATTTCATCCAGGTCGACTATTCGCTCGGCAACCGCGACGCGGCCGCCGCGGTGCTGCCGCTCGCGCTCGAGCGCAAGCTCGCGGTACTCGTCAACCTGCCGTTCGGGCGCTCATCGCTCTTTGCGCAGGC
>Ga0187783_10001315_pt1 | contig 18237 bp, 17 predicted proteins | sample 1015_SJ02_MP02_2_FD_132471 | JGI IMG/M metagenome (GOLD analysis project Ga0187783, IMG submission 132471) | Tropical peat soil microbial communities from peatlands in Department of Meta, Colombia - 1015_SJ02_MP02_20_MG | ecosystem: Environmental > Terrestrial > Soil > Wetlands > Peat | place...
ACCAGCGCCAGCGTGTATGAGTTGCAGCGTCCGGCGACGCGCTTGTCGGGCGGACGCGCGACGCTGAGGGGGCGATCCTGAAGCGCCATGACACGATCGAGCCGCTTCTCCATGGGGCGGATGTGAATCTCATTCCGGCGCGCCTCGCTCAAATCGCAGCCATAAAAGTCTTTCGCGACCACATCGTAGATCCCGAGGCCGTGAATGATTCGCGCCAACGAACGCACATCGGCCTGCAATCCCTCGAACAAGGCACGGTTGTGGCCGGGATCACTCATCACGCTTTGCTGCGCGTAGTAGTCTGCGGACGCCCCAGCGACTGCACGACCTTCCGTCATTGCCGTCATACCGATTTCCGCTAATGTCCTTACTTGGCAGCTTAGGGAGAGTTGTATGCCGGACAATGTCAAGCAGCTCTTTCTAGACGACTTCTGCAAAGGACAGAAATATCCGGGCTTACCAAGGAAAATAACCGAGGCAGACGTCCTAAATTTTGCTGCGTTGACCGGTGATCGGCATCCCATTCACTATGATGACGAATACGCTAAGACCACCACTTTCGGCCGACCGATCGTTCACGGACTGCATCTTATGGCACTGACGGCGCTCGGCGCTTCGCCGCTCTCCGATCAGCTCAAAGACTCAATGATTGCGTTTCTCGAGCAGCAGGTGACTTTTCGGAGGCCGGTGTTCAAGGACGACACAGTGCGGCCGGAGTTCGAGATCCAAGACATCGAGCGTCCGGTGGCCAAGGAGTGGGGGACGCTGAACATTAAAGTCCGGCTGGTCAATCAGCGCGAGGAAACGGTGCTGGAAGCCCGGCACGTTTATCGCATCCGTTGTTGGCGTGGCACCAACGTCATCACAGGGGCAAGGTGAACGAGGAGCCGATGGCGAAGTTAAGCCGTGACGATGTCAATATCTACTATGAGGTGCACTGCACGGGCCCCGTCATTCTGCTTTCGCACGGCCGTTCCGCCACCTCGGAAATGTGGCGGGGACAAATCGAGCCGCTCAGCCGCGAGCACACATCCCCACTTGGGCTCAATCTGTTCGCGTTTCGCATGCGCGCGATACAATGGTGTTTCGGTAAACATGGATCTGACGGATCCAATCCTCGGGCCGTGGGCTATTCACCGAAGCTTTGGATCAATTCTATCGTGGTGAAGCCGACGCCCGCACGCTAGAGCTGCTACGCTGAGCTCGATCTTTGCGCAGCATCCTAGTGCTGCGAGTGACTCTCTCCTGTGTCGTTTGTATGTGTCTCACGCGAGGAGAATCCCGATGGAAATGAGCGTTGGTGGGCTCGATCATTACAATGTGTCGACCCGCAAACTCAAAGAGACCGTGAAATTCTATGAGGACGTGCTCGGATTCGTGAACGGTCCACGACCAAAGTTCAATTTCCCTGGAGCTTGGCTATATAGTGCGGGCCATCCCGTGCTGCACCTTAACGATATCTCCCAAACCGACAAACAACAGCGCGGCGATTCAGGCGTCATCGATCACGTCGCATTCGCCAGCCGCGGGTTCGAGGCAATGAAGCAGCACCTCACCGGCAGGAGCGTGCCCTACCGCGTGAATCAAGTTCCTAATAGCAGCCGCTGGCAGATTTTCCTTCGCGATCCCAACAACGTCGAGATCGAACTAAATTTCGAAACCAAGAATGAGACCGGCGCAGCGATCGGCTAGTGCGCAGGCGAATGCCCGGTAAGAAGCGCCGTCGGCAGTTGCGAACTGGTCGCGGGCCGCCTTCGGTATGCGCTATGCTGTCTTGTTCACCCGTCGAGGTCGAGGAGGTTGCCATGGCGAAGGGTCAGATACGCAGCAACAGAGAAAAGAAGAAGCCGAAACAGGACAAGAACAAGAAGAAAGGTGCCGAAGCGCCCTCGGCGTTCAAACCGGGCACCACGTACACGAGCCAATACGGCAAGAAGCACTAGCCGTCGGGTAGATCGGCCTACGTAACCCCTGCGGCATGGGCAGCGCGATAGCAACGTTTCGGGCGAAAAAGGGGATTTTGATTTTTCAAGGGAATGCAACGGGCATTTCTGGCAGATGATTTCTGAATATCGGGACCGAATGCAGAATCTTAGCTATGCCGTTCTTCGCAATAGTGCCTTGACTAACAACCTGGGCAGCGAGCTAGACGCAGCCGTTGAAGCCGTGAGAACGGTACCGTGGGGCGCTGAAAAAGCCGCCTTATTTGTCAATCGACCAGATGAATACTCGATAAGAAAGGCGACTTTCTTAGCGAGTTGGCCAAAATCGGTACCCAGTTCGCTGACGCGACATTTCACGCGCTCCGGGCGACCTCAGCCTCAACAGCTTTGATTTCGCGATCATTGAGCCGCCGAACAGTTCCCTGGCTAACGCGAATGTCTGGTTGGAGGGGGTGATTCCAGAACTCCTGCTTGATACGAATGCCCGTCTTCCAAGAGAAAGGTGCCTGTGTTTCACTCCAACCTGCCGCAAACAAACGGGCCGGTAGCGCGAACAGCCTTTTAGTAGAGGCGCTGAAGGGTCTTATCGGGCTTGCAGTCAGTGCTTTCATGCTCGGTGGACGAATTGATGGGGTATGCCATGAAAAGCGCCGTCGCGACATGCTTTCTGCCTGTGGAGCTGCGTGTCGAAGATGCTATACATGACGCAAGCCTAATGGGCTTGTCTCGCTTCCTTGTTTGCTTTGTGCGAAGCCACGAGCTGCCACAGCGTGGCTATGTGCAGCAATGTTTCCCGTTCCCCGCGCTTGAAGATTCCGGCGGACGCTTCGGTCTGCAGACCATGCGTGAGTCCGGTGGCATGGCGAACGCGACGCTGGTCGAGCGACTCTAAACCAGACTTACCAGCCTACCCCGCATTGGAAGCAGGCGCGGAACCTCATCTGTCACGGTGTCGGGCGCCTTCTACGAAATACCTTTGCGGCAAGGATAGTAGGCTCTCCGCGAGTTCGCGAAGCCGCTCCTTGTCGCTCGTGTCAACAACGATGCGAACGGTCGTATTCAGCCTGTCATCTCTGCCGACGGTGATTTCGGCCCCGGCCGCGTCTCCGAACACGCGGTCAACTTCGAGCTGGGCCTTCTCTTTGATGGCGAGGCCCCGCAAGGCAGGCTTGAAGATTTTTCCAACTGCCGTAACGGGCAACCCTTCCAAGATGACGATGCGCCTCGGCTTCGCCGGTGGCTCCATGATATTGCGCTCGAGATGAGCTCGCAGATCGTCCAGATCAATTGTCTGTCCGGGCGCAGGCACTACGAAGAGAATGGGGACCTCGCCGGCATATTGATCGGGCATGCCTACCGCCGAGCTGATTTGGACGCCAGGAAAATCATTAGCGGCATCCTCGATCGCCGTGGGATCGATATTGTGACCGCTGCGGACGATGAGATCCTTTGCACGGCCAGTCAGAACTAGCCGCTCGTCCTCGGTCAGATATCCGATGTCGCCGGTTATCAGCCAGCCTGCCTCCGTTAACACGCCGTCGTTATGTTTCGGGTCGACATAGCCCGGAAAAACCTGCGGGCCTCGCACAAGGACTAGGCCGCTCGTGAGCGGGGCGCAGGCATCAGGAGTTGTGGTCTCGCTGCCGAACGCCGCAATCATCGTTTGTGCGTAGGGCGCGCGGAAGCCGACGCTGCCGGCCAGCGGCTCGCCGCGACCGGGATTAAAGGCGATGGCCGCCGCGGTCTCGGTCATGCCGTAGGTTTCGAATAACCTTATGCCAGTGCGCTTTTCGAAACGCTCGCCGACGGCTTTCGGCAAAACGGCACCGCCAGTGAGCGCCATTCGCACCGAGTTGACGTTACTGCTTCCGACGGGGACCTCGGCGAATGCCGCAAGGGACGCCGGAACCCCGCTGACGATCGTTGCCCGAAATCGTTCAACTATGCGCCAGTAGTTTTGGATGACATGCGGAAGCCTCAAGCTGTATGGCGAGGGAATGATCATGTGACCACCAGCCGCCAAAATCGACAATCCTGCTGTCACCGTGCCTCCGACGTGGAACAGAGGAAAACCGTTGATCGCCACATCGAACTCATCGAGACCGTGGACTTGAGCAAAGCCCCACGCCGCATGGATCTGGTTACCGTGTGTGAGGCGTACAAGCTTCGGACGACCCGTCGTACCACCAGTGTGAAATAGCGCACAAACGGTGTCGCGACCCGACGAGAGCTGAAAGTCCAGTGTAGCTTTGTGGGAAGACAAGTTTTCATCGAGGCTTCCGATCTGGCGACCAAGATCGCCCTTGCCACCGACGACCAGAACCTTCTGGAGCGACGGCACGCGGTCGATCACCGCATTCGCTTTCTGCCAAAGAGTCGCGTCAAGGGCTTCGGATGGAACGACCAGCACAATCGCTTTTTCCGCTATCAATAAATCAGCGATAGCATCGACGTTGAGGAGGAAGTTTATTGAGCTGGCGACGCCAGCAATTTGTGCGCCCAGAAGGACCGCGGGCATCGACGGCAGGGCAGGGCATAGGAAAGCGACGGCGCCGCTGCCAGGGGAGATGCCGAGGAAACGAAAAAGATTGGCGGCGCGTGTTATCTCATCGAGCAACTCTTTATGCGTCAAGGTAGCGGCGCTATCTTCGGGATTACCGGTGGGTAAGACCGTCAGGGCTGGGCGCGCCGGATGAAGCTGGGCGGTCGCCTCGAACAAATGATAGAGGTTGCGCGCGGGGATCAGCTCATCGTAGGGAGAATTCTCAAGCGCGACGATATCGGCGACCGTCCTAACGGTCCTGGTAAATCTTGTTGTTCGTTGTGGGTTTCCTGGCACAATCATCGGTCTCCGGCCTTAGCCGGCCCCACTCAACCTGCCATCGGCAGCGAGCGACATTTATTTGCCCGCCAATTTCGCGCGTTCGGCATCGCGCAATTCCCGGCGCATGATCTTTCCGGTCGTGGTCATCGGTAGCGCGGCGACGAATTGGAGGTCTCGCGGTACTTCATGTTTGGCCAAGTGATCGCGTACAAAGTTGCGGATTTCGTCAACAAGCTGGCGGCTCGGGGAGAAGCCATCCCGCAAGACCACGAACGCCTTGATTGACTCGGTTCGCACCGGGTCGGGCACACCGACAGCCGCGGCCATCACGACTGCGGGGTGCCGGGCGAGCGCATCTTCAATTTCCGAAGGACCAATGCGATAGCCGCCGCTGGTGATGACATCGTCGGCGCGCCCCTGGAACCAGAAATAGCCATCTTCGTCGCAACTCCCAAGATCGCCAGTGATCAACCAACCATTGGCGTATTTGTCGCGAGTAGCCTCTGGATTGCGCCAGTATTCGAGCATCATCACCGGATCAGGACTGCGGAAGGCAATGTTGCCAGTCGTCCCTGGCGGCTGTACCTCCCCGGCGTCATTGACGATTGCGGCGACGTGGCCGGGTACCGCACGGCCGATCGAACCCGGTTTGATGGGCATGACGCTCGAGTTCGAACCAAGGACGAGGTTGCATTCGGTCTGACCGAATACCTCGTTGACCGGGATCCGCAGGGCCTGATTGCCCCATTCGAGAAGCTCCTTGCCTACCGACTCGCCGCCCGAATACACCACGCGAAGCCTGACGCCGAAGCGTTCGACTGGATCGGGCACTTGGCGCATCAGGCGTAGCATCGTCGGCACCAGCAGCGCGGTACGCACCTGGTGGCGTCCGATCGTTGCGAAGGCCTGTTCGGGATCAAAGCGGGGCGCCCGAAAAGTGAGTACGGGAACCCCGTGGTACCAGGCGGGCATCAGCACATCCATCAGACCGGCGAGCCACGCCCAGTCCGCCGGCGACCACATGATGTCACCGGGCTGTGGGAAGAAATCGAGACCGAACTCGGCCCCCGGCAGATGTCCGAGCATGGATCGATGCGCCTGCAGTGCGCCTTTGGGGTTGCCGGTTGTACCGGAGGTGAAATTCAGGAAGGCAGGGTCGTCGGCCGCGGTATCGATGTTGGCGAAGGCATCACGCGCGGACTCGAGCGCAACCGGCAGCGATTCTGCTTCCGGTGCTTGGCCATCGATTAGGTAGAGGCGGACCGTTTCAGTCGCTATTGCCATGGTCCGCAGCGCTGTTGGCAGGTTTGCTTGATCGGTGATGAGTATTCGCGCATTGACCAGGTTGAGTCGATAAGCGACGGCGTCGGCGGCAAATAGCGTGGAGACCGGGACCGATACCAGCCCGGCCTTCCAGCACGCGACTGGGCGATGGCGGTCCAAGAATTCTGGCCAAGCAACAGCATGACCCTGTCGCCCTTGACGAGACCGATGGCAACGAAAAGGTTCGCTAGCTGATTGGCCTTGCGCTGAACGTCACGAAAAGTCATTTGCCATGTCTTGCCATCGGCTGCTTCACCGATTAGCGCGACCATGCTCGGATCAGCCGCGTGCCGATCGCAAACGTCGGCGGCGATGTTGTAGCGCGCCGGGACGTTCCAGCGGAATGAGGCGTAAAGTTGCTCATAGGTCGGCAATCGTTGCATGAGGGTCACTGCCGTTGCTAACGCCGCTGCCGAGTGTTTCGAGACACGATCCGCCGCGCCAGCGCATGCCGATGGACTTCCGAGGGACCATCATAGATACGGAACGGGCGAATGTCGCGATAAGTGCGCTCGATGACCGTGTCGCTCGTGATGCCGATCGATCCAAGAATCTGCAGGCTGCGATCGACCACCCGGCCAAGGGCCTCGGAACAAAACACCTTGGACATACTGGCTTCATCGCGCGCATCCTCGTGACGATCTAACAACCAGGCTGCGTGCCAGATTGTAAGACGCGACAGGTGCAAATCGATTTCATTGTCGGCCAACATGAAGCCGACACCCTGATTTTCGCCAAGCGTACGACCGAAAGAGTGACGCCGTCCGGCATATTCGGCTGCAATAGCGTGGCATCGCCGCGCCGCGCCAAGCCAGCGCATGCAATGAGTCAACCGAGCAGGCCCAAGTCGGACCTGCGCGTTGCGGAAACCTGCGCCAATCTGCCCCAGCACGCGATCGGGCGTCACATGAACATCTTGGAACGAGACCTCGGCGTGTCCGCCAGGCGAGTTGGTGTCGATCGTTTCCAGCATACGGTCGACGCGGAACCCGGGCGCATCCATGTCGACAAAAAACATTGTCGCTCCGAGGTCCACTCCTTTCACATCGAGCGTGCGCGCCATGACGATGTTGATGCTAGCCTCAGGATCGCCAGTGATCATCCACTTGCGGCCATTGATCACGAATCCATCGGATGTCTGCCGAGCGATCGTTTGCAGCAACGACGGGTCGGAGCCGGCTCCATCGGTCACAGTCTCGGTCATAGAGAAAACTGACCGAATTTCACCGCGTACCAAAGGCGCGAGCCAGCGGGCCTTCTGCTCGGCGTTGGCGATGACGTTAAGCAGATTGACGTTCCCCTCATCGGGGGCCTGGATATTGAGCGCGAGCGGTCCGAGGGTCGACCAGCCCGCCGCCTCGAAAACAACCGCCATGGCGCGGTGATCCAATCCTAGACCGCCGAATTCCTTCGGACCGCGGCGACAACAGACCTGCGGCGCGGCTTAGTGCGATGAGCTCGCGGCGCAGCCCCTCGGATGCACCGTGCGCGCCTTGCCGCTTATCGTTCTCGTAAGGAATGATCTTGTTCGCGATAAGACTTTCGACGCGATTGCGGAGATCGGCCAACTCGGAAGGAAGCTCGAAATCGATCACGTCGCCCTCCGTGCAGATGGCCGGCTTGCCGCGCGGCGCGCCAGTTCGATTCCGCGAGCGAACAATGTCGAAATTGACGAGGCGAACCGCTCCCACAAAATGTCCGTGCGCTTGCCGGTGCGATGGAGCTTCACGTTGAGGCAGGCAATGGCGCCGAGCCGGTAACTCGCCAGCGCCTGATACCAATCGATGTGGTGTAGCGCGGGGCCACCCGCCTCGCGGTACGCGTCAACTAGCGCGTTTCGCGATACTGGTGCAACGGGCTGCCAAGCCGGATCCCACGCTTGGCTATCGGACATCATCAACAGCCAGCCAACGTCCAATCCTTGCGAACCGATTGAGGCCAGCTCCCAATCGATCAATCCCCCTGCCTGACCGTTCACATACAGAATATTGCCTGGTTGAAAGTCGCCGTGGATGACGCCGACTGGGTAGCGATCGGGCAGGTGCGCGGCTAGCAACTTTCTGAGTTCGGTTCCGGCCGCAACCCACTCTCGTTCCTGCGCGTGACGCAGTAGCGGCGTCCAATAATCGAGCTCTTCGCTCAGCGGCCGGGGCTTTTCCCAATCGGGAAGCGACGTCTGCCAATCGACCCTGTGCAGACGGGCGAGCAACTGCGCTGCCTGAAGCCACACATGAGCCACTTCAATCGGGTCACGCAAAAACGAGCTATGAGGCTCCCACACCAAGAAGACACGGCCTGGCACGCGCTCCATGATGATGAAAGGCGTACCGAGCGCGTCGGTGTCTGGCGACGCCCAGGGCACGGCGGGAACAGGCAGCCCTAGCGTCTTTAAGGTCCGAAGTAACGGTGCTTGGCGATAAACATCGGTGTTACCCCGACGGGCAACGCCGGCCGGGGCGAGTTTGAGGACATAGGAATCGAGCGGCTGCCCGGCGGCATCCACCGTATCAAAGCCAAACGTTAGCCCGGCGTGGCCGTCCTCCATCGCAGCCAAGTTGGCGACTTGGATGCCGGCGCCAAGCTCGACCTCGACGAATTTTTGCAAGCGAGTCGCAGGACAGTCGTCTCGTTCCGCTGCGGCACGCGTATTTGCGGTGACTGCACTCATTGTGGCGACCCGAAGATCTACTCAGCCGCCCGAGCTATAAGCTCCGACGGGTCGAGGTTCGCTAATTGGAACCACCCCATCCGGTTCAGCTCGGCAAGTCCGCGCCACCCTTGCGATCCGTCTTGACCAGTTTCCATCGTTTATCGGAAGACGGCCGACTCAACCGTTCGCTCGCTGCATGGGCAATTCGCCAGCGTGTTCACTCAAGGAATTTCCCCTAGCTCCCGCAGCCGGGCGGCGAGCGCCTCGGTCGCTGGTTCCGCCGCACCTTGGCCCAGAATGAACATCATACCGTTGCAACCCTGGCCGCGGAGCAAGTCGAGTTTGGTGCGCCAACGGGGTGCGTCACCCCAAATGACGAAATGCTCTACCAAAAATTCCGCCAGCGCTGGAGAGACGATCTCCAGGTTCAGAGGCCGAGTGGAATCGGCGTGGTAGGCGTAGTCGTAGCGTTGCCACATCGCGCGAACATCCGCGTGGAGTGCCTCCGGGATACCACGTTCAAAGAGATCGCCGCGAAACGCGCGGTTTGCTATCGCAACGACCAGCGTGCCCATCTCATTGAGCACCGCGCCTACGCTACTCGCGAGCGAAACCGCCGGTCCAAGCCAGACTTTCTGCTCGGCGCGCTTCCGCCCGGCCGCAATACGGCGCGCCAGGACGGTAGGCTCCATGGTGCCGCCGTAAAACATGCCATCGCCTTTATCGCCCGCAAGTGTGGCCATGCGCTGCCCATCGGCAGCGACGAAGAGCGGACACGCCTTTCGCGCCAGACCCGTGGCCGGAATGCGGCTTTCGTCGAATCTGGCGCCCACGCCTGCCCAATAGCTGCGGATCGCGTCCACGGCCTCTCCCACCTGCTTGACGGTCGCGGGCGCCAATCCGACGCCTCGCGCGCCGCTGTTCCCGGTCGCAATCACGCCGACAGTCCGGCCGTGTCCTATCTCGTTCAGCGTCGCGAGGAGATTGCCGACGATGAGCGGATGACGAAGAGTGACGTGAGTTACTACCGGCCCGACGGTGAGGCGACGCGTGGTGTTCAAGGCCTCGAGCTGATGCAGATAGCTCTCCTGATAGACCGTTGGCGAATCTGCAACGCCCAGCCACGAGAAGCCGAGCGCCTCTGCCCGCTCAGCAACCCGACGCGTCTCGGCGGCACGACGCGGGAAGATCATAATCCCGTAGTCAAGGCGATCGGCCACTACGAGCGCTCCAGGAAAGTGGAAGCCGCAAACCGTCAGTGGATAGCGGCGTACATGATCTTTTCCTCGGTCGCTTCCAAGGCCGAGAACTCTTCCACCACTTTACCCATCCGGCAAACCAAGATGCGGTCGGAGAGTGCCATGACTTCGGGCAGATAAGAGGAGACGACGGCTACCGCCTTGCCCTCATCCGCCAAACGATTGATGAGCTGATGGATTTCGGTGATCGCGTTCACGTCCACGCCGCGCGTTGGCTCGTCGAAAATAATCACCTCGGGTTCCTGGACCAGCGACTTGGCGATCACGAGCTTTTGTTGATTGCCTCCCGAAAGCTCGATTGCCTTGACGTCTTTGCTAATGGCCCGGATGTTGAGACGTTCGATCAACCGTTCGGCAACCTGGGTCGCCTCGCGCTTTGATACCAGCTTGCGGGCCCCGCGCATCTTGGCGAGGAAGCCGAGATAGATGTTGTCGGCTATGGACTTGGTTTCAAAGAAGCCCTCAAGTTTTCGGTCCTCAGTCACGTAGACTATGCCATCGCGAATCGCCGGCGCCGGAACCAGGTAGCGAACCGGCTTGTCGTTTAGAAGGACTTCACCACCATACATAATGTCGCGTTTGATCACGCCGGCAGCGACCTTGAAAGTCTCTGTGCGCCCAGACCCGACCAGGCCGAACACGCCGGTGATCTGCCCGGCAAAGACGGACAGCGAATTGTTTTTCACCATTGCCGCCATACGCAAGTTCTCGATCGACAGCACGCGTTTTCCGGCAGGTCGCATCGTAGTCTTTCGCTGTCCGTAGAGTGTCTGAGACAGGTCGCGCCCAACCATCGCCTGAACGAGGCGCGCCCGGTCAAAATTCTCCTTGCGATCGGTCACCACGAGTTTTCCGTCGCGCAACACCGTAATTCGGTCGGAAACCAGTAGTGCCTCCTCTAGAGCGTGCGAAATGAAAATAACGGTCACACCTCGCGCTTTCAGGTTGAAGACGAGGTCGAAAAAATATTTCTTCTCCTCGGGTGTCAGACTTGCCGTTGGTTCGTCGAAAATGATGACCTTAGCTTTGTGCAGGACAGCGCGGGCTATCTCCACCATCTGCTTCTTAGCGGCGCCGAGCAAACTGACAGTCGCGGTCGGATCGACGTCGAATTGCAATGTCTGCAGGAATTGCTGAGCGGCGATGTAGATGCCGCGCAAGCGGTTAAAAAAACGCTCTTGCCCGAGAAAAAGGTTTTGCGCGACCGTCATCGTGGGGACCAGGCTCGTCTCCTGAAACACCATGGCGATGCCGAGATGAAGCGCCTCGACCGGCGTTTGCGGTTGGACCTCTCGCCCTTCAATCAGCATCTGCCCGGAGGTGAGGGGGACAACTCCAGCCATTGCTTTGGTCAGCGTTGACTTGCCGGCGCCATTCTCTCCGACCAGCGTGTGGATCTCGCCCGGAAGTAACGCGAAATCGATGTCTTCTATGGCCGGAACGCCGGCATATTTCTTTGTCGCCTTCCGCAGCTCCACAATCGGAACCGTCATGACAGTAGTCTCCGCTCCAACTCGGCGACTGGCAGTTTCAGAATCCGTCGACGGCCCTTGGCGAGCACAAAGAGGGTGCCGTAGCACTCCACTGCGGCAACAACGCCGTGGTTCTTCCCGTCGACGCGGCTGTGCAGCGAGTATCGGATCAAACCATCGGGCGCGAGGCGCATTACGAGCCCGTAGGAGCGTGGTGGCGCCCACGGTTTGTGGATACCGCGCATCTTGAGGTGGGCGCCTTGTAGGGGCTCCAGGAAGGTATTGCCGGAGGTGAGCGCCGGCGCGATCCAATATCTCGGATCTATCTCCCTCATCATGCGCGTGCGATAGGCTTTTTGGCGAAGCACGAATTCCACGAGTTGGGTGCGGCAGGTGAAGGCAGTGAGCCAGTAATCCCCATCGGCCGCGGACGCCAACCGGGATGGATAGCATGGCAGTCGACTGACGACCGGCAATCCCCATCTCCCTTCGCCATGGGCAACCACGCGATGGGCCCAACTCTCGCACACCCAGACATCCTTCCCGACCGAGGCAACGCCGAACGCGTACGCAAGTCCGTTGGCAATCTCGCGCCCGCTGCCGTCGGCGAGATCGAGTTCAAGGAGGCGGCCGCTGCGGCCGAGAGACATCAAATCGTGACACCAACGATCGTAGGGCTGTGTTTGCGACCCGTCCGTAACCAGAAGTCGGCCATCGGCAGTGGCGCAAATCGCGTTGGCGGCGTTCAGACGCTTGCCGGCGACGCGTGTCCAGCTTCGTCCGTCATTGGGCCCGCCGATGACGCGCACTTCGGTGCCATCAAGCGCGACCGCAAGACCTCCGGAAGGCGCGATGGCGAGGCCAGTGATCCTCCGGTCAACCTGCACCGCGGTGGTCGCAGTGTCGCCATCGTATCGGAGCACACTCGCACCATCGGCGACGAAAAGCGACGTGCCATCCGTTGCGAGGTCCTCCGGCGCTTCAAGTTCGGCGAATATTTCCGCCTGTTCCAGAATTTGGTTTGGCTTGAGCGCACCGTCGAAAATAGGGACGGTGATAGCCGCTGCGCCACGGCCAAGAAACTGATCGGTCCAGGTACGGAGCGCTCCGATCACGACCGCCGGCCCCACCGTCGGTCGTATTGGACGAAATTTGGATCGGCGCCCGGTATCTTGTAGCGGCCGATACGGTTGTTCATGATGCCGCCAAGGTAGAGATAACCGCGATGTTCGCGCATCGACGTGATCATCGGATGGTTGATGCCGTTAAGATCCCACAGGGTCTCAAGCACCTCGCCCCGCTCGTTGAATTTGAGCACGCAGCCCGTGTTGATGTTGGGGAACAGCCATTCATCTCTGGGCACGCGCTTTGCCATCTTGCGGCGGAAGCCTGGCATCTTCCACGCAAGATCGAGCGCAGGACAGCGCATACCCACCAGAGACATCCAGTAGTTTCCGTCTGACGAGTTGTTGATGTTGTCAGGGAAGCCCGGCAGATTCTCCATCAGCATTTCAACCTTGCCGGCTTTCGGCCCGTCGAACCAATAGCGTTTGACGGTACACCCCCACGTCTCGGCAAAGAGAATCGACTGCCCGTCGCTGGCAACACAGATCCCATTGGGAAAGATGAGATTGCGCAGCACGGTTTGCGTTTTGTTTGTGTTGGTGTCGTAGCAAATAATCCGACCGTTGCCGCGGGCTTCGAGCCCATCAGTCGCCCATTCATGCATCTCATAGCGCACGGTCGCCTCGGAGAAGAAGATGCGACCGTCGTCCGTAATGTCGAGATCGTCGGCAAGACGCAAGCGACTGTCGTCGTTGATCGAGTGCAGGCTGCGGTTGGTCTCATCGGTCGCTTTTTCAACCTTTCGATCCGGCGTGATGCGATACAGCCCCATACCTCCGATGCAAACGTAGAGGTTATCTTGCCGGTCAAAGGCCATGCCGAGTGGGGTGCCGCCGATATGAGCAAAGACCTCCATGCGTTCGTAGTCGGGCGGAAAAAAGCGGATGATGTCGCCGTGGCGTGAGCCGCCGTAAAGATTGTTTTGCCGATCAAGGATTACATCTTCGGCGCCTTCAATACGGCCGAGTCCGATCACCGTTACATCGCGCAGCTTGTCGTTAATCGCCCAAGGTGTGCCACAGTCTGGCGCGGTCGACGGGGCCGCAAGCACGTTGTGATAGGTTGGGCTGACATAGACCTTGTTGATGATGCGATGGCGGTTTTTAAGCCAGCGTATGTCGATCACTGCGGACAAGAGCAAGATTGTGGCCAGTGCCATACGGTTGATGCCGCCCGGCAGGCCCATCGTCGTAATCCCGTTCGTGATCAGCAACACAATAAGCGTGCCGACCAGAGCCTTGGAGACCGTGCCCTTGCCGCCCCCGAGGCTGATGCCGCCAAGCACCGCGGCGGTCAGTACTAGCACCTCGAGGCCAACGCCAATATCGCCTCCGACCGTGGCCAGACGGGCCGCGAAAAACAGCGCGCCGATCGACGTCAAGACGCTGCAACCGACGTAGCACATCGCGACAGTGCGGCGCACTGCGACTCCGCTATTGTAGGCCGAACGCCGAGAGCCGCCGATCGCGGTGATGTGCCAACCGGGTCGCATCCGCGTCATGAAGAAGAAGCCGAATATAACAATCACCATATAGACGACAGCAATCGTCGGCGCTCCGAATACGTCGCCGCTACCCATCCAGTCCCAGAGATCGGAATCCGGAAACCCAGCAGCGATGCGCGTCGAATAGCGCTGGATCAGCATGTCGTAGGCAGAGCGGTAGATGATGAGGGTGATCAGCGTCGTGATGAAGGCGCGTAGCCGGAAATAGCCAATCAGAACGCCATTGATCCCGCCGAGCACTGCGCCACAGATCAGCGTAATAGGCACGGCTGCAGCTACGGGCCATTTCAGAACGTGCATCACGAACAACGCGCAGAAATTCGTCAGCGCGAAAGTCGAGCCGACGGAAAGATCGATGCCGCCAACGATCATGACCAAGGCCATGCCGAGGACGACGCAACCGATTTCGCCTGCCTGACGAGCTGCGTCCGCCAGCGCAGCCGGCGAGAACAGGCCATCGATAGCTCTACTCAACGCGAAAGCCACGACGATCAGCACGATCACGGGTATGGCTGTCTCGGTCCAGCGCTTGGCTAGTATCTCGCCCAGCATGTGGTCCGGCCAGTAGCGGTAGCGGAGCCGGACCAGGGTGTCGCGCAGTGAAGGTTTCGCGGGCGTCGGCGCGACGAATGAATCTGCCGCAAGGTGTTGAGAGGCGCGGCGCGTCAGATCATCCATCACCGAAGCTCATACGTTGTACGTATTGTGAGAGCGGCGCTCGCCACCCGCCCGTATGCGGTCTAGAATCTTACACACGGGCGGGCGAGGGGAGGGACCGGTCCCCACTTAGCTCTTGCTGAGGCTCCAGCAGGTGCCTTCAGCTGAAGCGTTTTCCTTTGTTATAGGAATTAGCGTCGTGTAGACCGAGGCTTTGGCTGTGCCTGGTTTCATGCCGGACACCAGCAGCCATTTGATCATAGCCGCCATGTTGCTAGCCTGGGTTGGCACGTCATAGCTCAGATCGAGATCAAACGATCCATTCTTCACTTGGTCGCAGGCGCCTTTCTGTTCGCCGCCACCCGACGTTGCCAGGAAGACCTTGCCGGTAAGCCCGGCTTCCTTGATGGCCGCTGCGGTCCCGATATCCATGCCATCCCAGAAACCGACGATACCGCACAGATCGGGGTTCTGCTTCAACACCGTCTGCACGATGCCCTTCGCCTTAGACGCATCCCAGTCGGCTGCCTGACTTGAGACCACTTTGATCTCGGGGTGCTTTGCCAGTACGTCCTCGACCCCCTTCAACTGATAGGCGCTCGCCGCCGCCGAGAGTTGGCCTTGCACGACCGCAACCTTGTTGGACTTGCCCTTGCAAAAGTCGACGACTGCTGTTGTGGCCTTTTGGCCGATATCGACCCAATCCGCACCGACGAAGGCGGTCGTCGGGAAGCTCGACCGCATGTTGATTTGTATAACGTCGATCCCTGCCGCCTCAGCCTTCTGCAAAAGCTTGGCGTAGGTTTGGACGTCTGGGTTGTGGGCGATGATCACGTCGGGTTTTTCAGAGATCAAGTTGGTGAGTGCTTGAGCACCCGCGTTCGTGCTCCAATTGGGGTCGCGCACCACGATCTTGACGCCAAGCGGCTCAAGTTCACGCTTGAGCCCGGCAAGCCACCCTTGGGCCAAATCGAAGCTCATCGCCACGGGCAGATAAGCAACGACCTTCCCGTTCAGCGCTTTGAGGTACGGATCGCGAAAGGGTTCCTCTAAGCCCTGAGTCCGTCCTGAAAGTCCCGACCCGAGCAGCGTAGCCGTCAGTGCGACGCCCATCAACATCTGCCGGAGAGCGCCGTGATAGTTAGCTTTCATGTCTTCCTCCCTTGGTAGTAAACGAGCATTTTGCTGGTCTTGCGCGATGCGCGGCCTAAATGTCACCTTGCTGAGCCGTCTCTTCGTTACGCGGATTGATGATCGAATCCGCAAGTATCGCTATAAGCAGGATGATCCCTTTGATGAAGTTCTGACCGTAATAGGACACGTCGAGGATCGTCATAGCGTTGAGGATGGTGCCGATGAGCAGCGTACCAATCACCGCATTCAAAACGCCGCCCCGTCCCCCGGAAAGTCCGATGCCACCGAGCACGCAAACCAGGATAACGTCATAGATGAGCGTCGAATTGTAGATCCGCGTTTCCATGCTGTTGACGGAGGCCGCCAACACCATGCCCGCGAATGAACCGATCAGCGCAGCCAAGAGATATTGCAGGACGATAATTGGTCGTGTCGGAATGCCGGTAGTCCGGGCGCCGAAGGGGTTGTCACCGATCGCGTAGACGTAAGCGCCTAGCCGCGTGCGCCGCAGAAGAAAGGCGACCGCAAGTGTTGCCAATGCGAACATGATGATCGGCATCGGCACGCCCAAAAGCGTGCCGCGACCGACCCACGCCACTGCGTCGAGCTTCTCGCTCCACTGAACGACGTCGAGTCGAAAAAAGAACGCCTGGCCCAATCCAGCTAGGAAAAGGCCAGACGCCAGCGTCGTGAACAAGGAGGGGACTTCGGCGTAGGCTATTAGCCAGCCGTTGATGAGACCAAACGCAACGGTAAGGACGACGGCCGCGGCAAAGGCCTCGGAAACGGAATGACCATTTTGCACCATCTGCAAGATCAATCCTGGGGGTACGGCCATAGTCGCGATCATCGATAGATCGATGCCGCGTCCAATGATCACGATAGCCATGCCCAAGCTGACAATCCCCAGCACCGCCACGTTCTGAAGCAGGGCGATCATGTTGTCGGGCGTCAAAAAACCCGGGAGGAAGAGCGAAAAGCCGACAAAAAGCATCACGAAAATGCCGAAGACGATGCTCTGTTGAGTGAATCGTTGCTTCCGCATTGTTGAAACGTCCGATTGTCCGACAAACAACTATGGTATATTAACTTTGGCCGAGTCAATCCCGCGGACGGTCTGCGCGGAGATTAAGACGAGGAGAGGCGGAGGAATTCGTGGCTTAAGGCGAAGCGCATTATCGCACTCGGGTTGACCCCTCGCAGCTGCTTTCGAACGAACACTTCATTGCAAACATTGGACCCGATATGAGCCTGCAGTTCGAAAAGCTAAACGTCCCTTCTGCCTATCAGGTTGTTTCGCGTGAGCTGAGGCGCATGATTCTGAACGGCGCTCTCAAGACTGGAGATCAATTGCCGACGGAGGCACTGCTCGCCAGGCAATTTGGCGTTAACAGATCGACGGTACGCGAAGGCATTCGGCAACTTGAGAACGAAGGACTTGTTCGGCGCGAGGGCCGGAAACGTCTGTGCGTTACCGTACCCGACCAACGCGACCTTGCGCCGCGCGTGATCCGCACGATGGTGATGCATCAAGTCACCTTTAGGGAGCTTTGGGAGGCTGCGCTGGTCCTTGAACCCGCTTGCGCCTCGCTATGCGCCGACAATCGCAGCGATGAGCAAGTCGCGGCTCTTGAAACCAATTTGCAGCGTACACGTCATGTCTTAGACGACGCGCGACAGTGCACTGAATTAGACACAGAGTACCACGGCCTTGTGGCCGAAGGCGTTCATAACAAAGCGCTCTTACTATCGCGAGAGCCAGTGGGAGTATTGCTGTACTCAGCGTTCGACAGGCTTTGCCCGCTGCTTCCACAAGCGAGCGGCCGCATGCTTAGAGCCCATGAGCAAGTTGCAAAAGCGATCGCTGAGGGTAATTCTGCCAAGGCGGAACTCTGGATGCGCAAGCACATTATTGATTTCCGACGCGGCTGGGAGATGGCTTCGCTAAGCCTTGATCTACCGGTCGACTTACCCAGGGTCGTCGCCGACACTTGAGCCGTCGGGTTATGGAAAGTCTGTTACCCGAGGCTTCTTTCTGTCGTGTTATGGCCGGTCGGCGATCTATCAGGCGATATTGTCCCACGGCTGCATTGCGCGTCTGCTGCAAGCGGTCGCAATGGCACCGTCTGCGCGCCTTTGATGAGGTTTACAACACCCGCAGACACTCCGCGCCACGGTCGGCAGACTGTCAAAACCGCCGCATGAAACTTTCCGCCTCAGGGGGCGCACTCCAGCTTGGAGGCAAAAATGGACTACGGGAAGAGATCGAGCTTGCGCTCGCGGGTGATCTCGCGGGCGTTCGCCACCCGCTGCTCGTAAGACAGGCCCCGCACGATGACCGCCGGC
>Ga0187783_10001316_pt1 | contig 18233 bp, 20 predicted proteins | sample 1015_SJ02_MP02_2_FD_132471 | JGI IMG/M metagenome (GOLD analysis project Ga0187783, IMG submission 132471) | Tropical peat soil microbial communities from peatlands in Department of Meta, Colombia - 1015_SJ02_MP02_20_MG | ecosystem: Environmental > Terrestrial > Soil > Wetlands > Peat | place...
GCTTTCGGAATGTCCTGCGCGGCCACAGGGATGGCAAACAGGATCCAGCATGCAAACCTTACCAAGTGCTTTTTCATGGCGAGGTACTCTCCTTCTACTGAGCCGCGTCTGGGGGAATCAAAAGATGGCTTCCGCCGGAGTCATCTACTTAGTTCCAACCGACAATGGAAGCGCCGTATCCGACCGGTTCAGCTTGTCGAAACGGATGTTAAGAAGCTTTGCTCTTCCTGCAAACTGTCAAAAGTGTCAGTGATGGGAAGTGCGCTAAGCGCCGGACCGTCCGCATCTAAAACGCGCCTTCCGCGCCGATTGAGTGCCTGCAACGCATTCTAGGGCAAGATGCTCGGGGATCAGCGCGAGCTCCGATTCATAGACTGACAAAAGTGACAGTTGCAGGTTGGCACACTCTGTTTCGGGAGGGGTAAGGCCCCAGCGAGTGGCAGCTCGACGCAGGCCGCGAATCACGCGATCAGGTTATTGTTGGACAATGACTCCATCAAAAGGGGTGGCAGCTACCAGTCTGCCATGCGCCACAACAATACGACGGAGCGGGTAACCTGAGTCCGGACCGCTCTGCCAGCTGCGCCCGCCGTCATGACTGCGGAAGATCACGCCGGTCGATAAGGAGGTTGCGAGTAGGGTTTGGGCCGCGTCATCGTAGGCAATGAAGCTGAGATCTCGCTCCGGCAGGCCGTTCGACATGCGCTGCCAGGTTTTTCCGGAATCCGTGCTGCGAAAAGCGCCTTCCCGGGAAGCGATGAGGACTCCCGCGTCCGGCGTGATGGTCAGGCCGCGAATGCTGGTGAGTTGTGCGGGTAATCTTGCAAGCTGCCAATTGGTGCCTTCATCTTCCGATAGCAGGACGTCGCTATGAGTGGCGGCAACCAGCAGGCTTCCGGCAGAGTGCACGGACACAAATTCTTTCTTTCCCAGTAGGGGCCCGCCATTCCATGTGCTTCCGGCGTCTGTGCTGATGAACAATCCCGCTGAGGTGGCAACCAGCCAGCGGCTGGATGCGATGTCGATATCATTGACCTTGGCATCCATTAAGGAATCGGTCACAGAAGGATCGAACGCGATGCTCTTTGCGGTTCGCAGCTGCGGCGAAGGGTTCTTGTTTTTGAGGTGGTTGCTCGGCCGCCATGTGCTCCCATCTCGATCCAAGACAAAAATGCCGTGGTTCGTGCCCGCGATGAGAGTTCCGTTGGCGGTCTGTTTCAGTGCGAATACATCCCGTCCACCGAGGCCGGCGCTCTTCTGTTGCCAAGATCCCATGTCGCGAAAGGCAAACACTCCCCCCCATTCGCGATCGTTGGCAATCCCCACAAAAATCGTATCGGGATTCCTGACATCGGCAAGAATCGCTGTCACATAGCGATGGGTGTAGCCATGATTGGAGGATGAAAAGCTGAGTCCGCCGTTGTCGCTGAGCATTACACCGCCCCGGTCGGTGGCCAGCAGCAGTCGCGAGGAATTGCGTGGATCAACCAACACGTCGTTGACCACAATTTCGGAATTGGTGATCTGCTTCCAGGTCTTGCCCGCATTGCTGGTTTTCCAGAGCCCCTGGGTTGTTCCCGCGTAGACCACATCGGAACTGCTCGGGTCCCGTCTTAAGATTCGAGTGCGACGGGCGGAAAAGGGAATTCCCTGGACCTTGTGGAAAAGCTCGCCTGCACTATCGCTTTTGTAGATTCCCGAGCACGCGCTCACATAAACGGTCGCTCGATTGGCCGGATCGACAATAATCGAGAAGACATCGGAGTCATCGATCATGCCTTGGTTGATGTGGCGCCAGGTGATGCCGCCGTCCGAGGTCTTCCACGCGAGGTGCCAAGTGCCTGCATAAATGATGTTCGGGTCCTGCGGGTCGATGGCAATGGCCTCAATATTTTTGAGTTCAGGATGGTTCAAGGGGGAGATTCGTTGCCAGCTGTCTCCTCCGTCTTGGCTGCGGTAGACGCCATCGAGGCTACCAGAGACCAGTATTTTGGAGTCGGAAGCAGCCATGGCCAAGGCGCGGATCGATTTCTCGTGCATGTCGGGAAGTGGCACCCACGTTTTTCCTTCATCCAGGCTGCGGAACACATCGCCTGACGTGTGATCCTCCACATTCCACGCGGAGACGAATATGATCGCCGTGTTCCTGGGATCAACAATGATGTGATCGAGAACATAATCGTCTCCCGTGCCTAAATGGGCAAAGTTCGCCCAACTTTGTCCACCGTCCGTCGAGACGAAGATGCTTCCCGTGCTTGTGCCCAGGAAAACATGGGACGGATTGCCAGGATCGTACGCCAGACTGCGGGCGTCACCCCCGTTGGGCCCCAGGAGCTTCCATTGCTCGGCCCACAAAGGCGAGCACAGTAGAAATCCGAGCAGCAAAATCCAATACCGATCGCGAATTGACGTTGCCTTATTCAAAGTCATGGCATTTCCACCAGAAGTCTTGCTTTGTGATGCTAGAGATTGTACAGCCCTGCTTTGCTGCTCGCCAATTTGTGTGTCAGGTACTCGCGCGACATCAAACCACTGCGATTGCCACCGAACCCGACCCGCCACGCCCAAGCTAAAGTATTGGACTTACCACCCGGGAGGATCGCCGGGGAACTGTCATAATTAGCAGACCATGAGCGGCGTGCCCGCGCGACGATCGGGCATTTTTTTATCATACTCGTCGGGAATTCGGGGGGCGGGGATCGTCGTGATCGGGTGGCCATTTGAGCTGGGGCATTATCGTGCGTTACAAGCACGGTGCATGCGATCGCATCGCCCCGGTCTCGAATTGAAGACGCTTGCCATTACGGAGAAGGAGCCAGAGAGCCTCGCTCATGGATCTTCTGGTTGTAGGATAAGTCCGTCGAATCGGGTGGTTGCCACGAGCCGCCCGCGCACAAGGCTGAGCCGGCGCAAGGGATAGCGTGTGTCGGAGATGCGATGCCAGCGGTGACCACCATCGGCACTCTCAAAGATGGCTGTGTTCTCTGCGATCGTGGCCAGAAGCCGATGGCCTTCAGCGTAGGTGACGGAGGTGATGTTCGGGCTTGGCAGGCCAAGGCGCATACGGTCCCATCGGGTACCTAGACTCCGACCTCGGAAGGCACCTTTACGGGAAGCGATGATGATCTGCCCATCCGGGCTGATGGTCAGGCTTTGAATCCCGTCTACGTAAGAAGGCAAGCCGCGCGCAGCCCTCCATGTCCTGGCATGATCCATCGAGACCAGCACCTTATTGGTGGTGGCTATGGCGATGACGTCGTGCCACGCCTCCACCGAGACGACATAGGGTCTCCCCAGTGCCCGGACTCTGCTCCAACTCCTGCCCTGGTCGGGACTGACATAGAGACCTGCGGGAGTCGCCGCCAACCACGTTCGGGGCGTGATCTGAATGTCGTTCACCTTTTCATCCGAGATTGCACTCTGTGCTATGTCATGCTCGGCCGCAGTATCCTCAAGCTTCGCTTCGACCGTGGAGTTCAGAGGCCTCCACGCCGAGCTGTTCTGAGACAAAACGAAAATTCCACGGTTCGTTCCCGCTAAGATGGCTCCGTCGCTGGCCTGCTTGAGCACGAATACATCTCTGCCGTCTAAGCCTTCGCTTCTCTGCATCCAGTGCTGTCCGGCGTCGCTGGACACGAATACTCCGCCTAATTCTCGATCGTTGACCACTCCTACATAGAGAAGGTCGGGATTTTGCTTATCGGCCAGGACGGAAGACGTGTAGCGATGTGTGAACCCGGCGTTGGAAGGTGTGAAATGCGTCGCTCCACGGTCGCTGACCAGCACACCGGCGCGATCCGTGGCCAGCAGCACACGCTGCGAATTGCGAGGATCGATCAGGATATCGTTCACGACAATGTCTGGACTCGTCACCCGCACCCAGGCGGTCCCCCGGTCGCTCGTTACCCACAGGCCTTCGGTCGTTCCCGCGTAGATGACCGAGGGCTGGTTGGGATCTTGTTTCAGAACGCGCGTACGCCGCGCAGAGAAGGGAATACCCTGAATCCTCTCGAACCGATGACCGCCGTCGAGGCTTTTATAGATTCCGGAGCAGGCGCTGGCTAACACGGTTTGCGGCTGCGATTCGTCGACTAGGACCGAGAATATATCGGAGTCGTCAATGATACCCTCTTCGATACGACGCCAACGGATGCCTCCATCGGACGTCTTCCACCCCAAATGCCAAGTTCCGACATACACGACGTCAGGGTTCTCCGGGTCGATCGTAATGGACTCAACATTCTTAATCTCGACGCGCTGCCGTGAGATCTTGTGCCACTCCCTACCGGCATCGGAGCTACGAAAAACCCCGTCCAGTGCACCTACCACCAGAACTTTTGGATCTGCGGCAGCGACGGCCACAGCGCGAATCGACTTCCCGTGCATCGCCGGAATCAACTTCCAGCTCTTGCCTCCGTCTTCTGAGCAGAATAACTCGCCTTCGTTGTGGCCATGCACGCTCCAGACGCCAACGTAAATGTGCCGGGAATTTTGCGGGTCGATCACGATGTGGTCGACGACGTAATCATCCCCGTTCCCCAGTTGGGCGAAATGTGTCCAGCGGTGTCCACCGTCGGTGGACTGGAAGATGGTCCCTGTGCTGGTCCCCAAGAGAATGTGGTCTGGGTTGTGCAAATCGTATGCCAGGCTACGGGCATCGCCGCCGTCTGGCCCGATCGCTACCCATTGTGCCGCCCGAGCATTCCCCATCAGGACGACAGAGAGGAGAAGCGGAGGAACGGCAGACAGCCACGGTAGGGGCACAAGCCCCCACCCGCGGAAATCGCGGGAAGGTTTCGTCGCGCAAGTCTCCGGCATCTCTAATAATCTACGATTGCTCGGCAGAGCCATTCTCCTTCGGCAGGGCAACGCTGGCGGGAATTGTTGACTATCAGTTGTGCCTCCTCCTCCGGAATATTTTCGTCGATGTGCCGCAAAACAAACTGTTTGAACTCGAGGTCCTCGGCCGCGAGTCCGAGAAGCACATCGACCTGCTCCCAATGGTGCGCCAGCAAGCGGCTGATCGCATAGCTATATTCTTCCGCCACATTTCCCCGGTCGCAACTTTCGAAGCGCTTGAAGGAGCGATAGACGCTCTGCCAATCTTGCAAATGACCGGCTTCGCGACGTGCCCGTCTGCTTTCGCTTGAGGCACAGGTGTTTGCACTTTCCCCCGGCAGGGCAATAGCCATCGTCAATGCGAGGAGCACTACTGTAAAGCTGCCCAAGAGTTGGATCCTACGCATATCCACCAGAAAAGCACAAACAACCCCAGCATTCAAGATTACCTTCCGGTCCGTCTTCTTGATGCAGAGCTTGCGCTGACCTGTTTCACCCTGGAGATTCGGGTTTTTCATTGCAGAGCTTCTACCTTGCCTTAGGGGCGGTATGCCGGAAACTCGGGATCGACACAACGATAAGGTGGAAGTTGACCGAAACGCGCACTTTGAACGTACGGCTTCGACGGAGTGCGAACCAACTAGCGTTGAACCTCGACGGTTATTCCCTGGAGTAGGGTTGCCACCGCTCTCTCGTGGCGACGCTAAGGCTAGACGGGAGAGATCACTCGCTCTCGGATAGCAAATCTGACTAGGTCTGAATTGTTCTTCAACCCAAAATCCTCCATGATGCGGTATTTGTGGAAGGCGATGGTGCGTGGAGTGACGTGCAGCTCGTCAGCGGTCTCTCTCATCGTTCGACCCTCCGCCAACAGCTGCAACACCTCTCGTTGCCGTGAGGTTAGCTCCCGCTGGTGCTCCGCGGTCGGGTCGCGAACGAATTGCTCCGGCAGTCGGTGAGCAATCTTTGGGGTAATGTATGACTTACCGCGCAAAACTTCGCGTATTGCTTTGATCAGTTCCCCGGCAGCCGACCTCTTCAATAGGTACCCCGATGCCCAGTGCCGTATGGCCTCGCGAGCAAGCTCAGGATCTTCGCTTATGGTGAGAACGATTAGATTGGTTCGTGGCAGAAGTCTCTTGAGTTCGAGACCGGCCTCCATGCCGCTCACTTCCGGCATTCCGAGATCAAGTACGATTACGTCTGGCTTCGAGGCGGGCGCTGCCGACAGGAGCGCGCGTCCATCGGAGACCGTCCCGACGATATCGAATTCTGGCTCAAGCAGCCTCTTGAACGCTTCTAGCACCAGAGTGTGGTCATCCGCCAGCAAAACCTTTGGGCGCTCCATTTTCGACCTCCAGCCCAGCGACTCGACAGAGCGGCACGGAGAGGCTCCGAAGTTTTTCGCGGATTCTCCGCCGAGTTTTAGGAATTATCTTCCTCGATGTTCCCAAAGGAACTGTTAACAGTGACAGTGGCTTCGGTCGCAGCATTGGGGATTGACGCCGACACCCTCTTCGAACCAGAGGATCTCCTGCACGTGGACGCAGGCCCTGCACAATCGATTCCGTCAAAGCCGCGTGAGAAGAAAGGTTCGTTTGACGCACACAGTCGGCGATGATATAGAGATCGATGGTGGCAGAGAAATTCCGAAGAATGCAGTCCGGTGCTTTCGACCTCACGTCTCGAACTGATTGCCCGACTTAGCGGCCAGAGATTCGTAATCGAAAAATGACCTGCCTTTTGCTTCAGTTCCTGCCAGCGAAGGAGGTCGTGACCTCAAGATCCGGTTGATCTCCCGTATCTCTGGCAGATGCCGTAACGTCACGAGCAACAGTATCGCCAGACCGGTCAATCCCGAAATGGCTGCGAAGAATTGCCTTGCATCAAACGACGTGACGCCCGCCCCGTCCTTAGTTGTTTTCTCATCGGGAGGCACAGTATGACATTTGAACGTTCAACGATCCCTCATTGCATACGCCAAAGCTGTCTGACACTGAATCGCCGATTCGCGGGATTTACGGTGCTCCTCGTTGCCATGGCGCTTCCCGCGGCCGGTCAGGCGCTGGCTCTAGGTACGGCGAAGAATGCACCTCCAGCCCCCCCGCCGGCGGAGACCGACCCGTTCGGACGTAGCACTCCGCGAGGGACCATCGAGGGTTTCATTCGGGCGACGCAGCGTGATGATTTCGTTGCCGCCGCTCGATATCTGGAGCTCAGCGACAAGCAAAAAGCAAAGACGGATGAATTGGTGCGTGAGCTTCGAGAAGTGATGGAGCGCTATTACCGCGAGCCTCTGGCAGCGATCAGCGAGGCAGCTTCCGGGAACCTCGACGATGGCTTACCCATCGACCAGGAGCGAGTTCCGCTGAAAATCGAGGGTAAGCAGGTCGACATCATCCTCAAGCGAGTCAAGGATCCCCACACCGGCTTGATTTGGCTCATCTCGTCGGGCACGCTGGCGCAGGTTCCGGCTCTATCGGAAGCAATCGAAGAGACCTGGGTTGAGCGAATCATGCCCCGAGTGCTGCTCGACCACAGTTTCCTAGGGATTTCTTTGGCCGTATGGGTCGCTTGGTTGGCATCCCTTGCCCTGCCTCTACTACTGTTCTGGTCGATGTCGCGTCTGGGGATTTTCTTTCTGCGCAAAACCGTCAACGACTCGCGACGCCTTCGATTAACCACACTGGCATGGCCTTTCACGGTCGTGCTGACGACAATCGTTCACCTTTTGCTATTGCCCTGGCTCGGTCTGTCCCTGGGCTTCCGCATCCTTTACACGCGCGCTTGCTATGTTTTCCTGGTCATCGCGATAGCTTGGCTGCTGCACCGGATTTTCAGGCTCTCCTTTGAGCGGGCCCGCAGCCTGATGGGGCGTCGCCACCGGTCTGACACGGAATCCCTGATGCTGCTCGGGCAGCGCGTCTTTAACGTGCTGCTCACCCTGGTGACGATTTTTGTAGTTCTCAGCATTTTGGGCATCGATACGAAAACGGCTCTTGCTGGCGTCGGTATTGGCGGAGTTGCGGTTGCCTTCGGTGCGCAGAAAACCGTAGAGAATCTGCTCGGAGGTATTTTTCTGCTGACCGACAAGGCACTCGCCGTTGGTGACACGTGTTTCATTTCCAGCCGTCTGGGCACGGTTGAGGATATTACGTTGCGATCCGTGCGGCTTCGAACTCCGGAGCAGACACTCCTGTCGATTCCAGCGGGAGCATTGTCGCAGGCAAATATTGAAAACTTCGCCACGCGACAGAAAATCCTTGCCCAAACTAATCTGCAATTGCGCTATGGAACTACGACCGAACAGCTCAGGTCGGTGCTTGGCGGGATTCGCAAACTGCTGACCGACAATCCGAAGATTGAAACCAATAGCGCTCGAGTTCGAATGATCAATTTTGGAGCGCGTGCCATCGAACTCGAGCTGTATGCCTATGTTCTCACCGCCGACAACACGGAATTTCTGTCCGTACGGGAGGAGCTTTTCCTGCACATCGTAGAGGTTGTCGAGGCTTCAGGCACCGCCTTCGCCATGCCGACTGAGTTTATCTACGCTGAAAAAATGGCGGACGGAAGGCGGGGAGGTCTGAGCACGGCTGGGGAGATCGAGCAACAGGAGAAAGTTACATCGGAGCGTTCCAGAGCCATGATGAAACGAGCTATCTAGAGCGTTGCGCCTCTCACTGATGCTTCAGCTCATCTGTGAACTCCTTCGTTGAGGGGTTCGATCCTTTGGGCATCGCAGGCCGGTTGAAGGTAAGCAGGTCGGCGCTCGGAGCGCGGGATTCCATTCGAGAAAGTCTACGATGGTGCGGGGATGCTCATCACTTGCAACCGTCGTACCCGGGGCCGGTCTCCTCCGATCACCCACAACTGCCACTCGGCGCCCGGTTCGGTGAAAGCGAGCTGATGCACTTCCTCCTCGAACAACAGGACCAACAGGACCTTGCCAATCCCGTACCCGGTCCGCAGTCATCGGTAAAGGGTTGATAGGGATCGCTTTCGAGGAAATTCCGGATCGGAATCGAGACGTTGTGCTTCTTCAGTACCTCTAAGGCGGCAGCAATCGTAGCCGGGGTCGAGATCACCGCATAAAGCTTTTCCTGCGGGGTATAGAGTACGGAGAGGCCAGGGCTCGAGAACAAATCGACTTCCTTGCCACGGCCACGAAAGTCGACATGCAGCCGGACGGGGCGCTGCACCGTTACTTCCGACAGGTGAAACAGAGTAATCACCTGTCCGTCTCTGCCCAGCTCCTGGCTGACCAGGGCACGGAAGGAAAAGCTCCCGGCTCTGACGGATCGGATCGGTCGCTGCGCCTTCACAAACTTGAAGCGCCAGCGGGTCGATATGGTTTTTCCGGGGTCTGGGCCCTTGTGCTCTTTTTGCTAGCGGATTGCTCAGCCCATAGGCAGAAGGCGCCGCATGCGAGAACGATCATGCAAGCCGGGAATCGACATCTCATTGACGATCGCTCACAACAATTCCAGCAAATGTGCAGCACGGGGAAACTCACGCATACTGCTATCTGCGACAGTCGGTGCCGTCGTTGCTTTCTTCCTGAATTGACAGGTACTGTCAACAATAACAGTAGCCTGGCGACCGCTTCCCGCTTTATTATTCCAGGCACTCTCTCGGCTCGAAATCAGGTTTCTACAATCTATGGAGGATGCTATGCTCGGTGCCAGCCGCCCGCGCATCGTGATCGCCGATGACCACACTCTCATCGCGGAGGCCTTCAAGAAATTGCTTGCCAACGATTTTGAAGTGGTGGCAACGGTTCACGACGGGCGTACTCTCATCGAGATAGCGCAAAGGCTACATCCAGATGTCGTTCTGGTTGATATCGGCATGCCTCTATTGAATGGGCTGGAGGCGGCGCAACGAATCAAACGAACGCTGCCCGACGTGAAAGTTGTCTATGTGACAATCAATCACGATCCGGATCTGATCGCAGAGGCTTTCCGGCGTGGTGCCTCGGGGTTTGTGCCAAAGACCGCAGCTGTCTCTGAACTGTTATCGGCCATCTACAAAGCCTTGAATGGCGAGTTTTACCTATCGCCCAAGCTGAAAGCGTTCGACGAAGATTCTAAAACCAAGGTGCCCGAAACCCCGTTGACGGCGCGGCAAGTCGAAGTGCTGCAGTTGCTTGCCGAAGGCCGGTCGATGAGAGAAGCAGCTACGGTGCTGAATCTTACGGCGCGCACGGTGGCATTTCACAAATACCGAATCATGGAGAACCTACGCCTCCACAACGACGCCGAAGTTGTGCAGTACGCACTGCGCCACCACGTCTTATTCGGCTGAGGGATGGAAAAAAAGGGGAAACCGCCCCCGGCCCCGATGATACCCAAACAGCGTTTCATTCCCGACGTTCGTCTCCTGTACATCCGATCGATTTGCTGTAGATTCATAACTGCATCCGTCTCCTCATCGACCCGTTCTGTTCCACGCTCGAGTTAAAGCTAACGCCTATGCCAGGTGCCGGTGGCGGTAGAAACCGACACAGGCACGTCCGTTGTGAGGACCAGCACACCCGAGCCATCGCGCAACACGACTTGGCCATTGAAAAGCAAGACGTTTCGCGTCAGGATCAGCAAGGTGAAGGAAAAATGACCACAAGGAATTTACAATGTGGATTCCAAGGGCGAGTGGTTGTCCCATCAATTTCCTGGCGAACAATGCCTCAACTACGAAACAAGAGAGAAATGTGTCTTTTTGACAGTTGTTCGGATCGGCAAATTTAGCTAAACAGAAAACATTTGAAGCAGCAATGCGAGAGAAGAGATTGATCCCGTGCGTTCGGTTGATGGAAGGCCGACGGTAGTTCTTGCCGATGACCATCCCCGCGTATTGAGCACGGTCGGGGAAATTCTGGCAAGGGAATTCGATATTCTTGCCGGCGTGAGCGATGGCATCAAGGTTGTCCAGGCTGCTCTAAAGTACAAGCCGGACATCCTAGTGTTAGACATCGCGATGCCTGGTCTCGATGGCATACAGGCGGCTCGCGAAGTAAGGCGATTGAGCCTTTCTGCCAGACTGGTCTTTCTCACGATCCAGGAAGATGCGGATTATATGCGGGCCGCCCATGAACTTGGCGCAAGTTATGTTCTCAAGCATCGCATGCACATCGACCTAGCCGTCGCCATCAAAGAAGCGCTCGCCGGGCGAATATTTGTCTCCCCACGATTAGTGTCGACCCATCCGGCAACCATCTAAGGGTCTTCGGAACCGCGCAGACCGGGACTTCGTCTTTCTGGCTGGGCGACGATATCGCCTCAACCCTGCGCCGTGTGCAAAATCCGGAAATGTTGCCTGTCAGATATGACAGTTCCCAGCTACAGCCTGAATCGCTAGTCTGCGTACCGTTGTGCTGACTCCTGTGAAAACGCGCAGCATTCTCGGCTTACTACCGATTCTGTTTTTTTGTCTTGCGGCTTCGAGGAAGCCATCCACGTCTACTGCGGATGCAAATCAGCCCACCCCAACGTCGACAAATCATTCGACTCCCACCCTACAGGTTCCCACCCTGGTGGCGGCACCAACTCCGCAGGCGCCGCCACCTCAACCACCCGCATTGGAAGCACTCGTGATTCGGCACCGCACGGTTCTCGCGGTTCGCTTAGAACCAGCCTCGAATCCAAAGGCAGATCGGCAGGAAGAAGATGACTTGGGCGCTGTCTGGGCGCAGTCCGGGAAAGTGAATGGCGAAACCTTCGTTCCCGCAGGCAAGCGCACCACAATCAACAGCGGCGTAGGCGCGCACGCAGGTAGTTCGGCACGAGGCGGGAAGGGTGCTGACTGGATGGCAACCCATCTGGTCGCTTCGAGAACTGGCAGTCAGCGATCGAGAGGCGGTCTCCTCGACCGCGCGGCCGGCGATGATCGCTCAGCTGAATGAGCTAGCGGAGGATTGGCCGCGCCCGAGGATCCCAGTTTACGGTTTTGTTTTTGGACTTTGCTGAGCATTCCTTCGGGGGCTAACTACGAATCAACATGGAGGACAACATGCCGAAACTTAAGCCAGCAGAACAAGAGAGGCTTACGGAAGCTCGCGAGAGTGGCGTACCTTGGAAGAAGTGGGGTCCCTACCTGAGTGAACGACAATGGGGCACAGTCCGCGAGGACTACAGCGCCAACGGAGATGCCTGGAATTATTTTACGCACGACCAGGCCCGGTCGCGTGCTTACCACTGGGGAGAAGACGGCTTAGGTGGCATTTCGGATAATCTGCAGCGTCTCTGCTTCGCCCTGGCTCTGTGGAATGGCAAGGACCCCATATTGAAGGAGCGCATGTTCGGTCTTACCAACAACGAGGGGAACCATGGCGAAGACGTAAAGGAGTACTATTTTTACCTCGATAGCACGCCAACCCACTCCTACATGAAGTATCTGTACAAGTATCCGCAGGAGGCTTACCCCTACGGGCAGCTGATCGCCGTCAACCGGCAGCGTACTCGGAACGATCTGGAGTACGAACTCATCGACACCGGTATCTTCGATCAGGATCGTTACTTCGACGTGTTCGTGGAGTATGCCAAACGCGCTCCGGAGGACATATTGGTCGAGATCACGGTCTCGAATCGCGGGCCGGACGCGGCCACGCTGCATGTTTTGCCGACTCTTTGGTTTCGTAACACTTGGTCGTGGTGGCCGGCTTCAAAGAAGCCTTCGCTCCGGGAGCTGAATCGCAAGAACCGCTTTCGCGTGATTGCGGCTGCGCACCCCCTGCTCGGCGACCGCTATCTGTATTGCGAAGACGATCCAACCTTATTGTTCACGGAGAACGAGACCAACAACGCCCGGCTCTTCGGCACCCCGAACCCGACTCCCTACGTCAAGGACGGGATCAACAACTACATCGTGAACGGCGAGCAAGACGCGATCAATCCGACGCTGGAAGGAACCAAAGCTGCTGCCCACTATCTGTTGAACGTGGACGCAGGTAAGAGTGCCACCATTCGCCTCCGCTTGAGTCCAGACGCGCCGGGCACAGCATCGGATCCATTCGAGAGTTTCGCGGCCGAGATGGAGGGCCGCCGCCGCGAGGCCGATGAGTTCTACCAAAGCATTACCCCGAAGAAGCTAAGCGAGGATGCAGCCCGGGTTATGCGCCAGGCCTTAGCCGGCATGTTGTGGACCAAACAATATTTTGGTTTCGACGTCGATATGTGGCTGGATGAACACAACGCCGATCCCATGCTACGAGGTGCGCCACAAATACGAAATAGCCAATGGTTCCACATGCTGAATGAGCACGTGATTTCGATGCCCGATAAGTGGGAATATCCGTGGTATGCAGCCTGGGATTTGGCCTTCCACAGCATTGCTCTGTCGACCGTCGATTTGGATTTTGCCAAGTCGCAGCTCGAACTGCTGCTGCAGGACTTCTTCTTGCATCCCACCGGACAAATCCCGGCCTACGAGTGGAACTTCAGCGATGTCAACCCGCCGGTACACGCCTGGGCGACCATTTTTTTGCACCGCAGCCAGCAGGCCCTCGGACAAGAGGTCGACGTTGAGTTCCTGAAACGATGTTTTACCAAACTGATGTTGAACTTCAGCTGGTGGGTCAACCGCAAAGACCGTTTCGGAAAGAATGTATTTGAGGGAGGTTTTCTCGGTTTGGACAATATCGGGGTCTTCGATCGCAGTGCTCCGATTCCAGGAGGCGGCCACCTGGAGCAGGCCGACGGGACGGCATGGATGGGGTTATTTTGCCAAAACATGTTCGAGCTTGCCATCGAGGTGGCATCCCGCGAGGTAGGCTTTGAGGATATCGCGTGTAAGTTTGCGGATCACTTCCTCTGGATCGCCCGCGCCATGAACCACACCGGTCCGGGCGGCATGTGGGACGAAGAAGATGGGTTTTACTACGATGTGCTACGCTTTCCCGACGGCAGTGCGGAACGCTTAAAAGTGCGTTCCATGGTAGGTCTTCTGCCTCTGTGCGCCACCACGGTAATTGAGCCGTGGCAGCGCGAGAATATGCCCGGTGTCACGAAGACAATCAGCGAACGCATACGACGCATGCCGCAGTTACTCGAAAGCATCCACCCGACAGGTCCGGGCCATTACGGTGTGGGGGGACGTGGCATCGCCGCCCTGGTGAATCCCGATCGGCTGCGCAGGATCCTTTCCCGGATGCTCGACGAAAACGAATTTTTCAGTCCCTACGGCATTCGTGCGCTGTCGCGCTACCATTTGGACCATCCCTATGCAGTAAGGATCCAGGGCCAGGAATATCGCGTGAACTATCTTCCGGCAGAATCTGACACCGGGATGTTTGGAGGGAATTCGAATTGGCGTGGCCCGATCTGGATGCCGATGCAGGCGCTGATCATTCGCGGACTTCTCTCCTTTTACCTTTACTATGGCGACAACTTTAAAGTGGAGTGCCCTACCGGTTCGGGTCACATGATGAACCTGTTCGAGGTAGCACAGGAGATAACGGCCCGACTGGCTCATATCTTCATGCGAGATGAATCCGGACGACGTGCGGTCTATGGTGGCACAGAAAAATTCCAGACCGATCCCCACTGGAGAGACCTCATTCTGTTTTACGAATACTTCCATGGGGACAACGGCGCCGGCTTGGGAGCCAGCCACCAAACTGGGTGGACCGGACTCATCGCCAAACTGATTCAAATCTTTGCCCAGCTCGATGGAAAGACGATCCTCGAATCCGGGAGGGAAGGAGCGTTCTCGCAGGCTGCCTCGACCGGCGACCTCCATGGCAAAGTGGCCTAGATATCCGGTCCTGTACGAAATAAACGCCTGGGTGTGGCTGAACGAGCTGCGCGGGAGGTACCGGACCCTTCTCGATCTCAGTTCGGTGCCGGCTGCCGAATGGGATTCGCTTGCCGAGCTCGGCTTCGACGCGGTTTGGCTGATGGGAGTTTGGGAGAGAAGTCCTGCGGGTATTTCGATTGCCAATCGAAATCGCAGTTTGCTCGAGGATTTCCGGCACGCCCTCCCCGACTTTCGGCCGGAGGACAACGTCGGGTCGCCATATTGCGTCCGGCGCTACGTTGTCGATCAACAATTGGGAGGACCGGGGGGTCTCGCTACGGCGCGAGGGGAATTGCGAAAACGCGGGATGCGCCTGATCCTCGATTTCGTGCCCAATCACGTTGCCACCGATCATCCTTGGATCCGCGACCACCCCGAGTATTTCATCTCCGGTACTGCGGACGATGTCAAGCGCGATCCTTCCGCGTACATTCGGATCGGAACCAGCATCCTCGCCTGCGGCCGCGACCCCTACTTCCCGCCATGGCCCGACGTGGTGCAACTGAATGCTTTTGATCCCGGGCTCCGCCAAGCCGTCGTTGCAACCCTCAGCGATATCGCCTCGCAGTGCGATGGGGTACGTTGCGACATGTCCATGTTGTTGCTCAACAATATCTTCGAGCGTACCTGGAAGGACCGGGCGGGAGCGCAGCCTGCGACGGAATACTGGGATAAGGTGATCCCGCCCACCAAGAAAGCGTTCCCTTCCTTTGTATTTATCGCCGAGGCCTATTGGGATCTGGAATGGGAGCTGCAACAACACGGCTTTGACTTTTGCTACGACAAGCGGCTCTACGACCGGTTGCGCCACGAGAATGCGGAAAGCATCCGCCTCCATCTGGCGGCCGATCTCAGCTATCAAGGTAAACTCGTTCGTTTCCTCGAGAATCACGACGAATGCCGAGCCGCTGCTGCGTTCCCACCGCCGAAGGAAAGGGCTGCCGCTGTTGCCTTCGCAACCCTCCCCGGAGCAAGGCTTTTCCACGAAGGGCAATTTACCGGAAGGAAAATCCGACTCCCCGTTTTTCTCGGCAGACTTCCTCAGGAGCCCGAGGATCCGGCATTGCGGAGCTTTTATCAGAACCTGATCCGATCTCTCGCCGCCTCCGTATTTCGCGACGGCGAATGGAGGCTCTGTCGATGTAGCGGCTGGCCGGACAATCAGAGTTGTCAAAATCTGCTGGCCTGGACATGGCAACTGGGCCAGGAGAGATACGTGATCGTGGTCAATTTCGGCGATGCCCCCGCGCAAGGACGGGTTCAACTACCCTGGTCGAATTTGGCCGGTCAAGCTTGGCATTTGTCGGACCCTCTGTCGGGTGCTACCTACGACCGGGATGGATCGGAAATGTTGCATCCCGGTCTTTATGTTGAGCTGAGTCCTTGGAATTACCACTTCCTTGCGGTCCAGTCCCAGGCGGCTAGCCGTGCTCGGAACCGAGATCAGCCACCACCTCCGCCAGCGAGAAGGGTGCTCGAGTCCCAAGGCATGGAGATGGGGATTCCAAATTCTGTGGCAAGAGGGTGAAAGTGGAATACGGTAGCGAGGATTTCTCCTGCGGCCGTGAACAATCACGAAACGCGCCTCTCAGTGCGCGCTCGAAGACCCCGGGCTCGTCAAAATTGCCAGTTGCCAGAGCCCAGCTGAATTTCGACCATGACAAGGTGGGTCACACCCAAGTGGGTTCTGGCCTGCTTGGCGATGCTCAGGCAGAAGCAGACAGTCTCGGAAGATGAACTCGGCCCATAGCATGAGCGCCACTCGACCCCCTCCGCATGGTGGGGTGGCGGACTCACCATTCTTCAAGCGTGTTGCCAGCCACAGTCGGAAGTTAATACTGGAAGCCGCTCAATACAGAACAGTTCCCGCCAAGGATACAGTCATCCAAGGCGGTGTGAAAGCTACGCACCTTTTTCTTCTAGCATCGGGAAGCGCCAGATACTACACAGTGACCGGGCACGGGAAGGAACTCCTGCTGCGCTGGCTGGTCCCAGGAGACGTATTCGGCCTCGCTTCGTTGCTCAACGACCCGCCCCCTTATATGGGAAGCGTGCAGGTTACAGAAGAAGAGTGAAGCTTACGTATGGAAGCACGAACGGGTTTGCGAGCTCTCCAGGATGTATCCACAAATTGTCCAGAACGCGCTGCGAATCACTCTGGGTTATCTGGCGGGCTATGCCGACCGCCACGCCAACCTGCTTAGGCAAAAGGGCCGAGCAGAGACTCGCCCATGCGCTCACTCATCTTGGACACCACACCGGTCGTCACCACTCGGGGGTAGTTCAAGTCGATGTCACCAACGAGCAACTGGGTAACTTATCGGATGTCAGTATGTTCACCGCTACCCGCCTCCTCAAGAAATGGGAACGCAATGGGGCGATCGCCAAAGAGCACAACAAGATTCTCATTCTCTTCCCGAAAAAGCTTGACCTAGACTAGAACATCTCGAAGTTCACTGCCACACGAACTCTTTTGAGATCCTTGCTCTCGAGCAAGGAACTTTCTCTCCCATCTCGCTAGGATACATTGAGAGTCGTCAATGTTCATGTCGTGAAGGAACCGGCACGCGCTCCTTAGGGGAGAGCAACAGGCCGTCCTTTTCGAGGCGCAGGGCGTGTCCCGCAAAACCGATATCAGGTGACTGAACTTCCATCGATTCAGGCCGATAGCCGCCATTTTTGAAGGCAAGGCTTCATTTCCGTACTCTATCGCCGCTCTGCATGGGTATCTTTGTCGAGCGATCGTCCACCTGTGGCGGTCCGAAGAGAACAAATTTGAGGAGGCAAAGCAGATCAGTGTCCGACCAACTTCAGCCGGGAAGCAAGGCCTTCTGTTCGGGCGTATATAAGGTAATTCACGCTCGGCAACATGCGGAAAGCCACTACGTCATTCTCCTTTTTGGAGAGATTTTCCCTCCCTGCACGGAATGCTCTCAAGCCGTCCGCTTCGAGCTAGCTGTATCCGCAGTTCACGTCAATGCGCACCCGCGCTTTGCCCGCATGTAAGATCCCCGGAGACATGGCTGATCGCCTACGACGTCGTCTGGTGTCTGATCAAGTGGTAGACGGACAACAGAAGGATCGCACCGAGGACAGAGACAATGAATCCGGCAGACTGCCCCTGTTGGTACCAGCCAGCTAGCTGCCCTATCCAACTGGCCAGGAAAGAACCGGCAATGCCCAGCAGCATCGTGATCCATACACCTCCCGGATCCTTGCCCGGCACGATGAGTTTTGCCACCGCCCCGATCAACAGTCCTATGAATGCGCTCCAAAGCAGACTGAACATAACCCCTCCTGTAACGTTTTCCGGTTAGAAGGCAGAACAACTTCCGAATTTCCCGGTCGCGGCCATCCGCTTGATCGGAAGCGGTCTGTCGAACCGGTGTTCTCGACCGACGGCCCGAGCCGGGCGGTCAAATCATCCGGCGTCTCGCCCCTGTCCCCAGTCTCGTTGTTCTCTTCGCCGCGGTTAGCCATGAACCCTTCTCAAACATGCGAAACGTAGTGTTCTCGACAGACAAGCACAACTGTCAAAACTGCTAAGCTGGCTTTCATATTGGCTTTCCAGATTCATTCTCGGGTTGGTGATCGGCCAAACC
>Ga0187783_10001317_pt1 | contig 18228 bp, 17 predicted proteins | sample 1015_SJ02_MP02_2_FD_132471 | JGI IMG/M metagenome (GOLD analysis project Ga0187783, IMG submission 132471) | Tropical peat soil microbial communities from peatlands in Department of Meta, Colombia - 1015_SJ02_MP02_20_MG | ecosystem: Environmental > Terrestrial > Soil > Wetlands > Peat | place...
AAAGCTGGTGGTGCAGGCAGGACGGGCCACCGAAGCTGCGCGGCATGCGCAGAAGGGCGAGTCGGGCATCATCCGGATCGGCATTGCCTCCGGACTGGGCGGCGCCGTGGCCAAGGCTGTGGCCGACCACTGCCTTCGCTATCCCAATGTCAACATCGAATGCAAGGATGTCTTCTCGAGCCTCCAGAATGAGCTATTGCAGAAGGGCGAGATTGATGTCGGGTTTCTCCGTCCCCCGGTGGATCAGGCGGTTCTCGATTGCGAATTGCTGTTCGAAGAGGAGTTCGTGGTTGTCCTGCCCCCGTCGCACGTCTTGGCCAAGCGAAAATCGCTGCGGCTGAAGGAAATTGCCGACGCACCGTTAATCATCTTCGACCGGAGGTTTTCGACCGGTCTGTACGATAAGGTCCTCGGCTTGTATAGCCGGCTGGGACTCACCCCGCATTTTGCCGTGACGCACGTCGAGGCTCACGAAGAGGCAGGCGCCATCATGGTGGCGGCGGGCAAGGCTGTGTTTATCGGTGCGGGCGCGATCGTTACCCGCACTGTCTCGGGCATCGAGCTGGTTTCGGTTCCATTGAATGAAGCCGAGGCCAAGATCGAGGTGTATGTGGCGTGGCGCAAAGACGAAGAATCTGGCGTCGTGCGGGGCTTCTTGAACTCGGTGCGTAGGATCCATCACCTGACCCGTCGCGAAGTCGCCTGAGGCAAATGTTCCTGGCGGTGGCAAACCTACCCCCCTAGCGCTGGAGTTCGAGATTCCCGAAGCAGAAGCGTCGCCACGACCACCACCCCGCTGCCCGCGGCCGCGAGCCACATAGTCAGTCCTAAACCGTACCGTTCTGCCAACGCGCCCGCCACGGTTGGGGCTACCGTCGCTCCCATGACTTCTCCCACCAGCGTTGCCATGCCAATGGAGGTGGCGCGGAATCGCGGCGGGACGCTCTCGGTGGGCACGAGTACGAGGACCAGGCTGGCAATCCCCTGGCCGGTATTGGCAGCAAACACGATGACCGCCAGCACGATGGGATACACATACAATACCGGTACCAGGAACGCGAGGGGCACAACCGCGGACAGGACGGCCATCAGCAACAAAACCGGTTTGCGTCCCACGCGGTCGGAGAGCGAGGGAAGCAGAAATCCAAGAAAGAAACTGCCCAGCCCGCTCGCCCCCAGCAGAAAGCCTGCGGTGGTCGCCGGCTGATGAGCCACTTCCGTAATGTAAAGCGGCGCAAACACGTTTAAGGCGAACAGCCACGACATGAATCCCGCCGCTCCCAGACAGCATAGCCAAATGTTCGGATAGCGCAGGATGGATAGGTAATCCGCGAGCGAGGCGCTCTCGCGATCCCCTCGATCCGTCGCTCGAGGCTCCTCGACGAATCTCCAAATCAGAAAACCCGAGAACAAGCCCGGAAGCCCGGCAAAGAAAAAGGCCGCCCGCCATCCCCAGCGTGCCGCGACTTGTGTGGTCAGTATGGGCGCGGCCGAGAGACCGACTAGGGCCGCGGCGCTGACCACGACGCCGATGTTGCGTCCCCGCCGAGCGACCGGCGAGGAGTCTTCGATCAGGGCGGTGATGACCGACCAGGTCGGCCCCTCCGCCAACCCCATGAGGGCGCGGATCAGAAGCAACTGGGAGAAGGTGTGCGCCATGCCGGATAGCCAGGACAGCAGCGAAAAGGCAAACACCGCAGGCACCAGCACCGGCTTGCGGCCCACACGATCCGACAGAGCACCGAAGAACAAGGTGGACCCGGCCCAGGAGAGTGCGAGCACCGAGGCCAGGGTTCCCACCTGCTGGTGGTTGAGGCCAAACTCCGGGGCAAAGTAAGGCGCGAGATACATCTGTGCCATGCGATCAAAAAAGACCGTACCCCAGCTAAAAAACAGAATGGTGACCAGCATGCGCTCATAGCGCGTGGCTCGATCCATGCCGCCCGATCATAACAAACTCCCTCCTCCCGAGATTCCACCGGCAGCAAGGTTATGATTTCTTGCTCACTGCGAAACGGAGTTTGTTAGTCTTTGGCGATGCGAGTGGATGGTTTGACCCGAAGAATTCTCCCCTGGCCTCGGATGGTTCTGCTCTGTGCCATGCTTTCGGGACTGGCCAGGGGACAGGAACTGGCAACCGATCGCGTCATCGGGCAACTCGAGGTGGTGGCCGTGTTCAACGGTCCCATGCCAACCGGCGTCACGGTCTCCGGCGACGGTCGGATCTTCGTCAATTTTCCCAAGTGGGGAGATCCGGTTCCCTACACTGTGGCCGAGGTGAAAGACGGAAAGACCGCGCCGTATCCCGACGCGGCGATGAATCACTATAGCGAGGGCGACAACCAAGCCGAAAAACTGGTCTCCGTGCAGAGTGTCGTGGTGGATCCAACCGGCAGACGACTTTGGATTCTTGACACCGGCAGCATCGGGTTCGGTCCCGTAACGCCGGGAGGACCGAAACTGGTCGCCGTGGATCTTGCCACTAATCAGGTCACCAAGACGATTCTGTTTCCTCCCGATGTAGCCCTGCCTACCAGTTATGTGAACGACGTTCGCTTCGATTTGCATCGCGGAGCGAAAGGCGTGGCGTTCATTACCGACTCCACGTCAAATGGTCCGAACGGCATCATCGTGGTCGATCTGGCGTCGAGCCAAAGCTGGCGGCGGCTCCAGGACCACCCCTCCACGAAGCCCGATGCCGCATTCGTTCCGGTTGTCGAAGGAGAAATCCTCGCGATTCGCCTCGCCAGTCAGCCCCGGCAAAGGTTTTCCGTTGGTTCCGATGGCATTGCGATTAGCGAAGATGGCAAAACCCTCTACTATTGCCCATTAACCAGTCGTCATCTCTATAGCGTGAGTGTCGATGCGCTGGCGGACCGCAACCGGTCCGACGCCGAGGTTGCTGCTACCGTGAAGGATCTCGGTGAGAAGGGTGGTGCCGGCGACGGTCTCGAATCCGACGCCCAAGGGCGTGTCTATCTTAGCGATTATGAACACAACGCCATTCGCCGGCGAAGTGCCGAGGGCGAGATCGAAACCCTGGTACATGATCCGCGTGTTCTCTGGCCGGATACTTTGTCGCTGGCTGCCGACGGATATCTTTACTTCACCGCCAATCAGGTGGAGCGACAGGGGGTATTTCACAACGGCCGGGATCTGCGGCAAAAGCCCTACGTTCTGTTCCGAGTGAAAGTGGACGGACGGAGAATTCAAAACTGACGGCCGCCTTCGATCCACAGGGCCGCACCCGGATTCACACAAACAATTTCTTATTGATCTTGATACCGCGTTCCCGGCAAAAACTCAGATAGTGATCCATGAACCAGAAGACGTCGAGCGTCTCTAACAGCTGGTCCCGATCGTCATAGAACTCGAGCGAACTGTTGAGCCAGAATACCGTCTTCATACCTTCGTCCGAGACTAGGGTATGAGTGGCGCCGGGACTTTCCTGCACATAACTACCCGCGCGAGCGACCCAGTCGTACTCGAGATAGCGCCAACTTCCCTCGAGGGTATAGCCAAAAACGCGCCCACGATGCCGGTGTCGTCCCAACATGCCTCCCTTTTGCACCCACAGCACGTTGGCGTAGAAATTGTTTCGCACGTCGAAAACCAGATGGCGAATGAAAACGTTTTCCTTAAACGGCACCCAAGGAGATTCGTCTTCTCCGCCACCGATGTGAATATCGGGAAACGCATATTCACGCACAACCGCATCCAGACTGCTGTTGGTAACCACCATCGCCATAAAGCCTCCCGGTTCTTCCGTTCGCAGACGAATCTAGGCTGGATCAGTCCAACTGTACTCGATTCCTTTCATCAGTTGCCATAGGGCGCGATTCAGGGGGACGGGGATGCCGAGTTCTTCCCCCCGCTTCGCGATCGCGCCATTTACGAAGTCGACCTCCGTCGGCCGCCGGGCTAAAACATCCTGCAGCATGCTGACCTTTCGTTTCCCCGGCTGGCTGGCGCCTTCGGCGATCATCTCCCGCGGGTCACCATGCAAGCGGATGCCCGAGGCCTTGGCCACACTTTCTCCTTCTTCGAGCACAGCTTCATAGAGGGCCGCCGTGGGCGGGAAGCGCGTGGCGGCGCCATGATGGAGCTGGGTGAGCGCGCCCACGGCATTCACGGCGGAGTTGAAGATCAACTTGGTCCATTGCGCACCGCGCGCATCTTCGAGAGCCACAACCTTGAGTCCCGCGCGGTTCATGATTTCCGCCAGTTGCGCAACCCGCGGGTACGGTGTGCCCGACGGCTCAAACGGGCCGATCCATAATGTGCTGTAAAATTCGAATCCGGCATGACCGGGTGCGATCAGGTGTGCCGCCAGAGTGGTCGCGCCCCGAACCACGAGGTTGCCATGCTCCGCCATGATTTCCTCATTGCCCAAGCCATTCTGCACGGAACAGATGGCCCCCGACTCACTGAAGATATGCGCCGTTTGCTCGGCTGCAGCGCGAGTGTGCTGGCTCTTGGTAGCGAAGATTCCAAAGTCGCAGCGCGGAATCTCACGCGGATTCGACGTGGCCTTCACCGGGACGGTGAATTCGGCAGCGCCGCTGATGCGCACGCCATGTTGCTGAATGGCGCAGAGCTGCGACGGGGACACCTCGTACACAAAAACCTCGATCTCCGGGAGGCGGGCGAGATGGGCCGCGATCACACTGCCCAGCGCGCCGCAACCGACGATACAAATCTTCACGCTAAGTTCTTTCTCGGGGGTTGGATTGCGGGCCTCCGGTTTCCTTGCTATCAAAGGTGTGAGACGATAGCATTCCTCGAAATGGGAAATCAACTGATCCGCCCAAGCGGTGGTCCTCGAATCTGCCCCCATTGCGGCCATCCCCTGCTCCTCCACCCGGGAGCCACACCTTGAGCACGGTGCGCGAAGTCACGTATCAGCTCCTGCGCGAACTCGAAATGACGGTTATCTTCGGCAATCCGGGTTCGACCGAGTTGCCTTTTCTGCGTGACATGCCGGCACAGTTCGAGTACGTGCTCGGTTTGCATGAGCGTTCGGCAGCGGGTATCGCGCTCGGCTATGCCCTGGGAACGGCCAAGGCCGCCTTCGTCAACCTGCACTCCGTGGCCAGTGTGGGCAATGGTCTGTCCTCCCTGGTGGATGCGCATTATCTTCATGCGCCCCTGGTCGTGACCGCCGGGCAGCAGGATCGCCGTCAAATGCTTGCCGAGCCTTTTCTTTCGAGCCGCGCCGTAGAAGTAGTCAAGCCGTATGTCAAATGGGCGTATGAGCCGCTCCGGGCAGAAGACGTGCCGGCGGCGATCGCTCGGGGTTATTACCTGGCGATGCAGCCGCCCCGAGGGCCGGTGTTCATTTCCATTCCCATGGACGACTGGACCCACGAATGCGATCCGGTCGCCGCCCGCTCGGTCAGCGAGACCGTCCTGCCCGATCCGGCGGCCTTAGAAGAGGTGGCGGAAGCGCTCGATGCGAGCCGCAATCCTGCGCTCGTGATGGGGGCGCAAATTGAAGAGGACGATGCCTGGTCGGAAGCGGTCGCACTTGCCGAGCACCTCGACGCCGACGTCTATGAGCAACCGATTGCCGCGCGCTGGACATTTCCCCGGTCGCATCGTTTGTTCCGCGGCGGATTGTTGCCTGCGCAACAGCCGTTAGCGGATCAATTGGCGGCCTACGACATGGTCGTGGTGTTGGGCGCGCCCATTTTCTTGTATTACACCTACGTGCCCGGCGTTCCCATCTCGCTCGGCACGAAACTGATCCAGCTGACCAACTCGCCGGAGCAGGCGGCTGCGGCTCTGACCGGAATCAGCATCGTCGGCAACCTCAAAGTGGCCGCCGCGTACCTACGCGGCCGCGCGCAACCCAGAAAGAACCAATCCGCGCCTCGCGTCCAACCGCCCGCTCCGAAACCGGAGCGTCCCATTTCGCCGGCGTACCTATTCAGTGTGCTGAACCGTGTGATGCCGCGCGATGCGGTAATCGCCGAAGAGTGTCCGTCTTCGAAAGGGGACCTCGATCGCTATCTGCTGTCGGATGTTCCCGGTTCGTTCTATTCCGTCCCGAACGGAGTGCTCGGCTTCGGCCTTCCTGCCGCGGTGGGACTGCAGATGGCGCATTCGAAGCGGCGGGTCGTGTGCCCGATCGGCGACGGCTCGATGCAATATTCGGTTCAGGCGCTGTGGAGCGCGGTCCAGCAGAAGGCGCCGGTAATCGTCATCGTATTGCAGAATTTCGATTACTCGGCGCTCAAAGGATTCTCCGATTTCACCAAAGTGGGGCGCAATGTGCACGGCATGGACATTCCCGGCATGGACATGGTCAAAATAGCGCAGGGTTATGGCATGGCCGCCCAGGCCGTCGATCGCCCTGAGGATCTAGAGCCTGTGCTCGCAGCGGCTTTTCGATCACCCGAACCAAGCCTGATCAGCGTGCATGTGGCCAAGGGCGGGCAAAAGTGCATGGGCATGGATCAGTCGGTGAGTCCGCCGAATTATCGTTGACAACCGGCCGGCGGCTTAACGTACTTCCGCTTTTTCTGCTCCCAACCCGGTGTGAGCTCGGACCGTCAGCTCGTTGAACTTTGCCTCCGCACCCGGTTCGCGGGTCACGATCGTTCCCAGGAAAGCCGCCAAAAATCCGAGGGGCACGCTGACAATCCCGGGATTCTCCAGCGGGAACCATGGTCTTACTTGAAATAAGTGCCGCGCCATTCCCTCTGAGTTCGGGCCATCAATCCCCATGAAGGTTGGTCCGGCAAGGATAAGCCCCAACGAGCCGAGTAAACCAACCGACAAGCCTGCCACGGCTCCCATGGTGTTAAATCGGCGCCAGAAGATGGAAAGCAACAGCACGGGAAAGTTGGCCGAGGCGGCGACGGCCATCCCCATCGTGGCCAGAATGCCGACATTCGACTCTGGCCCTAGGGCGATGGCAATGGCAATCGAAACGGCGCCGACTACGAAAGTGGCAACCCGGGCGGCTAACACGGTTTCTCCTGATTTCCGTTCCTTTCCATGGTGGATTACGTTGAGCCAGAAATCATGGGCAAAGGATGTGGACGCGCTGATGGCCAGCCCTGCCACCACAGCGAGAATCGTGGCGAAGGCGACGGCGGTAACCAGCGCCAGCATGATCTGTCCCGCCAAGACCTGCGCCAGCAACGGACCGCTCATGTTCGTTCCGCCGTGCGAAAGGATGTAATCGGGGCCAAGAATCGAAGCCGCGCCCAAACCCAACACCGAGGTCATGACATAGAAGCTGCCAATCAGGCCCATGGCCCAAACCACGCTCTTGCGCGCGGTCGTGGCATCCGGCACGGTGTAAAACTTCCCCAGAATGTGGGGCAGCCCGGCGCTGCCGAAAATAAAGGCGAAGCCCAAAGAAACTAGGTCCAGAGGACCGTAGGGCGGTTTGTAGCGCAAGCCAGGCAGAAGAAAATCGCGAACCACCGGCTGCCCTTTTTCGTGATAGGCAACTTGGGTGGCGGCAGCGAAAAATTCGCCGCCATGAAAATGAAAATGGCCCAGCACCAGGACCGCGAGTATCAGCGTGCAGGTTGACAACAGTACGGCCTTGACAATTTGCACCCAGGTCGTAGCCAACATTCCGCCGAACACCACATAGACGACCATCAAAGCGCCCACTCCGCTCACGGCAAGGTTGTAACTGATGCCGGAACCGGCCAAGAGCAGCCGAACCAGCGCGCCCGCTCCGACCATCTGCGCGATCATGTAAAACAGGATCGTGGCCAGCGTGCTGGTCGCAGCCATGGCCCGCACCGGCCGCGGCCGGAGACGGTAGGCGAGCACATCTCCGAGGGTGTATTTTCCCGAGTTGCGCAGGGGTTCGGCGATGAGCAGCAAGATGGTGACAAAAGCCACGAAACCGCCGATGGCATAGAGGAATCCGTCGAAACCCTGCAAGGCGATGAGACCAACGACTCCCAGAAACGATGCTGCGCTCATGAAGTCGCCGGCAACGGCGAATCCGTTTTGCCACGCCGTAATCTTACGCCCCGCGGCGAAATAAGCTCCGGCGCCGCGCGAGTGTCGGGAAGCCCAGTAGGTAATGCCGAGGCTAGCGGCGATGAAAACCAGAAAAATGGCCAGGGATATCGACACTCGGTCGGCCTCTTATGTCGTTTCGCGCTTGGCCAGGAGATCAAGCGAGAGGTCATCAAATCGGGTCGCCGTCTTCAGATATAACCAAGCAATCGTCCAGCCCACAACGAATTGCGACAGGGCTAACAAGTAGCCCAGCGTGAGAACGCCAGCGGCCCGCAAGGAAATCAGTGTTGGTGCATACGCGGTCAGCAGGAGAAAGCCAAAGTAATAAACGAAAAAGAACAGGAAGGCGGGAACGATGAAGCTTCTTTTGAGCGCCAACAGGTGTTGGAAGCCTGTGCTGGCAGCCACTTCATCCCAGTCCGGATGCTGATGTTCTCCGTCGGCAGGGTTCATCGTTGATTCGAGATGCTCACCGATTGTACACAACCATGAAAATCGGCAGCGGCAAACCGTTTTCGGGGATGCCACGAAAGGTTGGGTAGGAATGAACTGTAGAAGACTGGATTTGCCGAGGAAGAAACAGACCGGTGCGGTGGTGAGGCGGCACCATGCCGGCGGACTGGTTCCGGCCTCAAAACAGCGGCGGACCAAGCCCGGGCACGGTTCGCAATCGGAAACCGTTGGTGTTAGGCTGGGGGATTCATGAACCAATTTTCCAAGCTCAATCAACAATTCATCGGTGGCCAATGGCGAGATGGCAAGAGCCAGAAAGTGCTCCCCGACCGTAATCCATTTAACGGCGAGATCATCGCTCAGTTCAAACTGGCGAGCCTGGCTGACCTGGACGAAGCCTACCAGTCGGCCGCGTCGGCACAAAAGATATGGGCCGAGGTGAATCCGTTTGAGAAGCAACGGATTCTAGAAAAGGCCATGAGCTGGGTCGAGCAAAATGAGGGCGACCTGGCCGACATCATCATTGAGGAGTTGGGGGGCACGCGCCTCAAGGCCATGATCGAGATCTACCTGGCGAAAACCTTCATCAAGGAAGCTTCCACCTATCCTTTGCGGATGACCGGGGAGATTCTGCCCTCTACCGTGGATGGCAAAGAAAATCGCCTCTACCGAGTTCCAGCTGGAGTCGTGGGGGTGATCAGCCCATTCAATTTTCCTTTTAACCTCAGCATGCGATCGGTAGCGCCGGCACTGGGAGCGGGTAATGGGGTTGTGCTAAAGCCGCACGACGATACGCCAATCACCGGCGGAACGGTAGTGGCGAAGATTTTCGAGGAGGCCGGAATTCCCAAGGGATTGTTGAATGTGATCGTCGCCGACCTCGGTGAGATGGGGGATGCGTTTCTCGAACACCCCATTCCGCGCATTATTTCCTTCACCGGCTCCGAGGGTGTGGGACGACACATCGGTGAGGTCGCAGGCCGAAATTTGAAAAAGGCCATTCTTGAACTGGGCGGCAACAGCGCCATGATCATTCTGAACGATGCGGATGTGGACCTGGCCGTAAACGCCGCCGTTTTCAGCCGCTTTGCCCACCAGGGCCAAGTCTGTATGTGCTCGAATCGCATTCTCGTGCAGCGAGCTGTGTATCAGAAGTTTTTAGACCGGTTTGTGGACAGGGTGGCGAAGCTCAAAGCGGGCGATCCGAAGAAGGCTGACACCGACCTTGGCCCGCTGATCAATCAGCGACAAACGGAGACTTTTAAGAGGCAAGTGCAGCGGGGAATCGACGAAGGCGCTCGAGTCGCATTGCGTGGCAAGATTGAGGGCAACGTCGCGACCCCCACAGTTTTTGCCGACGTTCGCCCCAACATGTGGATCGCGCAAAACGAACTATTCGGACCCGCAGTGTGCCTCATACCGTTCGACTCCACCGAGGAAGCGGTGCGAATTGCCAACGACAGTCCCTATGGCTTAAGCGGAGCCATCCACACCCGAGATGCAGAACACGGCGCGGAGCTGGCCAAGCGGTTTGATTCCGGCATGGTCCATGTAAACGACAGCACGATCAATGACGATCCGCTCATTGCCTTTGGTGGCGAGAAAGCTTCGGGAGTCGGACGTTTAAACGGAAAGTGGGCACTCGAGGAATTCACCACGTTGAAATGGATCTCGGTGCAACACAAGCAGCGTCATTATCCTTTCGAGATCGCCGCTCCATCCTGATTTGGGATTGCGGTTAACGCGGCATAGGAGGACGGCTGGAAACCTACGGAGGCTGTTTTCTCACGCCGCGGCGTTCGGCGCTCTCGGTCATGAGGTAGTTCGCACTTTCCATTCTCACTCTTCCGCTTGCTCATGGTAGTGCTACGGCCGAATGGCGTGGAGTGCTTTTTGGGCTCGATTACGCGCGGCCGCGTCACCCTTACAGGCGGGCACAGAGAGCAGGCAGTCCCTCGGGCTGCGCCCCAGTGTTCGTGAAATCATCACGGCTGCTACATCCCGAAATGACTGCTCTACCAGTGGCTGATTCCTGTCAATGCAAATCGCGTAGGAGGTGCGAGGGGGAAAATGGTGCGCCGGCTCGATCACAGCTACTCTGCACTGATGTTGACCGATTGACCACACAACGTACCGGTGGTTGTACTGTTGCCATTCGACTCGGCAAGAGTTGTCAGGTTGATGTTGCAGGTGTTGCTGTTGATGGTCACCGCCCCGCCGGCCAAAATCTGCAGCGGGAATGACACGGTCCCGTCGTTAAAGGTGAAGGTCCCGCCGATGGTAACCTCCGGCGCTCCGTTCACTGTGTAACCGGAGGCTGGGACGCAGTCGGTGAAAGTTTCGTCGACCTGGAATTGGAAGCTTCCGGTGCCACTGCTATTTACGGAACCGTTCACATCACCCGCGAAGCCCGTCGAGCCTCCATACTGGCAGGCGTCGGTAGTGTTGTATTGCTGAGAAAATACGCAGGAATTCTGGTTGCAGCTAACTTCCATTGGTTCGACATGGCCTTTGAGATGACCAGGGTGGCGAACGATCTCCGCCCCGGTGCCTTCGGCCAGGTTTGTCACTGCTTGCCCGGAAATAAGGGTCGCAACATCCTGCACTACCGAAGCTGGAACCGTCGATGAGCTACTGGTTCCGCCACCACAACCGACGCCGACGAGCACGCTCAAAACCACCGCAAGCAGACCGAAGGCGCTCATGCCATGCCGCAAGAAAATGCACACTCTTCCCTTGGCTTTCATCACAAAAACTTTTCCCCCTCGATTGTCACTTTTCGTGACATAGCCTATAGCGTGGAGGCAAGCGGAGGTGAACGCAAGTTACTCTTGTCATTGGGCCGTTAGCACGCCCTCGAAGCTGGATCTTCGGAGGTGGTACGCGTAACGGAGGAGTCTCTTGGGCAGCCATGGCGTGATAGTCGGCGGCAACTAGCTCGGGACAAATCTGCGCCGGGCCCAGGTCTGCAATTCGCCAGATTCAGCCGCTCTGCTTCTATTCTAGGGGGAGCCCCACATAATTCTCCGCCAAGCTTTCGGCGGCAGCACGAGAGCTTGTAACGTACTCGAGTTCCGCGACTTGGCGCCGCTGGTCGAAGGAGTTCCCATCGGGAGATCTGTGCAGCATGGAGGTCATCCACCAGGAGAAACGTTGTACCCGCCAAACACGGCGCAGACAGGCATTGGAATAGCCGTCGAGCAAGTCACGTCGACCCTGGGCGTAGAAATTTTCAATCGCAGAAGCGAGCCGCCAAGCGTCGGCGACCGCAAGATTCAAGCCTTTGGCCCCCGTAGGGGGAACGATGTGCGCCGAATCTCCAGCTAGAAACAGTCTGCCGCATTGCATCGGTTCAACCACAAAGCTTCGCATGCCAGTTACACCCTTTTGAAGAATGCGTCCCTCGGTAAGTTTCCATTCGTCGGTAGCCAGCCGCGTCTGAAGTTCCTTCCAAATTCTTTCGTCATCCCAGAGTTCGATCTCGTCATCCACCTTGCACTGCAAATAGAGACGACTGGTTTGAGCAGTCCGCATGCTGAGCAGAGCGAACCCACGCTCATGGTAGCTGTAAACCAACTCCTTCGAAGAAGGCGGGGCGTCGGCCAAGATGCCGAGCCATGCGAAGGGATAAACTCGCTCGAACTCGGTCAGGACGGCAGCTGGAATACTGGGACGACAAATACCGTGAAAGCCGTCACAACCAGCGATGAAGTCACAGTCCAGTTCAAAGGACGCCCCGTCTTTGCGATAACGGATTTTGGGCCGTGAGCTGTCGATTTCGTGGATACTGACGTCTTCCACCTCAAAGCAAACGCTTCCACCCGTGGCCATCCGCGCATTGTTCAGATCCTTGAGCAACTCTTGCTGCGCATAGATCGTTATACCCTTCCCACGGGTCAAATCCTGGAAGTCAATGCGATGGCCACGTCCGCCGAAACGCAACTCAATCCCATAATGGACGAGTCCTTCTTTTTTAATTCGTTCGCCAACGCCCATCTGTGCGAGAAGGTCGACTGTCCCTTGTTCCAGTACGCCTGCGCGGACGCGTTCTTCTACGTATTCTCGGCTGCGACTCTCGACTACGATCGACTCAATGCCGTGGAGATACAGAAGGTGGGACAACACAAGTCCGGCCGGACCAGCGCCCACAATCCCTACTTGGATGCGTTCTATGTTTGAAATTGGAGTATCCTTCCCGGCTCAGTCTCTTTGAACCGCCCTCGCGGACGTCCTCTTAACTCTCGATTTTCCACCTTCGGGTTAGAAGATCAACCTGAATCTCAGCACTACATCGCCTTGGTTCGCAACCCTCTCCCGCTTTGCACAGTTATGACGCGTCGAAATGTCTGCGTCGAGCGCAAGGTCTTCGGCACTGCGCTGGACATTGCACTGCAGGAACTGCGCATTGAGAGTTTCTTCCCTGCAGATGAAGCCACGCGTGTTGTGCTGATTTCCTGACCGAGGCGCGTTTTTAGTACGGGAGCGGATTACTTTCAACGCGGTGCTTTCATGACCTCGAAGGTCATGGACCCAGTTCGTCCTCCATTGGATACTGATCGCGGAACGGACTTGAAGACAGGCGACCACAGTACAGGGTGCCTAGCACAAGGAGTCTATTGATGTTGCCACTCGAAGGAAAGGTTGCGGTTATCACGGGCGGGACGAGCGGGATTGGCGCGCGCACCGCCGAGGTTTTCGTTGCCAACGGAGCCAAGGTTGTGATTGCCGGCCGTCGGCAGGATAGAGGAGAGAAACTGGCACGGAGGCTCGGCGATGGCGCGAGCTTCATTCGTGCAGAGGTCTCTGTCGAAGCCGACGTCAAGGCGACGATGGACCATGCTGTGGACCGCTTTGGCCGCCTCGATTGCCTGATGAACAACGCCGGCAGAAGCTCGCAGTACACCACCATTGCCGATGTTGATCTAGAGCAGTTCGATGCGGTAATAGCCGTGCACCTGCGTGCCGTCCTGGCGGGGATGAAATATGCGGCGCGCGTGATGGCCGTACAAGGAACCGGCAGCATCATCAACGTTGCCAGTGTCAATGGATTCCGCGCCGGACTGGGGGGATACTACTATTCAGCCGCGAAGGCAGGCTCGATTCACCTCACGCGTTGCGCAGCGATGGAGCTGGGGGAAAAAGGAATTCGAGTGAACAGCCTCTCTCCGGGGATGATTGCTACCGGAGCTTTCGCCAAGTTCATGGGCATGCCACCGGACGAGGCGGATGACCACCCGGAATACGCCGCGGCCGCCATTGGTTCTGTCGTGGCCAGATGGCAACCGCTGCAGTATGTCGGCCGCACGGATGATATCGCGCAAGCCGCACTGTTCCTGGCCAGCGATGCGTCGCGTTTCGTGACAGGACAGAATCTCGTCGTGGATGGAGGCATCAGTGCAGGCTGGCCAATCGCAGCGGCCCGCCCTGACCGCGAATTGTTTTTCCGCACGATTCAATCGAGCCTATCGACCGATTCCGCGTAGCTTGAGTTCCACGCTGAAGAGGATTGTGGTAGGGACCACTGTTCCGCGAACGCTGCCTGGAAGCAGATTCTGCCGTCTTGGCTGCGATCAAGAACCTTAAAACGAGATCGACCGAGTGCGCTACTCGATCGTGCAGCCGCAATGCAGCCGATAAGGCAGAAAAAGTGCGGTAAACTGCGGAAAACAGGGGAATAACGGCCGCATCTAAATGGAGCGCCTTGCCACCGGTGCATCGTGTCTAACCTAGGTGCATTTGGCATCCTGGTATCGAATACACAGTGCCAATACACAACTCCTGCCCAACAAAACCCAAACCCCTCAGGAAGTAGCACGTCAGTCACGTGCGTTAACGCCATTTGACTTGAGGAATAGGGCGCATTGCCGGATAATCCTCAGAACAAAGGGGCTGCAGCGCCTTCTTCAACAGCCCAGCAAAAATCGGACATGGACGCGCTGCTCGATAGCTTCGGTAAAGTCAGGAGTTCCCCGAAATGGAGTCCTGATCGGTGATGATCACTCAGAGCATGAAGCGAATTGCCCTCCTGGCAACTCTTGTGGCTTTCGCGGCGATGCTGGCGTCTGATGTTTCGTTGTTCGCAGCGGACCGCGGAACTCCCGCCGAGGCTAAGATCATGCTGCAGCAGGCGATAGCGCATTATAAGTCCGTGGGGCGAAAACAGGCGTTGACGGATTTCACGGCGAAGAAACCGCCGTTTGGCGACCGCGATCTGTACGTGGTTTGTTTCAACTCCGAACATATCGTCATTGCGAACGGCGGATTTGCAAGCCATGTAGGCTCGCGGGGTGACACGATGCTGGATATGGACGGTAAGGGTGTGGCCGAGGCGGCTTGGAAGGCTGCTTCTGCCACCGGCGAAGGTACAGTGCGCTACCGCTGGCTCAATCCTGCTACCCGCACCATGGAAGTAAAGATGACGTTTTTCGCTAGAGTTGGCGACGACGTGTGCGGCGTCGGGGTCTACAGTCCGATTTAGGACCTTCAAGATCGCCGAACATTCACTCAGAACCCCAGAGGTGTGGTGTACACAAATGCTGAGCTTGTAGCTTGGCCCGGCCCGCTCTGGGCTCTGCTTAAAGTCGGACGGATCGACACCCGCTTGGAAAGTCGGAGACATTGTTCTAGCACGTCTGCCAGTTGGACGAGGAAGGCATCGTAGCCAAGCGAAGATCGGGATCGTACCTCTCCAACCCTGAGGGCAGTACATACTCGAGAATGTTCGCCACGCTTCGAATCGGCCGAGGAGCGGTCCAGGCAGCCTTTATCGCCCAATTTCACGCATTCCTGTCTACGTACGGATGCCCCGGTTTGGTTTGCCCAAGGGGTGCTTCGTGTGCAAGAGCGGGGGTGTGGAACGTCGCGGTCTGCCCGCAGTGATCTTGACGGCGATCGGCTCGATTTGACACTGCTCGAAATCTCTGACTATAGTCAGACAAATGGATATGGTTGCGGTTCAACAAGTGCGAAGTTTCAACCGAACCGTCGCCGAACGGATTGGGGCCCTTGACGATCGTTTTCTCCGGCGTGGGCGGCCGATGGGTGAAGCGCGGGTGCTCTGGGAGATTGGAACGGACGGCGTCGAGGTTCGCGGGCTTCGGGGTCGCCTGCAAATTGATTCTGGATACCTGAGTCGTGTCTTGCGCTCCCTCGAGGGACAGAGACTCGTTAGGGTTCGCACGAGTACCGAGGACCGTCGGGTTCGTAAGGCTTTTCTTACCAAAGCTGGGCTGAGCGAACGGGCTGAACTGGACAAGCGATCCGACGATCTCGCCGAACACATCCTAACAACGCTCTCGGAGCGACAACGCAAGACACTGACGGCGGCTATGGGAGAAGTCGAGCGACTGTTGCAAGCCTCTATGGTGAGCTTCGCCATAGAGGATCCGAGCAGTGCCGATGCTAAGTGGTGCTTCGACCAGTATTTTGGCGAGCTCAACGCGCGCTTTGATGCTGGCTTCGATCCCGCACTAAGTATTTCCGCTGACGCGCAAGAACTAACGCCGCCGTTCGGCATGCTGGTTATCGCGCGCTTGCGCGGTAAGACCGTCGGTTGCGGAGCGCTCAAGCTTCATCACGCAGCGCCAGCCGAATTGAAAAGAATGTGGATCGCACCCTCAGTGCGCGGACTCGGGTTGGGACGCCGACTTCTCGGTGAGTTGGAGCGGCACGCCTGTAAGACCGGTGTTGCTGTCCTTCGGCTGGAGACGAATCGAGCACTGAGCGAGGCGATTAACCTTTACAGATGCTCGGGATATATTGAAGTTGATCCGTTTAACAACGAACCATATGCTCATCACTGGTTCGAGAAACGATTGTCCTAGCTCGAGAACGGGTTTGTGGCGGGATGGCATTCCTGCGTGGTAGCCTGCGTTGAGTTGGAAGCGAGTTGAGGATGTTCGCCACGCTCCGAATGGCATCGCGTACCCAGCGTTGGCTGATCCAAGCCGGATACTGCGATTCACACCACTTGACCATCTATATGGGCAGCCGCTTGGCTTGTGCCTTCATGGGTTTGCTCGCAGGGCTTGCGACCAGCGGATTGGATTCGCCGGTTCTGTTGGTGGGTATGACTGGATTGGGATTTTTTCTGCCCCGTTTTGCCTTGAAGCACAAAATCCAAAACCGCCAGCAGCGCATTAAGTTGGGATTACCCGATGCGCTTGACCTCATCGTAATCTGCATTGAGGCTGGCTTGTCTCTTGAGGAGTCCTTGGCACGCGTGAGCAAGGATCTCCGCCATACTCATCTAGACCTGAGCGATGAGTTATATCTTGTCAGCCGCGAGATGCGTGCCGCGCAATCAATCCACTCATGGGACGAAGCGCTGTCGAATCTGTCGTTACGAACTGGTGTTGGCGATATTAAAACGTTGGTGGGTGTGCTGATTGAGGCTGGCCCGCTGGGAATCGTGGGAGTCCTGCATGCTTATTCTGATTCCCTCCGCATGGAGTGCCAGCACCGGGCGAAGGCAAAGGTGATCCAGATGGTGCCTCTACTGCTTCTGTTTGTCATTCCTCTTTTGTTGGTCGTCACTTTAGGCCCGGGTTTCATCCAGTTGATTCGCACCTTCAAACCAGTGATGGGACATTAGAAAATCACGCAAAACTCCAAGCAGGCACGCGGCACGGGACTCGATGCGAATCGTTCCGCAGATCTGTAGGCCAGGCCAGTGCTGCTTTCCTGTCATCCCGCAGCATCAGCATCCCGCAAGAGATCGTCCTCTCCGAAGTGCGCCAATTGTTTCATTAGCGTATCAGCGGGGCGTATGCCTTGCGTCCAATTCGCACACAAGGTGCAAGCCGCCGATCCAAATGACTGGAACCGCCCACATCAAGGAATAAGAATGGCAAATCGGTCACATGCGTCCAAGCGCGCTAGCACCCCATGCTTTCACGTCCGCACCTCTGGCGGACAAGGCGTCCTTAAGCCCTCGATCAAGGCATTCCAAAAGGCGGAGTACGCGAAGATGCAATAATCTGAGGTGCAGTCGGAAGTATCGCGTTTATGTTGCTCCAGCAAGTCTAATTAGGATGGGTGACCGGGCAAACAAAATCGTGTTCTTCGTGGTTGTGGGTCTGCTGTCGATGTTTCTAGCCCTAATGAGCGAAGGCTTGGTGCTCCAGTACAACCCCATTTTTTCCGAAACTCCCGGCATGTACGTTGGCCAGTTGCTTTTTCCCACTGGCGGTTGGGAGACCTTTGGCAGGGAGTGGCTCACATGGATAGCAGTGGATTCGCTCATCTGTTTCGTAATTGTCTGGCAGGTGGTCAGAGCCGCCGAACGGTTTCGGGAAAGACACTCACGACATTAAAGAGCCTACCAGTGCGGTAGAACTACGTTTGTACTGTTCTACGACTTCAACCTCTAGCGTCCCGGCTACGCGATCTTGCAGGCTGTGCTGGGCGTGAGATCCTCACCCTCTGGAAAGCCGCCGACCCCGACATCCGTGGCACGTGACCAAGGAGCGTTATATCAGACCCACCACTTCGGACAGCTTGAATGCGTGTTCAGCCAGATGAATGGAGCGGTTGTGGTAGGCTATTGAAAAGCAACGCCGGAGAGGTGGCCGAGAGGCTGAAGGCGGCGGTTTGCTAAACCGTTATACGGGCCAAAACCTGTATCGAGGGTTCGAATCCCTCCCTCTCCGCCAGTCCTTTGGTTATCTGAGACTTGCAAGGCGGTGATACCTGCACTGATACCCAAATCAGCGGAGGTTTCGCCATGCATCACCAATGCAACGTCACGAAGCGAGTCCGGACAGTCAAAGGACTCCGATA
>Ga0187783_10001318_pt1 | contig 18225 bp, 12 predicted proteins | sample 1015_SJ02_MP02_2_FD_132471 | JGI IMG/M metagenome (GOLD analysis project Ga0187783, IMG submission 132471) | Tropical peat soil microbial communities from peatlands in Department of Meta, Colombia - 1015_SJ02_MP02_20_MG | ecosystem: Environmental > Terrestrial > Soil > Wetlands > Peat | place...
AGCCATTCTCCGAGGCTCGGTGGCATCAACAGCACCTGCTCGCGGTCACACTCGATGAAGTTCTGAGGCATGCCGCAAGTCTCTTGAACCCACCAGACGGCACCCTTTTCCCGACAGCCACCGAGAACGGAGAAGCCCAGGTCCCTTACTCGGGGCTCCTCACAGATCACGTCCCAGGTGTGCGCCCGCGCAGCCGAACCGGAACCGAATCGCGCAGAGTTATGGCGGCGCCCGCCTGCTTGAGAGCCCCTTCGGGGCCTTGCCCTCCCACGCATCCGCGAGCAACTCGGCTAGCAAGTCGCGCTGGACGCGCGCCAGGTCCACGCTCACGGCAGCCAGGCGCCTGCCCCACCGGAACTCAGTGCACGTATCCGGGTTCCCCTGCACCGCGGTGAGGATTCCGGGTCCATCGAGCATCAGGTTCATTAGCCTCTCGTCCCAGAGGGTGGCGAAGATTTTGCCTCTGACGCGGAATGAGGGTCGGCCGTGGTGATTCTCCTCGACTGCCTCGGGCAGCGCAAGCGCCAGTTTCCGGGCTTCTGCAACGGTGACCATCGGTGCGACCAACGATAGGTGCCACGCGTCTCACCGGGGGCGAGTCAGAGAGCGTCTTGTCTTCAGGCTCTGCGACTGGCGAGCATAAATCCCATCGACCCGGCACCCGGCGATGTTGCGGAGCGCGTGCGCGCGCATGTGCGGAGGGCCGCGAGCGCGGTGCTTTGGCGATAGGATCGTCCCTTGCCAGATTGCGAGCCGGTGGACGTGATCGCCCAGCGTCTGTGGTTTACCGGAGTTGACGGCCCGTACTCCGCCAAGCAGTGGGAAGCCATCCGCCGCTTGTTCGTCCAACATGTCGAGCGCTGGTGCGAGTCGCAGCGGCGCTGCACGTTTCGTAAGGGCTCCTAGCGCTTTCACGGAAGGCACTTGGCTCGTGTGCCGGGACTCTGATGCCGACCTTGGGGTCGGCTGACGGCGCCACGACCCAGGTCTGCGTGCGCATCGGCATAGCCGTCTGCGGCGAACCACTCGTGTCTACGCCGCGAAGAACTCGGCAAGCACCGGGGCGAGGATCTCGGCGGGCGCGTCGTGGACGCCGCCGGCGACGGTGCGGTGGCGCGCGGCGGGCAGCGCTTCGGCCGCCGTGCGTGCCGCGGCGCGAAGGTGTTTGGGACTTGCGTCGGAATCGAGCACGAGCGTCGGCACGCTCACGGATCGCGCGCGCTCGCTCCAGAGCGCCGGATCTCCGGTGATGGCGACGTCGTGGGCGATTGTGTGGGCGACCGCCTCCAGCTGCGCCCACGCGGGCCCTTGCCGCATGCCGGTGATGGCCCCGGAGGGCAGGCGGACGTCGTCGGCGAGGAACTGTTCGACGACCTCACCCCGGCGGCCCGAGGCGATCTGCTCGCTTCGCCACGCCGCGAGGCCGGGGTCCGCTGCGCCGCCCGGCAGCGGCGGCTCGAACAGCGAGAGCTTCGCGATCGCGGCGCCGCGAGCGCTCGCCGCGAGTGCGAGCACGGCGCCCGAGGAGCGACCGTGAACGTAGGCCGCCCCGCCGGCCTCTGCGATCAGGGCCTCGAGATCGTCGATCTCGCGGTCGACCGCGTATGGCTCGTTGTTGCTGCTCTCACCCCGGCCACGCCGGTCGTAGGTGAACACTGTGAACGTCGAGGACAGCGCTCGGGCGAGATCGACGAACGAGGGGAACGAACGCAGTCCGCTCGTCAATGCGCCTCCTAGCAGGATGATCGGCGGCCCGTCGCCGAGGCGCTCGTAGGCGATCGGCGTGCCGTCAGCGGATCTCACCTTCTTAGCGAGCGGAGGCTCGCGGGTCATCTCGGCTGTGTCGGATCTAGGCTCATGCGAACAGTCTGCGCGAGGCGGCGTGCGCCATCCAGAGTTGCTCGATCCTGGTAGTGCGAGTACCTGGAGCCTGGGGCGAAGCTGCGCGATCATGTGAGACATGCATCTCTCTGCAGAGCACCCCCCCGGGTCCCCGGATTCGACGAGGATTGAGCGCCGCCGTGAGCTCGGCGCCTTCCTGCGCTCGCGCCGGGCACGTCTTCGCCCGGCGGACGTGGGACTGGGGGAATGGGGCGTGCGGCGCGTCCCGGGACTGCGCCGCGAGGAGGTCGCTCAACTCGCCAATGTCGGCATCACTTGGTACACCTGGCTCGAGCAGGGGCGGCGGGTCCAACCGTCTGATGGCGTGCTGCACGCGATCGCCGACGCGCTGCGGCTCGACGACCACGAGCGCGGGCACCTGTTCGCACTCGCGCACGAGCGCGAGGCAGGCGTCCAGCCGGTGCGCCCGCACGCCGAGTCCGACCTCGACCGGCTCGTCGCCGGGTTCGACCCGGCGCCCGCGTACGCGATCTCCCAGCGCTTCGACGTGCTCGCGCACAACCGCGGCGCCCGGTTGCTCTTCGGCGAGCTCGGGCCGGCGGGGTCCGGCCCCGCGAACATGCTGCGGATCGGCTTCCTCGACCCCGCGTGGCGCGAGCTGATCGTCGACTGGGAGCAGGAGGCGGCGCGGCACGTAGCGATGTACCGCGCGGCGATGACGCTGCACCTCGACGATCCCGCATGGACGGACCTGCCCGCGGAGCTCGGCCGGCTGTCTGTCGAGTTCGCGCGCTTCTGGTCACGAGCGGACGTGGCCGGCCCCGAACGGCGGCTGAAGCGCTTCCGCCACCCGCTCGCCGGTTCGCTCACGCTGCAGAGCACCTCGCTGCTGATGGCCGATGATCCCATGATCCGGCTCGTCGTCCTGCATCCAAACGGCCCGTCCGACGCGGCTAAGCTCGAGCAGCTCGCGTAGCTTGGCTTCGAGTACTCGAAGACGCACTGCCACGGGCTGCTGTCCAGACCTCGCAAGTGGCCGGTTGGCTCACTTCTTGTGGTCTCAACTTGTCGGTGCGCGAACCAGGTGGTCGCGGCGCCGGCTATTGACGTGTCGTGATCCGATGCTCATCGCAGCGGCAGATCAGCACGACCAGCTCCAACAGCCGCCGGAGCGATCAGGGCAAAGAGGGCGGGTCTTGCGCGGTGGGCTGCCATGGAGGCGAGACGCTATCTGGCGAGCGTCGTCGGGCTTCAGTCGAGCGCGACCGGATATTCGGCCCCCACGGGGACACGTCGAACGCTGGCGGCGGCGCTGCACGAGGTTTCGGGAGGGCGTGGTGAGGGAAGCGCTCAGCGACGCTTAGCGGTAGTCGGGGTTGGCGAAGTCAAAGCGGCAGCCAGCATCCCATGCCGAGCGCTGGTTGCCGTGAACCGGAATCCCCCCGGTGTCCTTGAGCATGCGCGCGACGTGCAGCAAATTCCAGGTCATAAAGGTGGTGTTTCGGTTGGTGAAATCGTTCTCCGGGCCGCCGGAGCCCGGGTCTAGGTAGCTCGGGCCGGGGCCTACCTCGCCCAGCCATCCGGCGTCGGCCTGTGGCGGGATCATGTAACCGAGGTGCTGAAGCGAGTAGAGGATATTCATGGCGCAGTGCTTGGCGCCATCCTCGTTGCCGGTGATAAGACAGCCGGCGGTTCGCCCGTAGTAGGCGTACTGGCCGTTCTCGTTGAGCAGGTGGCTGTTGCCGTAGAGGCGCTCGATGACCTGCGTGCACACCGACGATTTCTCACCGAGCCAGATCGGGGAAAGCAATACGAGGATGTCGGCCGCCATGATCTTTTCGAAGATTGCCGGCCAGTCGTCGCGCTCCCAGCCGTGCTCAGTCATGTCGGGCTGAACGCCGGTCGCGATCGTGTGATCGACCGCGCGGATCACCTCCACCGAAACACCGTTACGCTCCATGATCGCGACCGACAGATCCGCAAGGGCCCTGGTGTTGGAGACCTCCGGCGAGCGCTTGAGCGTGCAGTTGATGTACAGGGCGCGCAGATCGGAGAAGTCCCAGCGCGACTTCTCGCACAGCTGCTCCTGCATGGGAGAGAGACGATTCATCGCTCGACGCGACCCTATCAGCGCGTCTGCGTGACAGGCCGAAGGTCGGATGCGCGTCGCCCATGGTCCACTGAGACGCCTGCCGCCGGCTCGGTGGCACTACCCGAGCCGGCGACGGTCCGCCGTCGTCAGTCGGTGACGATGCCGGCGGCGAAGGCTCCGGCGGGTAGCGCCGTGGGCGAGCTGGCGAGCTCAGTGAGGCTTCCGCCGGTCACCGCGAACGACGCGATAACGCCGGCCTTGCTTCCGTCCACGAGCAGCGTTTTGCCATCGGGGGAAAGACGGGCGTCGACGGCTCCAGCTCCCGCCGAGCCGAACGGGGTGCTGCCGAGCAGCACGAGCGAGCCGTCGGGGTTGATCGAGTAGCTCGAGATCTCGCCCGAGCCGGTGTTGACGGTGAACAGGAACTGCCCGTCGTGGCTGATCTCTACCCAGCAGGGTGCGGTCTGGAGATCGGCAAAGGGCGAGGCGCCGATCGGGGCCAGCTGGCCTGAGCCGGCGACCAGGAAGGCCGAGACGGTTCCGCTGCTCGCTCCGAGGTTGTGGGCGTTGCTGACAAACAGCTGTGACGGGTTGGTCGGGCGGAACTCCGCGCCGAACGGTCCGAGTCCCTGGCCGGCTAGCGGTGACCCCGGAGCGGCGACCAGCAGACCATCGTGACGAACACGGAAGCTCGCAATCGACGAAGTGTTGTCGAGGTCGACGACCAGCTTGTGGCCTCGCGGATCGAACAGCACGTCATCAGGACCGGAGCCGGCGGGCAGCGAGACCGTTGAGCCTGGGAGCGGGTTCAGGGTGCCGTTCGGGGACAACAGGAATCCGGTGACGTTCGGTTCTGAGCCGCTATTGGCGACATACACGAGGTTGCCCGAGACAGCGATGCTGAGGGGTTCGCTGCCGCCGGAGGCCATCGGGCTGCCGACCAGCTGCGCCACGCCGTCAAATCCGAGCCGCAGCACGGAGATCTGGTTGCTCTTGGCATCGACGGCAAGCAGGTAGCGGCCGTCGCTGGAGAGCTGGATGGCACCCTGGGAGGGCAGGCCGGCGCCCGTTCCCGCGCCGCCGATCGAGAATGGCGAGCCGAGGATCGGCGTGAGCGAGCCGTCGGCGTGCCGGGCAAAGCCGGCCACGGTGTTCGAGAGGGCAGTGTTGTCGTCTACGTAGGCGTGGCCGACGACGAAGGACGCGGGATGGCCAGTCGGGTCATAATGGCCGCGGTCCCGGTGATGGGAGCCGGGCGACGCATAGGCACTACCGGCTGAGATCGTCGCTCCTGCGATCGCCAGAGCGAGCAGAATGGCGAAGCGAGGTAGTTTCATGATCGAACCTCCTGAGCTTGGCGGGGGTCATTCCCCGACCGCGAGCACGATGGCTGCTGCTCCTGACCGGCCCCTTGCGCGGAGATGAACTTCTTGTGAACGGCGCGCGGGCTAGCCGCGGCCGTCAGGCGAGGGTGGACCGGAGGTCGGCGATTGGAAGCGTGAACGCGAAGCGCGCGCCCCCCCCCGGGCCGGTTCTCGGCCCATATCCGACCGCCCTGGGCTTCGACGAAGCCGCGCGCGATCGCAAGTCCGAGCCCCGCCCCGCCGCTCCCGCGGGTGCGCGAAGCGTCGCTGCGCCAGAAGCGCTCGAACATCCGCTGCTGAGCTTCGGGGCTCAGTCCCACACCGGTGTCCTCGACTGAAACCTCCAGCTCGCGCGCGCGCCGCCGAGCCCTGACGAGCACCGAGCCGTCTGAAGGTGTGTGCCGCAGTGCGTTCGTCACGAGGTTCAGCAGAACTCGCTGAACGTGCTCGGGCGCACAGCGAACGTCGGGCAGGGCCTCGTCGAACTGACTCTCGAGGCGAATCTGCCGGGCCCGCGCTTCGGCCTCCAAGCCGCGCACGCAGTGCGAGACGAGCTGGGGCAGCTGCGCGTGTTCGAGCTCGAGCGTGAGCGCGCCCGCGTCGATGCGAGCGAGCTCGAACAGGTCGTCGATCAGCGTTCCCAGCGTCTGCGTCTGCTGGCGCAGCGCCGGCAGGTATTCGTCGATCGAAGCGAGACCATCCTCGGTCGCTTCGAGCATCGCCTGGATCGACGCCACCGGCGTGCGCAGATCGTGGCTGGCCCAGGCGACGAGCTGACGCCGGGCGTCAAACAGCGCCTCGATGTTGCCGGCCATCGTGTTGAAGGCATCGCCGAGGTGCGCGAGCTCGCGCGGCGGTTCCGTCGGAGCCCGGGCCTTCAGATCTCCGGAGGAGAGCTCCTCGGCAGCCACCTCGAGGCCACGGATGCGCCGAGCGATCCTTCCTCCCACCAGAAGCGCCGCTGCAAGCGCGGTCGACGCTGACGCGGCCGCGACCGCGAGGATCTTCACGTCGTCGTGCATGTGGAACATGACGAGACCGCCGAGGATCACGGCCGCGAGCGGTAGCCCAACCGCCAGCAGAGCGAGCCCCACGAGCTGCAGACGCACCGTTGGCAGCAGCCGCAGCGCCAGCGCGAGCGCAGTGCCCGCCGCGAGCGTGCTGAGCGACACGATCAGCGCGAACTCGATCATGGTGTAAACCGGTAGCCCGAACCAAACACCGTCTCGAGGTGGCGCGGATGCGAAGCGTCATCCTCGATCTTCTTGCGCAGGCGACGGACGTGGACCGTCACGGTCCCGGTGTCGAGGGCGCTTTGATACCCCCACACCCGATCCATCAGCTGATCGCGCGAGAACACCTGCCGCGGATTCGCCGCAAAGAACAGGAGCAGGTCCAGCTCCTTCAACGTCAACCTGAGAAGCTCGCCGCTCTTGCGCGCCTCACGCGCCATCGGGTCGATCATGACGTCGCCGAAGACGACCTTCTGTGTTGTGCTGGCAGTAGACTGCGCCGTGCGACGGAAGAGGTTGCGAACTCGGACCGCAAGCTCGCGTGGTGAGAACGGCTTGGTCAGGTAGTCGTCGGCCCCGAGCTCCAGCCCGACGATCCGATCCGCCTCCTCACCCAGCGCTGTTAGCATCACGATCGGGGTCGCCGACCGTGAGCGAATCCAGCGGCATAGCTCGAGCCCGCTGACTCCGGGCAACATCACGTCCAGCACCACCAGCGATGGCGACTCGCGCTCGAGCAGGCTCTGCGCCTCATCGCCACTGGCTGCCTCCAGAGTCGTGAAGCCGTCGCGCTCGAGGTAGCGCACGACGACGTCACGCACGATCGGCTCATCGTCAACTACAAGGACCGTGGACACAGCAGGATTGTCGGTAGCGGAGATTTCATAAACCTTAAATGGCGTGAGCGCCCTGCCACACCCGATCTCGCGGGGCGGCGCTTGGGGTGCCCCGGGTGTCCAGGCGCCTTGGCCCGGCACACCACGTCGTCGGCCTGCGGTGCGGTCGCGTAGATTGGCTTCGTGAGCTTCAATGTCGCGGCCCGACGCGTACGACAGCTTAATGGGACGCTACTCCGTGCCGTTGGCACCGCGTTTCCACGCCACGGTCGCGGCCGACTGGCTTTACAGGAAATACAGACGAGGTCCCCTGTTGATCGTGTCGCGCCCGCCTGACCGGCCTCAGGCGCTCTTCTTGAGCGGGACGCTCTGGCGAGACGTCGACCTCGCCAACGGCCGCATCCAGATCGGCCGCTCGAAGACCCAGGCCGGGCTGCGCGAGATCATCCTCCTGCCGATCCTCCGCGACGAGCTCGCAACCCACAACGCCGACGCCTACCGCGCAGGTGCTGACGATCCGGTGTTCCCCACCGGCACCGGCGGCGTCCGCGTGGATCGAGGCTTGCGCCGTCGGGGGCCGAACTCTTGCCTCTAAGAATCTACTCGAGCGCCTCGAGCCCGACGATGCCGATGCACTCGGCCTCGACCCCGATCGCGTCACCTACACCACCCCTCGCGGAGCTGCCGACAGCATCCGAGAAGGCCCGCCGCGACGCTCCGGCTATCGTCGTCTGCGAGATTTGAGGGGGTAGGCTCGACCGCCCCGACGCGGCTCCTTGGGCGCTCAGCGGCCCTGGGGCTGCCATTCTCGTTGCTCGGCCCGGTGCCTTATCGTCTCGTCGCTGATGTTGATCGCGAGCGCCGAGGAGACGTGTCCGCGGCCGGATGACCCGACGCTCGCTGCATGGGCGACGGCGCTTAACGGCGCTGGCTACTGGGCCGAGATGTTCGACGGGCGCTGGCGGGCGGCACAGATCCTGTCACCGCTGAACCTTCGTGGAGCGGGTGTCACGCGAACGTGGGCAGTTTCAGTCCGACCGCGCTTGACGGCAGACGGTTTTGACCAGCGCACCGAGTGCGACGGCGATTCAGGCGTGCCTGTGCACGATGAGCACGGTACGCCCCGAGTGCGCTGCGACCGCGCTCGCGACGCTGCCGAGAAAAACGCCCGTGAGACCGCTCTTGCCGTGGGAGCCGAGCACGATCAGGCTCGCGTCGCGGTCGTCTGCGGCGCGGGCGATCCCCTTCCACGTTGGCGCTTCCTTGACTGCGAGACTCTCGACGTGGAAGCCTGCGGCTTGCGCCTTCGAGGCTCCCTGCGCGGCCGTTTCCTCGGCGGCTTTCCTGACCTCGTCGCTCGCCGCCGCGTCGAACTCGACGTCGCGCGGCGGGATGAACCCAACCGCGAACGGACGCCATACGGTCAGCACGACGGCGTCCCGTCCAGGCTCAAGCTGGCGGCCTGCCTCCTCGATCGCGAGCCTGGCCAGCTCCGAGCCGTCGTAGGCGAACAGCACAGGGCCAAGGTCGCCGGTGCTCATGTGACGGCGCCGGCCGGACGGTCGGCGACGGGCGCGGCCGAGTCCCCGTCACGCGGGCCGCCGTACTGTCCGCCCGCGTCACACGCGAGCGGCTCGGTGAGAACCCTCGCCCCGGAGGAGTCGCGGATTCGCTCCAGCAGCGGCGGCGAGTACCAGGCCGGGGCGTCTCCGCTCATCCATACGTCCAGCGACGGCGCGGGCGGGCGCACCCGACCGAGCGCATACAAGGAGACCGCGAACAGAGTGCCGCCGCTTGCGATCCCGAAGCAGATCCACAGCGCGGTATGGGTGCCGGCCAGCGGGCTACCTCCGACGGTCGCCGCGACGTGCGCCAATATCGGCGCGACGGCGAATGCGGCGACGGCCCGCAGTAGCTCGATGATCGCGAACACCCGCTGTAGAGCGTTGTTGCGCAGCGAGAAGCCGGCGATGAACAGCGCCGGCGCCACCGAGCCCCCCACGCCGAGTCCTATCAGTCCAGAGCCGAGCGCCATTAGCAACGGTGAGGGCGGGAGCTGAGCCTGAAGTACCAGGATCCCCGCGATCAGTGAGAGCATGCCGCCCAGAACGAGGAAGTGGAGGCCCCGGGTCCGGAAGACTATTCCGAGCAGGACAGCGGTGATCAGGGCGGCGATGAACTCGGGGAACTGAAGCAGCCCCAGGTGCACCGGAGTGAACTTGTTTGTCAGCAGGACGGCGGCCAGCGCGACCGCGGATATAGAACTCGCCGCCGCGCACATCGCGACCACGATCCCGCTCACCGGCAGCGTGCTGCCAAGCGGGCGTATGCACAGCAGTGGTCGCTTGGCGCGATACTGATACACGAGCAGACCTGCGATCAACGTAAGCCCACCTACCATCGGCACGAGCGTCACTACATCAAGGAACGGATGGCTGAGCAGCTCCGAGGCGCCGTAGAACAGGGCCACGCAGCCCGCGGCGGCAAGTGCGACCGGTAGAGGGTTGCGAGTGGCGCTGCGATCGGCAGGCGGGGCGTCCTGAAAGGTCAGCAGCGACAGCGCGAGCGCCGCCGCGGCGATGCCTGCAACGATCCAAAACAGGGGACGCCACCCGTTGGCCTGCGCCTGGATGCCGCCAACGAGCGGTCCCAGTGCGACCGCTCCGAAGATGCAAACGTTGAGGATCATCGCCGTCCAGCGCAGCTTCGAGATGGAAAAGGCGACGACGAGTGGGGGGACGGCCGCAATCAGCAGCAGGCTGGTGCAGAGGCCCTGCAACACGTGCCCAGCGATGAAGACGCCCGCGTCGGGCGCTGCCGCCGCCAGTACCGAGCCGAGCACCAGCAGCGCGGCATACAGGACCAGCATCCGACGCTGGGGAAGATGCTGGGCCAAAAGCACAGCCAGGACCGTCCCGACGGCATAGCCGGCGTTGGCCATGCCCAAGGTAAGACTCATCTCCTGGGGACTCATATGCAGGTCCCTGCTGATGATTGGGGTGATCGGGTGCAATGCCCCCGAGAGCGCCAGGTACGGGACCAAGGCGAGGATCACCATCGCCGCGGCCGCCGGATAACGGCCTGTCCAGGGGCCTTCTCGCATCAGTCGATTTCCCGGTCCACGGCGGCCACGCCATCATAGGCTCACGGCGCGTTCGGCCGCACCCGCTTGGGGCGCAAGCCCTCAAGCGTCAGGAATCCAGAACGTCGTGCGCGAACCGTACGACCAGCGTTCCATCGCCGACCGCGCTGGCGACGCGGTTGGATGCGCCGGAGCGCACGTCACCGGCCACGAACACGCCGGGGCGAGTCGTCTCGAGCATGTACGGCTCGCGATCCGATATCGGCCAGCCGAGGTGTCCGTCGTGCTTTGCTGCGTCTGCTCCGCACAGGATGTACCCCGCGGGGTCCACCGGGAGCATGCCCGTGGTCGCCTCCGTACACGGATTCGCGCCGATCATCACGAAAATGGCCGTCGTCGGCACCTCTGACGAGCTCGCGTCCCGCCGGTCAACAAGCGTTACGGACTCCACCGTCGCCGAACCATTGACAGCGACGACCTCGGTCTCGGTCATGACCTCGATCTGAGGCGAGCGCTTGAGGCGATCGACCAGGTACTGGGACATCGTTGACTTCAGCGTGGGACCACGCACCACAACCCGCACGCTGCGGGCCCTCTGCGCGAGGTACGCGGCGGCTTGGCCAGCTGAGTTGCCCCCGCCCACGACGATCACATCCTCGCCTCGGCACCGCTCGGCATCGATGCCCATCGCGGCGTGATAGACGCCTGCGCCACGGAAGCGATCGACACCCTCCGCCTGCAGCTCCCGCCACTGTGCGCCCGTAGCCACGACGACCGAGCGAGCGAGTACGTGCTGGCCGTCATCGAGATCCACCCGCAGCAGGCCGTCGGGTCCATCGGCGAGCTCGACCGCTCGATGGAAGCTCGAAAGGACCGCGTCGAAGCGGCGCGCCTGCAGCGTCGCCGCGCGTGTGAGCTCCGTCCCGCTAATTCCCGTCCGGAAACCCAGATAGTTCTCGATGCGCGTGCTGGTACCGGCCTGGCCACCGGGCGCCCAAGCCTCGGCCACGAGCGTTCGTAAACCCTCAGAACCACCGTAAACGGCCGCGGCCAGACCCGCCGGTCCGGCACCAAGCACCACCAGATCGAACCGCTGCGCATCGACCTCGGCGCGCAATCGAAGTGCCCGGGCAACCTGTGCTGCTGATGGGTTGCGCATCACCTCGGTAGCGTGCACCAGCACCGGGGTTTCCGAGCGCGGGATATCGAGCCAGTCGAGCAGCGCTGCACTCTCCTCGTCAGTGTCAACGTCATACCAACGCACCGGCAGCAGATTGCGCTCGAGTAGATCCCGCACCTCGAAGGCCCGACGCGACCCGCGAGTTGCGATCAGCCGCATCACGCCATGTCCCTCGGCTTCGTGCCATGCGCGCCGCGCAAGCAACGTTGCGAAGACCTGCTCGCCGAACTCTGGCCAGCGGGCGACCATCTCGCGGAGCCCATCACGATCGAACGCGATCACGTCCGTCGCCTCGACCGCCACACAGGCGCTGATGGTTGGCTCGCCTGTAAAAGCTGCGATATCGCCAATGTACGTGCGGCTGTCGGCATTCGCGATGTAGACGTCCTTCCCGGGCTTGCGGTCCACGAACTCGACCAGCCCGCGTTCGATCACCAAGAACGGCGCATCCCGCTGCCCATGCTCATAGAGGACCTCCCCGGGCTCGAACCTGAGCCTTTGGCCACGCTTTGCCAGCCACTCAAGCTTGCGGTCCGAGAGCCGCGGGAACAGCATCTCGTCACTTAGATCGGGAAACCGATTGGCCCGTACCACCCGCGTTGTTGCCACGGATGGAGGCTAGCGCTTGCTCGGCCCGCGGCACGCGTCACCCGCTACGAAGAAAGCCAAACCGTTAGCAACACGGAGCGGTTTTCCGATCAGCCCGCTTCTGAGCGACTGACCTGCGCCCAGTCCGAGACGCTACCCGGGTGCGCGGCGGCGTCACCAACTGCGTGGCGCCCAGCCCGATCACGTCAGGGTCGAGCTCGTCGGCCGCGGCCACGATCTCCCCGCCGGATAGCAGGCTCCTATGGAGCTAGCCGGACTCGAACCGGTGACCCCCGGGTGCGTTGAGCGGCCTACTTCTCCTCACGAACGGCACAGATCCTGCCGCTGCTGAATCTTCGCGGAGCGGTTGTCTCAGCCCGCTGAGCCTGGCTGCTGACCTGTAGCTCGAACGGCGATGTGATGGTGAGATCGCCGTCGTGGGGCGCGCCACCAAGGGACTATGCGTCGCCATCTTGAACCGTTCTGGTTGGCCCGTTAGGCGGGCAGGTCTTCGACCCTTATAGGTCTCACGTCCTACGCCGAGCACGACTCCGGCGATCCCAAGCCGGGTTTGCCGTTCGGAACGAGGTAGGCCACGCCCCGGCCGGTGGCCTACAACGAGTCCCCTGACACGGCTCTGCTATCCGACAGCCACGGCCACCGCGCCGCTCGTGGAGGTGCCCTTGACCTCGCTCGTCTTCTCCGCGATTAGCGTTTCCTTCCAGGCCTTCGGTGCGATGATCGAGAACCTGGCCCCGGTCAGGTGCACCGTCTGTCCGGGTGTGACGGCTTCCGGTCCCGTGGCCGTCATCGTCACCTGAGCCGTCCCTTTGTCGTTGAGGGAGCCCGGCGCGAGCACACATTCGGCGCTATAGCTGGCGGTGTACTGCTTCGGCGTTTCGCTCGCGCTGGAGCGAATCGGGATTTCGGCAAGGACGATGCTGCTCGGCACCGTGCACGAGGCGCCGATCGGCCCGAAGACGTGTTCGCCTGATTTGTTGGTGCCTTCGGTGCTCGACTGGATACCCCCGCTCGTGGCCTTGAATTGACTTCCGACTTCTTCGTAGGCAGGCTCCGTTGTGTCGATCTCAACTTTGGTCATTTCGCCCGAGGCACCGGGCACCTTGGTGGTGGTGAAGGAGAAGCCCGCTTCGTTGGGGATCGTGAAGGTCAGTTCCTCAGCTTCTTCGACTGCCGCTGTCCATGACAGGCCCTGGCTGGGTCCTGTGATGAAATAGCTGAACTGATCGCCGGCACTCAGCGCGCTGGTGCCTCCTGGGGTCTGGACGGTCACTTCGACCACGTTTTCGCCGGCCGGAGAGCTGGCTGTGATCGAGCTCGCCGAGTTCACGGTGAAGCTCGTCGCGCTGGCCGAGCCGAACTTCACCGCGGCGGCACCCACCAGATGGGTACCGGTGATCGTCACGCTCGTTCCGCCCGCGTCGGCGCCATCGTTGGGCTGGATGCTCGTGACGGTCGGTGCCTGCACACCGCTGGCGAGTGTATGTTTGGCACCCGCGCCGATCACGCTGGCCCCTTTCAGTTCTTTGGCTTCAACTAGCTTTGAGCTGTTTGTGGTCGAGCCGTTGCCCAGCTGGCCCGATGTGTCTTCGCCGCAGCCCTCGACGATGCCGCCTTTTGTAAGCACCGTCGAGTGTTTGCCTCCGGCAGCGATCTGGCTGGCTTCGCTCATGTTCTTGACTTCGACCGCTTCCTTGGCCTCGGTGGTGGCTTCGTTGCAGAGCTGACCCTGGGCATCGGCGCCCCAGGCGTCCACTTTGCCGGTTTTCAGCAGCGCGAGCGCGTGCGCTTCGCCGCCGGCGATTGCTGTCGCTTCGGTGATCTTCTTGACTTCGACCGCTGTGCTGCTGTTTGTGGTCGAGCCGTTGCCCAGCTGGCCGGAGGCGTTTTCACCCCAGGCTTTGACTTTGCCGCTTTTCAGTACCGCATAGCTGGACTTCAGGCCGGCGCCGATTGCCATCGCTTCGGTCAGGCTTCTCACTTCGACCGGTTCCCTGGCGCTCAGCGTCAAGCCGTTGCCGAGCTGCCCAGAGGCGTTTTCGCCCCAGTCCTTGACCTTGCCGCTCTTCAGCAGCGCCAGGGAGTGGTTGCCGCCGGCGGCGATCGCGATCACTTCTTCACCGAGGCTCTTGACTTCCACGGGGACGGCGCTGTTGGTAGTCGAGCCGTTGCCGAGCTGGCCGGAGGAGTTCGAGCCCCAGGCCACGACTTTGCCGCTCTTCAGGAGCACGAGGGTGTGGTTGGAGCCAGCCGCCACGGCCTTGACTTCGCTCAAGTGCTTGGTGCAGGAGCTTTTTTCGCCGACCGCGCAAACCTGCACCGGGACGTCGCTGGAGGCCTGTTCGCTTGAGCTTTTGCCGTCACCCAGCTGATCTGAGGAATTGGAACCGAAGGTCTTGACGGTCCCGTTTTCCAGGAGTGCAACGCTGTGAGCTTCGCCCCCGGCCTCGCCGGCCACTTCGCCCAGTTCTTTAACCTGCACCGGGGTGCTGCTCGAGGCCTGTTCGCTCGAGCTTTTGCCGTCTCCCAGTTGGCCCGAGGAGTTCGAGCCGAAGGAGAAGGCGAGCCTGCCGAGGTTGTAGGTGAACTGGTCCTTGGAACTGACCGCACTGGTGCCCCCCGCGGTCACCGCGGTCACGTTGACGGATCCCAAACCCGCCGGCGAGGTGGCAGTAATCGAGGAAGCGGAGTTAACCGTGAAGCTGACCGCCTCGCTCGTCCCGAACCGGACCGCTTCGACGCTTTCGAAGTGTTCGCCGCTGACCGTTACCGGTGTGCCGCCGCCTTCTGGGCCCGAGCTGGGCTGAACCGCGGTGACGATCGGCGGCGGCAGGTAAATGAAGTCATCCGCTGAGCTCGTGGCGCTGGTACCACCGCCAGTTGTCACGGTCACGTTCACCGTGCCGCTGCCGGCAGGCGACGTCGCGATGATTTCGCTCGATGACTTGACTTCGAACTTCGTCGCGGCCTTTTCCCCGAACTTGACCGCTTCGGCGTTTGCAAAATGTTCACCTGTGATCGTGACCGCCGTGCCGCCGGTTTCCGGTCCGACGCTCGGCTGTACCTTCGTCACCTTGGGCGCCACCTGGTAGGCGAAGTGGTCTGCCACCGTCTTGACGGTCGCACCGCCGCGGAACACCACCGTCACGTCTACGGTTTCTTCTTTTTCGGCAGGAGGCGCCCACGCGACGATTTCGCTTTCCGACCTAACCTTGAACGTGCGTGCGCTTTCGAATTCCCCTTCTTCCTGGTTGATTTCCCTTTCGCCGAACTTCACAGCCCGCACCTGCGAGAAGTGTTCGCCGACAATCTGCACCCTGGTGCCGCCAGCAAGCGGTCCCGTGTTCGGCGTGACCTTTGTGACGTCGGTGTAGCTGAAGCCGGCGTTCGCCGAGGAACCGAGTTCGAGCCCGATACCTTCGGTGACCGCCGAAACCCCCGCGGGCGTGGTGACCGTGACGTTCACGAAACCGTGCACGACGTCTGCAGCCGACGCCGACGGCGAGGTCGCCGTGATTGTGGTTTCCGACATCACCTTGAAGCACGGTTCAACCGGATGTTCGCCTTCACACTTGGGCTCCACAAACGCTCCGAAGCTGACGGCGGTCGCTTCACTGAAGCCGGTGCCCGTGATCGTCACCGGCGTGCCCCCGGCACCCGGTCCAGCGAACGGGGAGACGGAGCTGACAGTCGCGAGCTTCGCGTAGCTGAGCTGGTCGGTCGATTCCAGTGGCGGCGGACCTGCGGGTGGCTTGCTGCGTCCCGCGGGGGTTTCGACTTCCACGTTCACGGTGCCGGCTGCATGTGCGGGGACAACGGCGATCAGTCTGCTGTCTTCGAGCTCGCTCACACTGGTGGCTTCCACTCCACCTATGTAGACCTTTGCTTTGGTGGCGCCCGTGAAAGCCACGCCCTCGATAGCCACCGATGTGCCACCGGCGACCGGCGCCTGCGACGGATAGACGCCGACGACCTGCGGCGCCTGGGCAGGCGGCGCTTCCGTGGGTTCGGTGCATCCCAGGTTTTCGATCGTTTCAAGTTCTGTCGCTGTGGGCACTTTGCAGCGATTTCCAGAATGTTCGCTGACAGCCTGGGGCGAAAGCTTTTCGATGTACGGCGTGCCAGTGGCGCTGGTGAAATCGTTGTTCAAGAAGACATTGTCACCGACATGACCCGCGTCTTGGAGGCTCCAGCCGGCCATTGACACGGCATGTTCCCAAAAATTGTGGCGCACTTCGCTAAAGGTATTGCCTTCGAACCTGTTGCCGTAAAGATAGTTTTCTGGGTGTTCGCCGTAGCGCTTGTGTTCCGATGTTTCCCCTATATTGCCGGCGACGTCGGCAAACGAGCCAGAGTGGGCCACCGAGTTGTGCGACAGCGTGTCGTCGGACCATCCGGTGTCCCAGTACCCGCAGAACCCGTTAGCCCAGACATTGTCCACGACGTTGTTGGCCAGCAAGCTATCTTCGTGTGGCTGCACCATCTCGACACCACAGTCGTATGAATCCGCGAGTGTGTTGTTCACCACCGTGTCGTGGGACTCAGCATTCTCCAATAGGATCGGGTCGTCGCTGCCATAGACATAGTGAGGATAAAGACCGTGTTCGCTGCTTTCGCCGTAGTCGGCATCACCGACGATGTGGTTTGCGTCGACGGTGTTCTGCGACCCTTCCATCCAGACGTTGTAGATATCCCATTGGCTCGGCACGGTCAGCGTGCTAAAGCCAAGATAGCCGGACGTGACGGACATCCCGTTGGCGCCCGTGCTGTCGTACTGGCTGTAGAGCGCGTTCGTGAACACATCGCGGTTGTACGCGATTTCTGTTGATTCTTTGGTCAGCTCGACGCTCGTACTCTGGGCGTTGGCGAACGTGTCGTACTCAAATAAGCCGCTTGAGCTGTTCAGGACTTCGCTGTTGTGGGCGCCGGGGCTGGGGTTCTGGTTGAAAAAGCGGCAGTTGGTGACCAGAAAGCCTTCGACATTGAACAGCGCGACGGCGGCTTCGTTATTAGTAGTACCCGTCGCGTCTTCGATCGTGTGACCCTTGCAATCAAGGCTTACGTGTTTTGCGAGTTCCCACTCCAGACAGGGATGGCCAGGCCTGACGACGAGGTTTTCTTCCAGGACGTAATGCCCTTCGCTTTCAAGGTGGGCGGTCGGGCATTCCCCAGAGCCGTGCGTCGGAAGGGGCGTCGCGGACGCCGCTGTCGTAACCGAGGATTCTTCAGATTCTGTCGTTTCATGTTCTCCGATGGCCCTGATCTTGTAGCTGTATGAAGTGCCCGGCGCGCGTTCGGTGTCCAGGAAGTTGGTCGTGTACTGGTCTGTGGTGCCCGCCTTTTCGGTGCTGTTGCGGAGAACTTCGTATTCCTTGACTGGTTCACCGGTCGATGCCGTCCAGGACAGCGCGACCTCCGTCGTGCCGGTGGTCGCCTGGTGGATCACAGGAGCCGTCAGAGATGCAAGCGCGGGCGCGACTGCGGTCGTTGCGAACGCGACAAGAACGCCGAGAACGGCGAATGACCGCCAAAGCCAAGCGGCCAGCCGGTGGGCGCACTTGGACCGTGAACGGGGTAGGAGCGGCGAATATGGACCTGGTGAGGCGGCCAAGCCGTCAGTGCTGAGCGATCGGGGGCAAGCACCACCCTTCGGGTTCAAGCTGCCGTCACCCTGGCTTGCGCGCGCTGACATGATATCTCCTCCCGATTAGCGCGGTAGAACTGTAGCCGGGCGCCCATCGTCCGCATATCTCCCGCCCAGCCCCTGGCCGGTCGCCGGCAAACCACCACTGGCGCGACCGAACCCGACTCTTATTTGAGTTTAACCTAGCCATTGGGCGATTCCCTGTCAAGAGCGATCACGAGAGTGTCACGGGAGGAGTACGGCCGAGTCCGAGCGCGGCGCGCGCGACCGGTGGGTGCTCGCAGTTGGCATCCGAATGGTCAGAGCCGACCGCCAACGCGCTGCGGTCACGTGCTACGCGATCGGGCTACGCGCGCATCGCCCCCGCGTGTGCGTAACATCGAGACAGCGCACACGCCCGCAATCGAGACGGTCGCTCACGCCCGCACTTGTGAGGCGGGCTAGTACTACTTTGTTAGGTTCACTCATTCTGGCGGTGGCGGTGAAGTGAGAAGTGGTGGAGGTCGACGGGCCGCCGACAGGTTTGGCAGCGACCGGTGAAGCACTTGAGGACGGGCTGCAGG
>Ga0187783_10001319_pt1 | contig 18223 bp, 19 predicted proteins | sample 1015_SJ02_MP02_2_FD_132471 | JGI IMG/M metagenome (GOLD analysis project Ga0187783, IMG submission 132471) | Tropical peat soil microbial communities from peatlands in Department of Meta, Colombia - 1015_SJ02_MP02_20_MG | ecosystem: Environmental > Terrestrial > Soil > Wetlands > Peat | place...
CTCCGAGAACACAAGTGGGGCAACGCTGAGGCGGCCGATCTTTGGTCGGCGATTGCCCGCGCGTCCAACTCCCCGGTCGATGCGGTGATGCCCCCGTGGATTCTACGCCCGGGGTACCCCATCCTGAGGGCGAGGCTCCAAGGCGACGCGTTGCTCCTGGACCAACGCCGATTTGGGCTGACCGGGTCGGTGGAAGAGGACCCGTGGCCCATCCCCCTCTCGGTCGCCCTGGGAGGTCGGACCGAGCGCCTCCTCCTGACCGGGAGGCAGACATCGATACCGGTCCGTCCCCGGGTGACTCCCCTGGTGGACCCCAGGCGAACGGGCTTCTTCCGTGTACGTTACGAGGGCGAGCTGGGCGAGCGAATTCTCAGGGAGTACGACCGTCTCAGCCCGCAGGGTCGCTGGGGACTGTTGGACGACGCGCGGGCGTTTCTGCTCGCGGGCGAAGTGGCCCTCCCGGAGTACATGCGGGTACTGAGAGCTGCGAGTGCTGACTCCAGCCCGCTCGTCGCGGCCCAGATCTGCGAGTCGCTGGACTGGCTCGTGCCACTCACACCGCCGTTGCCGGCTCTGCGAGACGTGTTTCGCGAGGTGCTCACAGCCCAGGTCAATCGGCTAGGCCTCCTTCCGCGACCGGACGAGCCGCGGGCCGACGGCATTGCACGCGAGCGGGTTACCTCCGCTCGTGTATGCCTCGACCCATCTTTCTCTGAGCGACTCGCAGAAGAGTATGCGAGGGTCGATCAAGTCCCCCCCGAACTCCGACCCGCCGTCCACATGGCTTTCGCCGCGAACGCCGGTCCGTCGGAGTACGTCGAACTTCGACAAGCGTTTCGGGCGGTGGCGCCTGGCTCGAGTGCAGCGCTCCGTGCCGGGGGGCTGGGGTGTCTTCCACGCGACGACTGGATCTTGGAGTGCCTCGGGCTCGCGCGCACCGGCGAGATGCAGCCGGACGCTTGGATGCACTTCGTTAGGACGCTCCTGCATCGGAATCCGCTCCGGTACGGTGCCATTTGGTCCTTCTTCCTGAGCGATTGGGCTCGTACGCTCCCGTCCATATCGACTGCCGGAGGCGCTGTAGCGAGCCGGGTGCTGCAGTGGGGCGTGCCCGCCGTCGGTCTCGAGCGGGCCTCTGAGATGCGAGCGTGGCTCTCCGGAAACCCGTGCCCTGGAACGGAATCCGGAGTCCGAAAGGGACTCGACGTGTTGGAAGCTCTCACCGCGGTGCGGCGGCGGTCTTCCGATCGAGATTCGTTACGTGGCAACGCGCTAGGCCCCGCGCAGTAGCGGTTCGATCGCGATACCGCTGCCCGGCGAGCGCAACGCACTGCGGCCACGGGCGGACCGAGCGGGCGGCAATGGGGTGCATCTACGGCGATTGGCGCGCTCGCCGAATTCCGTCCTCGTCGCGCGGAAGAATGCAGGCGAACACGCCAGCGGTTGCGGTCGCCGCCAGTGCGACTACCGCCGGCCACCCTAGGAAGGGGAATACGACCAGGGAGATCGCGAGCGAGACCGCCGGCAATCGTCTGCTCGCGACCCCCGATCTGCCCACCGGCACTCCCAGTCGGACCCCCGCGGCAGAACCGATCATGTAGAGGACAATCGCCACACCGCTCGCCACGAGCAGTGCCGTCTCCAGGTCGACCCCGGTGAGGTAGTACAGAGACATAACCGCTGAAGCTCCGCAGAAGAGTACTACCAATGCTCGGTTGGGGGAGTGCGTTACCGGATCTACGCGAGCTAGGTACCGGGGCAGCCCCCCGTCCCGAGCCGTGGCGAACGTGACCCGTGCCAGGCCGGTGGTGTAGGCATTCACTACCGCGAAGACGATTGCCGCCGCGAGCAGGGCCGCCACGGCCGCGCCGTACGGCCCAAACACATACCCAAGAATGGTGGCGGCCGGAGCTACGCCGTTCCCCACCCGGTACGCCCCGGTGCCGACCGTCACGAACGCTACCAGGACGTACAGGAGGCCGACGAGGGCCACGCTGGCGTAGACGCTCGCCGGAAAGTCCTGCGCCGGGTCTTCGAACTCTTCCGCGACATTCGAGACGTTCTCGTAGCCGAGGAACGACCAGAAAATCAGCGCTCCCGCGACGCCAACCGGGAGTACTCCGTACGGGAAGAACGGAGTAAAATTCGTGACGGAAAGCCGGGAACCCGCCGCGACGATGGTGACCAGGAGGAGGCCGACGATCGCAATGATCGTTCCTAGCTGCACCCGAGTACTCACGACGATCCCACGATAGTTCAGGCCGAACGCCGATGCGATGATTCCGAAGCCGAGGACGAACGACGCGAGCCGCCCGATGGGGAACGCAAAGCCGAGGTAGGCTGCCGCGATCAGGGCGATTGCAGGAAGTCCGACGAGCTGGAGGAGGGCGAACAACCAACCGGTGACGAGGGCAGCGCGTAACCCGAACGCCTCCTTGGCGAACCCATAGATTCCCCCCGCCTCCGGCCGGCGGGCGGAGAGCCCGGCAAAGGTGAGCGCGAACGGAACACTCGCAAGTGCGAGGAGACCCCAGGCGAGGAGCGACGCGGGCCCGGCGATCCGCGCGACGAGTCCAGGGAGGACAAGGATCCCGGAGCCGAGAACGGAGCTCACATAGAGTGCGACGGCGTGACGGCGGCGGATCGCCCGCAGGAACCCGCTAGCCCCGCTCTGCCTCGGGAGGGGTACGTTGGCCATGGCGAGTCACGCGCCGCGTCGGGACGAAGGGCACTTTGGAGGGAGTTGAACGGTGGGCGCCTCGAGACGGAAGCCTGCCCCGCGGCCACCGCCCCGGAAAGGGCCGGTTCGGCCTGTGCGGCCCCAACGCCGGCTGTGTTCGACGGCATCCCATCCCCTGGACCATGCTCGAGTACCTTCCGCGTACCGGGGCGCTGGCCCGGGAGTGCTCGGCTGCGTCCGAGTCACGGTCACGTTCCCGCCCCGGGCATGCTTGCCTCGGGAACGCCCAGCAAGCGTACGTCGGAAAACAGGAGGAGTCCGAAGCTAACTGCGGCCACGCCGAGGGCTGCGGTAGCGAAGTCCGCCAGCAATCCTACGGTCGAGATGAACACCGCCCCCACGATCTGACCCGCGGGGGACGCGGCGAGCGATCCCGCCTGATCCAGGCTGAGATACCGGCCCAGCAGATGGTTGGGTACGAGGCGTTGCACCGCGGTAAAGAAGGTGGTGTTTCCCAAGCCGCCCCCGATTCCGAACCCGAAGAGGCACAGACCAGCGACAAACGAATTTGTGGTGAAGACGACCCCGGTAAGACACAGCGCCCCTGCTCCCCATCCGCAGCAGAACCAACGCCCAAAATTGCGTTCGGTCCGGAGCCGTCCGACGAGGAGGGCCCCGACGGCGAACCCGATGCCGAGCGTGGCGCTCAGAAAGCCGTACACCAACGCGCCTTGGTGCAGAACCTCGTAAACGTAAATCACCAGGAACGAGATCAGCATGTAAATGCAGAAATTCGCAATCATCGGCCCCACGGTGAGCTTCAGCAACCCGGGTTGTCCGCGCAGGTAGCGGAACCCCTCGCGCACCTGACCGAAGAATCGGGAGGGCTTCCGGGGCGTCGTAAGGTGAGCGGGAGCTCTCAGGGAGATCAACGTGGACACGGCCACAATGAAAAGCGCGGACACAGCGTACGTCGCGGCATTGAACACGAACGCCAGCGTGAAGCCCAGGGAAACCACGATGAGCCCTCCGAGCGGGGTTCCGACGATCGAGGTGACTTGCTGCGCCGAGGCCATCAGGCCATTGGCCGTTCCGAGGTCATCTTCCGGCATCGCCGTGGGCAGGAACGCGTTGACCGCAGGGAAGAACGTCGTTTGACCGACCGCCAGCACGACAACGACGACCAGCGTAACACTGAGCTGAAACCCCTGAACAATCAGGAGAAGGGCGAGAACACCGACGGAGACGGCACGGGTCAAATCGGCAAGTATCATCAGACGCACGCGATCGTGCCGATCCGCGAGCGCCCCCGCGACGATCCCGAACCCGGCGCGCGGGACGAGCGTCGCGATGCCGAGCAGCGCGAGGTCGAACGCTGAGCCGGTAGCGGAGAAGACGAGCAACGTCAGAGCCACCGTTCCCGCCGCGGATCCAATCGATGAGGCGACGGACGCGGCCCAGAGCCGCGAAAAAACAGGCTGCCGAAGTACGTGTCGTCTGTCGGCCGGCGTTCCTGCCATCTACGGATCGGGTAGGAGTCGCCAGTCGTCCGCGTGCCGAAGTCCGAGGGGGGGTCGCCTTGGGAGTTGGTTCAACGGGCGTGCATCCGTCTCGGCTCGGTGGGATGCGTCAACCCCTGCGACGCGTCGGGAAGACCGAAACCCGCGAGTTCCCCGAACGGATTGGGGCGATTCGCAGGCCGCCCGAAGATCCCGACACGAGGCGAACGGCTCGCAGTCACGGAAGTCGGCGGACCTCCATCCTCTCGACGATCTCTCTCCGCCCGGTCTCGGGATTGAGCCGCTCGGCCCGCCAACGGAAGGTGTCCCGACCAATCTCGGAGAAAATCCAGTGCTCGTCGAGACCGGGCGCCGGGTTCGATTCCCTGAGCACGATTTCGGACCCCACCGGTCCCCCAATGAAGGTGCGCTGCTCGTGCTGGAGCGGCGCGTTCCACGTGCTCCTCCATGCATCGATGCTCTCGTCATAGAAACGAACGGTAGTCCCGACCGGGATGAACTGCCCCGTCGCTTCGTCGATCGGTCCGAAGATATCCTGCACGCCCCGCCCGTTCAGGATCCATCGCATATGGATCTCGCCCTTCCCCGTGACCCAGCTACCATCCGACATCCGATTTCGCGTCTCGGTGATTTCCCAATCCCCCACGAGCTGACCGAACAACATCAACTTCTCACGCGACTCCGTCGCCGGCCCGTTCGAGGCCAGACCCTTCAATGTCCATCTCCCAGTGGAGTTGGATTTGGTCGTCATTGCGCCCCACTCAGGCGAAGAGGTCGCTCCCGAGACCGTTCGGATCCTCGGCGCGTGCGAAGCGGTCGCCTCCGTACTTGATTTCCAGCAGCTGTCCCACGCCGATCTCGCGGGTGGTCGTCAGGACGCCTCGAGACTCGCGACCCCGAACGCCAGATGACCTTGCCGTTCCCCACACGAGAACATCGTGTCGCACGCCCGTGGGGGGCCGCGACGATTCAGCCCGAGAATTGCGCCACCGTCGCCGTCGAGGAGTTGGACGGTCTCGCCCTCGGTTTCCGGCATCCCCCGTCGGTCGTTCTCCGCTCTCCCGGGAATGACACGTGGAGAGCCGAACAGATCGGTCGCGGTCCTTGAACCGACATCCGGTGCACTTTAGTCGGGCTGTCATGGTCCCGCCGACGGAGGGGGGGCCGCGCCTTTAGATTGGACCCGACATATGACGTCATCACGGGGAATCCGGGGCTTGGGCCATGTGCGCGCTAGCGGACTGGGGTCCAAGCGGCTCGAGAGCCGCTTCCCCCTCGTCAAGGGCAGAGGCGGGAGTTTCGGCCCTTGTCGGCACGACCGTCTTATGACGGGCCGCAGGTTATCTTAGGCCGCACGCTCGGGCAGGGCGGAATGACGTACTACGAGGTCGACTTCCGTTTGCAACATCAATGCCCGTACAGTGCGTTCTCCGCGGCTCACCCGACGGTGGTCATTTCCCATTGGTGCAATTGGAACCGGGATGTGATCGAGATTCTTCATCCGCAGGATCCCGTGTCGGGCATTCGGCGCGACCTCGTGAGAATGCTCCGGGTCCTGGGGTCGAAATTGATACGGGAGTCTCAAACCGGCCCGCGCGAGCGAGTCATCATCCAACATTGCGCGTGCGACCGACTCCCTCTCCCGACGCTGCCCAGCATCGAGGAGCGAGATTGCTTGAATCTTCAGCCAATGATATATTCGGAGGGATGGGAGCGGTATCGGATCGTGGCGTTCTCGAATCGGGATGTCACCCATCTGTTCCGGGAGCTCGAGAGACGGGCTCGCGTGCAGCTGTTGTCGAGACGGACCATCGAGGAGGGCTCGATCCACGAGAGCCTCATGATCTCGACCGCATCTCTCTTGAGCGGACTGACCGAGAAACAGTCGCGCGCGCTCGTGAACGCGCTGGATCAGGGATACTACACTCTGCCGCGCGGCGCATCGGCCCTCGAGATCGCGCAACGGCTTGGGGTTCCCCGGACAAGCTTTGCCGAGCATCTCCGAAAGGCGCAGAACAAGGTGATTGCGTCGGTCGGTCCGTACCTCCGAATGCGAGCCCCGGCTCAGTGATCGGCTCGCGCCCATTTCACTGCGGCCTGGAATCAACCGCGTGAACCGTACCGGCGAAGCGGGCCGGCTCCCCCTAGACGTGCCCGAGCCGACTCGGTCGAGTTCGGGAGGTTGCGCGCGTCATATGACGGCTAAGCGGTCAAGAGGGTCGTCGCTCAGACACTATCGAAACACCCATGGTAAAACTCCAGGCCAACGCCCGCTCCCCCGCCGGCGCTGGGAGTGTCGCCGACGCGAGTAGCATCGGAGGCGCTGCGGCGTGAAGCCGATGCCTCGGGGGGGAGGGGAGCCGCGCCCGATCATGGAGCTACGTTTCACGGTCGCGAGTCCCAAGAGCATGAGCGAGGTGACGGCGCTACTTTCCGAGGGGGGCCGCTTCATGAAAACTTGCGGCGAACCGCAGGTGTGGCCCGACCCCTTCCCCTCGGAGTGGGTCCTCACCCACATTGACGCGAGATGCGTCTATCTCGCCTCCGCCGGGGCTCACGGTACTGTGGCGACTTTCATGGTGGTCGACCGGGACCCGCCATTCTGGGGCGAGCGCTCCCATCCCTCGCTCCACATTCATCGCATGGCGGTCAGGCGCGAGATGGCGGGGCGAGGGATTGGAAAGCAGATCGTGGATTGGGTCGCAAGCGGCGCCCGCGAGCGAGGCATCGGCGTTCTTCGGCTCGAGTGTCTCCGGGGCGCACGTCGGCTCCGCGCCTACTACGAGTCCCTTGGCTTCGAACTCGTTGGTGAAGCCAATCTCGATGGGCTGGAGCTCTCTCTGTACGAACGTCACCTTAAGTGGCCGAAGACGGAGCCTGTAACGCGAACCGACCTCGGCAGGCGACTGGTATGATTCTCCGCGCGTTTAGCGTGCAGAGGCGTCTCACCCCGAAACGAACTCGGACGCCTGACCTGCCCCGTCGAAAAGACGACCGGTCCGTGGCTACGCCTCATCGCGCCGATGTAAGCGGTCGGGACGGCCCAGTCTCGCGCTGCACGGCGAACGGTCGCGGGGACATCGCTGACGGAAACTGATCGGCCGTCAGAGATTGTGGTCGGCGGCCCCGTGGGTCGTCGTCGCGTGGGGGGAAGGTCCACGGGATGGGCGTAATGCGGTCGGATTGGCGGAACGGTGGGGATAGTCGAGCGTGCGTCAGAACACGAGAAATGGGAGTCGGGGACGGATGCGCCTCGCACAGCGTCATCCCTTGAATCGGGGGCCCAGCCCCACTCCGTTCTTCTAGGACGGCCCTCCGGGCACGTTCGAGTCCGACGGAACCACGTGGTCGCCGTTCGGTGCCGCCGTCTCAACGCTCCGGAGACGTAACAGCGGTCGAGAAGTGAGAATCAAGGATGACCCAAGCAATCCGAACGCTCCGATCGCAAGAGTCGGGACGACGCCGACGGAAGACGAGATTGCTCCAGCGGCCAGTGCCGCAATGGGCAACACTCCGTAACTCACGAATCGATAGCTCGCCATACCCTTGGCCAGGTGTCGCTCCGGAATCAGGCTCTGGCGCGCCGTGATGGCGTACACGCTGGCGGCCCCCGTGCCGAGGCCGAAGAGAAGCATCGCTGTTCCCAAGATGAGCGTCACGAGCCCGGGTGGGCCACGTGCGAACGGGATGATCGCGAAGGAACCGCCGGCGACGAGTCCACACGCTAAAAACGCGGAGCCGAAGCCGATGGAACGCTCGAACGACTCGGCGAAAATGGAACCGACGAACGCGCCCAGGCCGGCGGCGGCGAGTATTCCTCCGATGTAGAGGACCGGTACGTGGATAAACGAGACCAGGTAAACGATGAGTAAAGTCATTACGACCTGGTAAAAGAAATTCAGGGCCCCGGCATAGATCGCGATGGGACGGAGTATGCGATTTCGGTAGACTACCGAGAGGCCGAGCAACAGGTCGCGCCTCCATCGACCCGCCGTGGCAATGCCGGGAACGCGGGTTTCCGGGATCTCGGTACGCCAGATGTTCCAGCCCGAGAATCCATACGTTACCGAGTTCGCGGCGATCGCGAGCGGTGCCCCAATAGTTGCGACGAGTGACGCGGCCACGGCGGGCCCGGCCGTCGTCGCGGCAGAAGCGCTGGCCATCAGCCGGCTATTCACCCGTGTGCGATCTGCTATTGGAATGAAAGCGGGCAAGAGTGACCAAAACGCCGTGTCGAACACCACCGTGAGGGCCCCGACGGCGAGCGCGACGAAACAGAGGACCTCTATCGAGAGGCAGCGAACGAGGTAGAGTGTCGGTATAAGGGCGAGAATCGCCGCTCGACCCCAATTCGTCCACGCGGCGATTGGTCGTCGCGGTCTATGTTCCAGAAAAGGGCCCACAATCAGTGGGAAGCCAAGGTACGGAGCCCAACCGCTCGCAACGAGCAACGCGACCTGTTCCACATTGGCGTCCAGCAGGAGGATTGCGGTCAGCGGAATTGCCAAGGTGGAGATCTGCGCACCGAGATAGCTGACCGATTCCCCCATCCAGAGACGGCGAAAGGTCCGGTAAGCCTCGCGATCCATCCGATGACGGGGCTTCTTTGGTGGAGTCCCAAATGCTTGCTACCGTCGTGTGACGGCAGAAGACCGAACTAGTGGAATCGGCGTGAGTGTCAGACCGGTTGTGGGGCCCGGCAATCATGGGTGGGGAGCGCAGGCTCGATCGCGTCGTCGGGATCTGAAGTCCGCAGCCGCAGGCACGCTTTCGTGGGAACTTGTTCCCGGTGACGGTCCGCAGGCGCGAGGTGGTGGGTTCAGTCGGGTGTGTCTCACTGGGTTCATGGGGGATGACGAATTGCGCCATCGCTCGTTCCTCGCGAGGGGAGGAACGAGCGAGGGCCGGGCAATCGCGGGGGAGCGGACGTCCGTCGCGCTGTAGGCAGCGTGGGGTGTGCTTCACTCACCGGACAGACGTATCGTATCGGTCCTCACCGCCGCCCCGTCGCCGGACGGACTTTTGCAGCTCGTAGTACTGGTTCACGACCTCTCCATAAATCCGCTGCAAATCGGTTCGCGACTTCTCAGACAGGTTCTGATGCACCTTCGCGTGCTGAAGGATGTATCCGACGAACAACCTATACAGCCCCAGATCCACGAGCCGGTTGCCTTCGTCCAGTATCCCTGTCACCCTATCGGAATGTGAGTGGCCGGGAAGCTCCAGGTGCGCCGAACGATGTTTGCCATCTTCCACTCGCTGCGTCAGCTCGTTTCCGAACTCGACGATCCACTTCGCCAACGAGTCAGCATCGGACTCCCGTTTCTTTCGTCGTTGAGGCATGGTCGCATACTTTCAGTGATCAGTTACCGTGAGTCGTGCGTCACGCCTTTCGCTGCAAATTCAATCGGAGCCAAGCCTCACGAGCGCCTGCCGGCCCCGGGAAGACGTAAGGCCCAATCGCGTGAGAGTGGTCGCATCTTCCGCAGAGCTCACTCGACGTGGGCTCGACCGTCAGGGGGGCGCGGTTTGGACACGGGCATGGGCACTTCTCGTCCATCTGGACGTTCAGTCCAGAACCGACTCGAACGGCGCTCTTCACGCAACCGTCGCACATCCGACGACCGCAGGTGGTGCCGGTTAATGCCGCTTGCCGCTTCCGCCAGGAAGAGCGGTCCGCCCTAACCGGCTCCGGGGGCCGACTCGTTGGGAGTCCCGGCCCGCCATATCGAGCCTGGAATCGAAAACACCTTCGGTGGTCGGGAAGTCACGCGCTACCACTCGCTCAGTCCCACGCATGTCGACCGGCCCCTGAGTGCGGTGGACGACGGACAGGCTCTCGCACTCCTGCGAGTGGGTTGGGGAATGATAGGCACTCAGGCTCTGTCGACAATCCGCCGACCTTCGATCCGCCGGTATGTGTCGCGGGACCTGCGAAGCGCGATCCATCGCTCCATAGCCTTTGGATAGTATCTGAGGCCGTGAGCCGGCTCGGTCCAAACGGGTGGTACCTCGCACGAAACTTCACCATCGAGATGGTTAACGACGAGATAGCCCACGCCTTGATCTTGGCAACGTCTTGAGACGTCTCGAGCCTCAACCCGGACAGCGACCGTTCTCGGTAATGCGAGAAACTTCGCATGGCCCGGATATCTACGCAGCTGCCGGAGCCCGTTATTCGGGTCCCGGAGCGCCCCCTTCGATGAACGCTCTATCTCGATTGGTACGACAATCACTTCGTCCACACCCTCTCTGCCAAGGTCCGAGAACACGGCGAGAAGGTCCGGACGTCGTCCCCCTCGACCCTGTGGCTCAGCGTAGGTGAGGAGCCGCCCTCTCGATCGGTATTGGTCGCGGACCCAAGCCGAAACGGGGTCAAGAAGGGCTGATTCTCGCGGCATGACCCGGACGACTAGATTGCCGAGAGGAACTTCTGGGGGGAAAAAGAACCCGGAGTCGCCTCCGGGGCCAGGAACGGGTTCGCTGACTACCTATCCGACTCGTTGGAGGAACGAGAGAGCGAAGCGGTCGTCTGGGAAGACCCACCGCGATGGCCGAAAGATGACCGAACGGAAGCTTGGAAACCGGGGCTACCACTCGATGATTCCGGTCCCCGTTTCGAGATCGAGATGAAGTTTCCCTCGCGTCCCGTTAATCGAACTCAACGCGTCCATCCCTAACAGGTTCGGAGAGGGAAACTCCTGTATCCTTTGTGCCACGACCTTTCCGATCATCTTCTTCCTCGCTTTCCGCGTGATAGGAAAGAAGACACGAGGCTCCTTCAGGAGCGTCTTGTCAAGGTTTGCGTTGAGATACGCCTCGACGGTACCTCGGTATATCGCCTCTTGAGTGATTCCTCCAATCCCCATGGTTGGTTCGCTCGGCAGTGAGTCAGGGTCTATTCCTAGCTTCCGAGCCGTCTCTTCGCTGAGGCCGGATGTGTTCGATCCGGTATCAACCAGAAACTCTGCGTTGACCAGTTGGCTGGTCTTGACCGGGACAAGTAATAGTGCGACGGAAAACTGGAGCTTCGCACGGTCGAATACGAGTTCGACCTGCCCCATTCAGAGGATCCAGCGCAGCCCGCGCCGGACCACGACTGCGATGTAAACACCCGGAACGTTGTTGTACTTCGCCTCGAGCTCAGCCGCCGTCTTAGCGGCTTCGAGAACCCGCCCGTTTGCAACGGCAACGTACTTACCGGCAAACCGTTCGAGCTTCCGCCCATTCTCTTTGGCCCATCGAAGGTTGTCCTGGTAGGACCGGAACGCCTCGATCGCGTCCGCTGAAACTTGAGTAGACACGGCCGCACCCGCCATGGCTGAAAGGCTACGGACGTTCGGAACTATATGACCTTGGGGCTCGTATCCCACCACGATTGGGGTCCCCACCGGGTCCCCCGAGTGATGGACCTCACTTCACCCTCACTTTCCACCGGGTCCAAACCCATTCGGGTCCAGAACCCCCCGTGTCCATTCCTTTAACGGTTAAGACACTCTGATTCCATAGCTTGTTTCGTGCCAGGGAGACGCTCCTCGGCAGCCGCATTCCTCGAGGATAACGACCTACGAGGCTGGTAGGAGAACCTCGCGCGAGGATCGCGTGCGACCGCGGACATCAACATCCGCCGGCTTGCTGCGTTCTGCAAATCCCTGGGAGTCTCCCGCGCGGACCTAGCGCAGCTCGACGATCGCGAGGTCCACCACCAGATCCTGGACTTCGTCGCGGCGTAGGAGGAGGGGGGCGTCGCTGGCTCCTAGATCGTACGGACCGTCAAGGCCACAAAGTCGTGGCTCCTGCACAACGGCGTAAAGGTCGACCGTCCGGTTCGAATCGACGCAGCGCCCTCTGGGCGGTGAACGGTGTTCGTCACGGCCGAATCCGGGGTCGAGCCTGCGAACTGAGGTAGGGATCCGTTTGGCTCGGACTCTGTCCTCGGGGCGTGCGAGCTTTAAATCTGAGGAGCCGATGCTCAGTTCGACTCTTGTGCAGCGGTTAATCCGGCATCGGATGTCGAGGCGACGTATCGGTCTCGCTATGTCGAGGTCGTGGGTCTGCTGGTTGCTGTTGGTCGGGGTGTTTGTAGCGAGTGCTACGGCCCTGCAGGCATACGCGGGCCAGCTCGCCGCGCCCCAGCGCGCGTCCACGCTCTTGGAGGCGCAGTGGGCCGACGTCCCATCGCTGTCAGGAGCTCAGACAGCTGCCGCCATTTCGCCGGCAACGACGACGACTTACACCGGGTGGGTCGGATGGGATGGGAATCGTGCGATTTACCCATCGATGTATCGAACCCCCACGTACTTGAGTTCGGCCACAAATTCCTCGTTCGCCTACCAAACCAAGTCGAACACATCGGGCAGCCTCGGAGTCGCGAACTCTGCAGTCGTGACCCTCGCGACTACCGGTAAGAACGCTTCTTGGTATGCCTACCAGCCCGGCGGCGTCGGGTCCGGGTGGATTCTCCACACCTTTTTTACCGGATTCGGAGCCTCCTCGGAGTACACTGAGGCCCAGGACGAGTATTGGATCGTTGACTACATGGACGCTAGCCAGCAGATCGCGGATCTGCCGAGCACGACCCATCTCGACCTTCAGACGTCGTACAACTCAGGCATCAATCTCACACAGGGGAACACGGGGACCGGATCCTCGGGCCAAGAGCTTTCGAGCGCGATGAGCCTCGCGGTGGACGTCGCGTCCGCAGCGTTTCCGCCCGCCGGCTTTGCCCTCGAGCCGGCCTCGGTTTTGCTCGACCTGATGGGGACCACTGGTGGGAACAACTGCGGGGCGGTCTCCACCAATACCGGCCCTCCCCCGAGCGGGAACGAAACCGTGAACCAATGGGGCCAAGTCACGTTTAACTCGTATCCGCTGAGCGGTGGCTGGCTGGGTTTCGGTCAATCGGTCTACGTCGAGACGACGATCCCGCTCACGTCTGGGGGGTATCTCCCGAGGCTCGGCGGGGATGGCGGAACTGTCACCGTCGGGGCAGAGGACCAGATCGGCGAGCAACCGTCCGACACCTGCGGCTTTCCCAATCAGGATGCGTCTTCAGTGACTGTCAGTTACCCGATCTGGCCCGCAGTGTCGATCAACGGCACTGTGAATCTGTACCCTGGTGGACCGGTTGCTCCCGATGCGACCGTACTGCTCGCCCAAAGTTGCCCGACGGGCGTGCCGAGCCTCGGTTCGGCCGACTACGACTTAACGACGAACTCGGATGGTTTCTGGCAGTTCTTCGCCGACCCTGGCTGCACATATACCGAGACCGCGACGGGCTCAGCGACCTACCAGTCCGGAACCGTTACTAGCCTGCCGGTGAACATACCGACCGCGACGACTTCACTCGCGAACGAGGGGAACAGCACGCAGGTCCCGACGATTTTCCTCGGGTCGGGCCTGGTAAGCTTCACTGAAACGGGTCTCGGCAGCGGACAGCCCGGGCAGTCGTGGTCCATAACCTTGGGAGGAGCGACGGTGAGTGTGTCGCCCGGTTCCGAAATCCGCTTCCTGGAGCAGAACGGATCGTACTCCTACACCGTCGGTGCACTAACCGGCTACTCGGCTAGCCCCTCGAGCGGCACTGTAACATTGCCGGGCACGACATTTCCGGTTTCCATTTCATTCAAGGAAGTCTCAACCTACTCGGCAAGTTTCAGTGAAAGCGGGCTCCCCAGCGGAGTCAATTGGGTCGCGGAGGTGGGAAACTCCAAGCAGACAGCAGCTGCCGGTTCTACCATCACGTTCACCGGTTTGGCCGGCGATTATACCTACACCATCCCAAGCGTACTCGTCCTTGTGTCTCCGACGAAAGCATGTCAATACGTACCGAATTACGCAAGCGGATCAGTTACCGGCCAAATGTCGCTGTCCGTGACATTCGGCAGGTCGAGCATCTGCGTCACCACGTGAGGTCGTCCTCGCCACAACTGCTGCGACTTCCGGAAAACACCCCGCGAGGCCCATTCGGCCAACTTGGCGTCGGGGGATCGGTTATCCCCCGTGAGGCCTATTTCGAATCCGTTGTGCGATAGAGTGGAGTCGTCCAAACCGCGATCTTCTATCCTTCCGAATCGCGTTGGGGAGCCCCTTCGTTTGGACAGGGATGTTGCCCTTCTGCATCGGTTTTCATCGACCTTCGGCTGGTCGAGTCCAACTCATCTTGGGATCTGCAACACCAGAAACTCTGGAATCGCTTCCGGCGCGCCGGCGTGCTCCCTAGGGCCTACGCTCTTATCGGGCCCCGTCGTGGCGTCCCCATGTCAACGGTGTCGGCCCCGCCCTGGCGAAAGCTCTCCCGGGCGGAGGAACGTGTCATCGTCCATCGCGGGACGGAGCCCCCGTTCTCGGGAGAGTACGAACACTTTCGAGGCGTCGGGACGTACACCTGCAAGCGCTGCAGTGCCGCGCTGTACCGTTCGGGTGACAAGTTCGATTCCGGGTGCGGCTGGCCGAGCTTCGACCAGGAGGTCCCGGGGGCTGTCCGGCACCTGCCGGATGCGGACGGCGAGCGGGTCGAGATCCGCTGCGCCCGCTGCGATGCGCACTTGGGCCACGTCTTCGAGGGCGAGCGGTTCACGCCGCGGAACACGCGGCACTGCGTGAACTCGATCTCCCTCCTCTTCGTGCCCGACGCGCCCGGCCCCGACCGGTCCGCGAGCACCCCCTGAAGGAGTCGTAACAAGGTGGGCCGCCGAACAGCGGGCGCTTATCCCGCGAGCGGCCGTGGGCCGTGGGGAGCGCCATGCCGAAAGTTGTGATCCAATCGATCGAGAATGGTCCGAACCTCGTGCTCGTGGACGGAAAGGCGGATGTCGCGCTCTGTCGCTGTGGTCACTCCGAGAAGAAGCCGCTGTGCGACGGTACCCATCGGAAAGTCAACTTCCGTGCCGCGGCCGCGACCACCGTCATCACCGAATAGCCCTCGCTTGGGTCCGGCGCTGTGCGCCAGCCCCGGTTCGCCGCGGGCGGACCGCGACGTAGAGCCCCCGATTGCGCATGAATCCCCGTCCGACGAAGTGGGGACGTAGTCCGGCGCTGCGGAACGCGCGAAGGTACGCTTCGCGGGTGAACAGCCCCAGGTCGTGGCGCTCCACCCAGTGGACCACCCCCCGCGGAGTTCCGACGAGGTGGTGCATGTCCAGGATCGAGCGGTCCCCCCGGCGGTCGGAGAGGTTCATGCGAACGATCGGACGGTCGGGGGAGCCGAATCGTTCCAAGTGAACCGAACCCGCCCGGTACTCCCGGACGTTGAACCAAGGTTCCACGACCGCGACTCCGCCCGGAGCGAGATGAGCGGCGAAGTTGTGGATCGTTCGGCGCAGCTCGGCTTCGCTGCGGACGTACCCGATCGCGGAGAACAGACAGGTGAGCACGTCGAACGTACGGTGCAATCGGAACGATTCCATTCGACCCTGGACGAACGGCACCTGCGGCAGCTTGCTCCGTGCCACCCGAAGCATCGCAGGGTTCGAGTCGAGGCCGGTGCATCGAAACCATCGGGAAAGGTACTCGAGATGCCCGCCGGTCCCGCACGCGACGTCCAGGAGGTCGCGCCCCGCTGCGCGCCCGTTCTCCCGAACGATGCGCCGAATCCGGCCCGTCTCCGCCCGATAATCCTTGCCCCGATAGATCTCGTCGTATACGGTCGCCGTCAAGGAGTACGGCGGCCGGACCGACCTCGCCCGGCGCGTGCGAACCGTCATCACCTTCCGACCCGACTCGGCTACTAAGACTCTGCCGGGGATGGACCCCATCCCTCCGGCGAAGCCCGCTCGAGGCGTCCTCAGTCGGAGTCGCTTCCGTACTTTCGACGTCGCTTCGGTTCAGGCCGGCGACGACGGTCGTCTCGGTCACCGCCTCGCGACTCGCGAGGAAAATACGGGCGACCCCCGCGCCGATCCGGGCGACCGGCTCCTCGGCCGTACCCGGAAGGTCGACGGGCCGGGAAACGATCGTCCCGGCTCTCGCGCCGGGGGGGTAGAGTGAACCGATTGCCGCAGGCATCGCATTCACCGGTCAGCACTCCGTTCTCGTCGGTCGTGAACCGGAGGGGTGCGCCGCACTGGCGGCATGGCCGCGCGTTCGGTCGTCCTTCTCCGGGCCCGCCGGTCCGTTCAAAACGGTTCGTCGGCCTGCGCTCCGGAGCGCGTTCGCTCCCCCGGGGCACGAACGTTGTGGTCGTTTCACACTCGGAGCAGTGAACCTCCAGCAGTCCGTCGTCGCTGGCGGTGATAGCCAGCAGCGACCCGCACTCGGCGCACTCCGGCGCCCCTTCTCGGGCAGCGCGATCGGCGGGGGCGGTCGCCTCGCCGGGGGCCGCCTCGTGGGCGCCGAGGGGCAGTGAACCCTCGACCAGCGTGGTGACGCGGTGACAGGCTCCGCATGTGCCCGAGAGCACCCGCGTCTCCTGCACAGAGTACGCGACCTCCGCCCCGCACTCCGGGCACGTTCCGGCGTCCGCCATGGCCGCCGAGCGAGCCGCGACCCCTCTTTAGGAGGCGCCCTGGGGCCGGGACGGGGGGACCGCTTATGGCCCGGTGGCCGGTTGCGTCAGACGGATTCCATGACCGCGACGGACCGGTCCACGGAGACCGCCACCTTGGGTGGGGGATGTTTCTGGTGCACCGAGGCGGTATTCAGCGAACTCCAGGGCGTGGAGCGCGTCGAGCCGGGTTACGCGGGGGGGACGACCGTGAATCCATCCTACGAGCAGGTCTGTACGGGTCGCACCGGCCACGCGGAGGTGGTGCAGGTCACGTTCGACCCGCGGGTGATCTCCTACCACGACCTCCTGAGCATCTTCTTCACGGTGCACGACCCCACGACCCTGAACCGCCAGGGCGCGGACGTCGGGACCCAGTACCGCTCGGTGGTGTTCTACCATGACGCGGCGCAGAAGGCGACCGCGGAGGCGGTCGTTCGCGAGGTGGATGCCACGAAGATCTGGCGACACCAGCTCGTAACCCAGCTCGTCCCGTTCTCGGCGTTCTACCCCGCCGAGGAGTACCACCACGACTACTTCCGTCGGAACCCGAGCGGAGGGTACTGCCAGATGGTCATCGCGCCGAAGGTGGCGAAGTTCCGCGCGCACTACGCGGACCGCCTGAAACCCGAGTCCGCTCCCGCTCGCTAGCCCACGGCGAGCGCCACGAAGTACGCGGCAAGGGCGAACATGATGGCGATCGAGGCGTAGACGACCGCTCGGGCGATGTTCGGCCGCCGGCGGGTGCCGAGATAGATCGCCGCCGAGAACGAAAAGACCCAGACGGCGATCGCCCCGAACAGTCCCACGAACAACACGAGGCCGCCGAGGTAGGCGACGGCAAGCCCGGCCGTTAGCCACCAGATGATCTGGAACGGGTTGGAGACGCCCACGAGAACGGCCTGGGTGTACGTGCGGGCGTCGCTCGTCTCTTCCCGTATCGCGGGCGGCTCTTGTTGGCGCTGGATGACCCGAACTCCCAGGTAGACCATCACCCCGGCGCCGACGAGGTAGACCCAACGAACGATCGAGCCGAGCGGGATCTCCGCCCGGAACCCATACACCAAGATTCCAAGGACGAGGTCGGCGCTCATCCCCCAGTCCGGTGAGTACTCCGCGACGGAGGGAGCGCACGCTCCGCGTCGCGATGAGGGCGTTCATCGGGCCCGGCGGGATGGTCAGCGAGAAACCGAGCGCGAGACCCAGGAGCAGGGCGGTCTCCGAGTTCATGGGGGCACGCCCCCCGGTAACCCGAGAGGCATAGCGCCTTCCGTTGCGGGCAGAGCCGAGGGCGGTCGAGAGGACGGTTCGGTACCGACCAAAGCTTCAACCCCTCCGACCGTTACGGCGGCGCGTGGCCCTCGCGAACTGTCCGAATTGCGGGAAGGCGCTCACCGCCGACAGCACGTTCTGTACGCAATGCGGCACGCGGGTGAGCCTTCCGCCTCCGCCCGCAGCGCCACCCCCTCCGCCCGCGGCGCCCCCCCCCCCCCCCCCCCGCGCCCCCCCCCCCCCCCCTCCCCCCCCCCCCCCCCCCCC
>Ga0187783_10001320_pt1 | contig 18219 bp, 18 predicted proteins | sample 1015_SJ02_MP02_2_FD_132471 | JGI IMG/M metagenome (GOLD analysis project Ga0187783, IMG submission 132471) | Tropical peat soil microbial communities from peatlands in Department of Meta, Colombia - 1015_SJ02_MP02_20_MG | ecosystem: Environmental > Terrestrial > Soil > Wetlands > Peat | place...
CAGGCCGCATGTGAGACCAGCGGGATTGGCAATTGCGGCGATCGCATCGACGGCACCCACGCTCGCACTCGCGCAGGCTTCACCGTTCATGACCGGCGCAACTGCGCTGCAGACGAATATCTTGGCCTGGCTGACGCCGATCGCAATCATTTTGGTCATGGCGCTCGGGGCGATGGCGATGGCAAACCGACTTTCATGGGGCTGGTGCGTGGGGGCAATCATTGGGATCGCCATCGCCTTTGGTGCTCCTCAAATCGTTGCGTGGGTGCGTGGCATGTTCGGGGTGTAAGGCATGATGAGATCACGCAACGCCGGCCTGGTAGCCGACCCTTTGTTCGTAGGAGCTACACGTCCGCCGATGCGCTGGGGCGTTACCTATTCGGCCTTGCTTTTCAACCTGGTGTTTACCCTGGAGGCCTTTCTCGTCAGCAGGAATCTGCTGACACTCCTGATGTGCGCGCCGATTCATGGAGTGTGTGCGCTACTGTGCGCGCGGGACGCTCGCTTCTTCGACCTTACGCTTCTTTGGGGACGCACACGCTTGCCGTCGCTGCTCGGCACCCTGAGGTTGTGGAAGGCGAGCAGCTACAGTCCGCTGGTACTCGACCTGCCTGACGCGCGCGGATTCCGCAAGCAGTTGATCGCAATCCCGGTAAACCCCGTGTGCAATGGGGCACGCCGGTGTTGAATATCGATCGCAACGCGGGGCTGCGTCGCGACCGTCCGGCCGCGGACCATATTCCGTACACATCACACGTTGCCGACGCAGTCGTTAAAACCGCCTTTGGTGACTACCTGCAGGCCATCAGACTCGGTGGCGCGAGCTTCGAGAGCGCCGACGATGAGCAGCTGAACGCCTGGCACGAGCGGCTGAACGTCCTGTGGCGCAACCTGGCCAGCCCGCATGTTGCTCTGTGGACACACATCATCAGGCGACCGGAGCGCGCAGTGCCGCAGTCACCGTCGGGCCCTGGGTTCGCCGACCGGCTTACTGCCCGATACCGAGAACGGCTGGCCGGCGAAACGTTGATGGTTAACGAGTTGTACGTCGCAGTCTGTTACCGACCGACCGCGGGTCTCGCCTCTGGCGTCGTCTCCAAGTTGATGTCGCGGACCCACACCACACCCCCGCAGGCCGAACTCGCGGACGCGCTGGACAATTGCGCCAAGCTTGGGCAGACGATGCGCGCGTCTCTCGCGCGGTACGAACCGGAGGACCTCGGCGTTTACCGCTGCGGAGAGACCTGGTGCTCATCGTTGCTGGAATACCTGGCATTGCTCGTGAACGGCGAATGGCACCGGATCCCTCTGCCTGCTGGTCCGGTCAACGCTGCGCTCGCGACCACGCGCCTGCTGTTCGGCAACGAGGCCATCGAGTACCGGATGCCCGCAACAAGCAGGGTAGGGGCAATGCTCGGGATCAAGGAGTACCCGACGCCGAGCGTGGTCGGAATGTTCAACCGATTGCTGTCGGCTCCGTTCCCACTCGTGCTCACCCAGTCATTCACATTCCTGTCGCGTGCAGCGGGCCAGGGGCTGTTGCAACGCCAGTATTTCCGCTTCATCAATGCGGGAGACCTCGCCGTTTCGCAGGCAGAACAGCTGAAAACGGCACTGGATGGTCTGAGCAGCAATGACTTCGTCATGGGTGATCACCACTTCTCGGTTCAGGTCCTCGCGGACCTTGAGGAGCCACGGGGCGGGAAGGAAGAACCCTGGCGCCTCAAGACGCTCAATGATCATGTCGCGCTAGCCCGCAGCCTGCTCGCCGATACCGGCATGACCGTCGCGCGCGAAGACCTCGCTCTCGAGGCCGCGTTTTGGGCGCAGCTGCCGGGGAACTTTGCAATGCGACCGCGCAAGGCTCCGATTACCTCGCGCAACCTGGCAGCGATGGCACCGTTCCATAACTACCCGGTTGGCCGAGCCAGTGGAAATCACTGGGGTGACGCACTCACTTTGTTGTGCACCACCGCCCGCTCTCCGTACTACTTCTCGCTGCACGCCAGCGACCCTTCCGACCCCGATGGCGGCAGCCGTAAAGACACGGGGCATACGTTCATCTGTGGACCAACCGGGTCCGGCAAAACCGTGTTCATCGGCTTCCTGGTGACGGCGCTCCAGCGACACGGCGCCACACAGGTGATCTTCGACAAGGACCGGGGCCTCGAGATCCTGGTGCGCGCGCTCGGCGGACAGTACCTCGAACTGAGACATGGTGAAGCCACTGGATTTAATCCCCTGCAACTGCCGCTCGAGGCAAGACATCTGGAATTTCAGAAGAGTTGGCTGCGAATGCTCGTGCGTCCTGCTGCAGGCGGCCCCCTGGCGCCCCGCGAGGCCGCAGATCTCGATAACGCGCTACGCGGCACTCTCGCACTGGAGCCAGCCGCGCGCCGCCTGTCGCGCTTGCTCGAGTTTCTCGATCCCACCGATTCAGAAGGGGTACACGCACGTCTCGCGCGTTGGTGCGAATGCGCTCAAGGTGACTACGCCTGGGTGTTCGACAATCGCGCTGACACGGTGTTGGCGCGGCTCGCAGCTCGCACGGTGATTGGCTTCGACGTCACGCAGTTCCTCGAACACGAGCTCACGCGCACGCCGATCACATTCTACATGTTTCATCTCGTCCGTCAGCTGCTGGACGGGCGCCGGCTGGTGTGTTGGATGGACGAGTTTTGGCGCCTGCTGGCGGATCCGGCATTCGAAAGCTTTGCAAAGGACGGACCGAAGACGTGGAGGAAGCTAAACGGTGTTATGTGCGTGGCCACACAAAGTGCAAGCGACGTACTCGAGAGCCCCATCAGCCGCACCATCATCGAACAGACCCCGACCAAGGTGTTCTTCCCGAACGTCGACGCGAGCGCTGCGGAGTACGTACAGGGATTCGGTCTGAGTGAGCGCGAGTTCAAGCTGATCAAAGAGCAACTCGAGCCCGGGTCGCGCACATTCCTGGTCAAACAGGGACACCACAGCGTCGTCTGTCGGCTCGATCTGAAGGGTTGCGACGCCGAGCTCGCGGTGATTTCGGGCCGGGCAACACACCTCGAGCGGATGCGCCGACTGATGGCGGAACGTGGCGGGGCTGCCAGCAACTGGCTGCCTGCATTCTTGGATGTGTGTAGTCAGGAATGAGAGCCAATCCGACGTCCGGCTCCGGTCAAGGAGAATCGATCATGAATCGTACTGTCCGACTCCTTATGGCGATCATGGCAACTGTTGCGGGGATGTCTGCCGCGCACGCGCAATTCGCGGTGATAGACGTCGCCTCGCTTACCCAGCTCATCTCCGAAGCGCAGACGCTCGAGCAACAGCTCGCAACAGCGCGAAACGAGCTGTCTCAGGCTCAGGCGCAGTATCAGTCGATGACAGGCGGACGTGGAATGGCGCAGCTTTTGAGCGGCACGAACCGCAACTATCTCCCGCCTGATTGGGCCACATTGCAGGGAGTCACGCGCGGATCATCGACCTACCCTGCGTTGGCGGCGGACCTGCAGGCTGCCCTGCGCACCGCCAGCATTCTGTCCGCAGCCCAGCTTGCTGCGCTGTCACCGACCGCCAGCGCTCAGCTTCAAGCCAGCCGGCAATCCGTAGCTCTCATGCAGAGCGTATCGCACGAGGCGCTTACAAACTCGAGCAATCGATTCGCGGCGGTCCAACAACTGATAGATGCGATCGGGCGCACGACGGATCAAAAGGCGATTTTGGAACTGCAGGCACGAATCTCGGCCGAGGAGGGCATGCTGGAGAATGAACACACCAAGCTGCAGATGCTCGATCAGGGAATTCAAGCGCAGCAATGGGCAGCCGCTCAGCAGGGGCGCGAGCTGACCGTCGCTGGCCATGGCCAGTTCGGTAGCCGATTCCAACCGCATCCGTGAAACGGTCGCACCTTCGTGGGCTTCTTTGAGACGTTCTGGACTTGGCTCGACGCGCAGCTCACCAGCTATATCGGCACCAACACCGCGCTGGTGGCCGAAGCTCTCGAGCCCGCAGTCGTGACGCTGGCGACCGTATACGTCATGGTCTGGGGCTATCTGCAGTTGACCGGTCGTGTCGAGGAACCGTTCGTCGTCGGACTGAAGCGTCTGATCACCCTGGCGGTAGTGCTCGGCATGGCCGTGCACCTGTGGCTCTACAACAGCATCATCGTCGACACTTTCTATCGCGCGCCAGCGCAGCTCGCGGCAGCCGTCGTCGGCGCGCAGGACCCGGTAGCGACCATCGACACGATCTGGGACCGCGGGGGTGCGGTAGCAAGCTATCTCTGGAGCAACGGGGGAGTTTTCGGCAGCGATTTCGGCTTCTACATCGCTGGTGCAATTGTCTGGGCTTTGATGGGCCTGCTTTGCGTCTACACGATGTTTCTGATCGCCTTGTCCGGAGTCGCTCTTGCGGTGCTGCTGGCGCTCGGCCCGTTATTCATTGCGCTGCTGCTATTCGATGCGACGCGGCGATTCTTTGAGGCGTGGCTTGCGCAGCTTGCCAACTATGCGCTCATTTCGATACTCACCGTTCTGGCAGCCGCCCTGCTGTTGCAGATAGTGGAGTCTTACGCGGTGCAGACGGCGGCGCGCGGAAGCGCCATCGCCACTGTGGATGCGCTCGACATGGTGTTGGTTGCTGTACTCGTGTTCTTGCTCATGCGGCAGGTAATGCCAATCGCTGCGGGGCTGGCCGGCGGCATTGCTCTGAGCACTTTCGGTACTGTGAGTGGCCTGGTCAGTTGGGGGATGCGGCGCGGTGCGGGTGCGGCCGGGCGGGCGAGCGCGCTCGCCTCTGCTGCGCTGACATCGTAAGCACAGTTGTGCCTGGAGCGCACTGGCGGGCGGGATGTCCTGACATGGAGAGGTATCGGATGCGAAACGGCATACTGTATGTTCTGATGTGCCTGTCGCTAGGTGGCTGCGCGGCGCACAGCGCGCGCTGCGACGGTCCGTTGCTGCCGATCAATGCGGCCGCCGCATCGCCAGACGGCGAAGCGCGGCCGCAGACCAACGACCCGGCAGTCATGCCGTGAACACCGACCTGCTCGCCGCATACTTTCGCGAGGCTGCCGGCTGGGACGCGGATCGTCTCGCGCAAGCGCAACGCAGCTCGCGGCGCGCCTGGCAGGTTGCGGGCGCCGGCTGGTTGTGCGCACTCAGCACCGCCGGCAGTCTCATTGTCTTGATGCCGTTGAAGCGCGTCGATCCGTTCGTCGTCCGCGTGGACAGCACTACCGGCATCGTCGATGTCGTTCCGGTGTACACCGGAGAAGGCAGTGTTGACCAGACCGTAACCCGCTACTTTCTGGCACATTACGTCAGTACCTGCGAACGATTCAACTTCGCAACGGCCGAAAGCGACTACGAGGAGTGCGGCGCTTTTCATGCTGCGCAGCGCAACCAGGCCTGGTACGCACTCTGGAATCCCAACAACCCGGCATCGCCGCTGAACGTCCACAAGGACGGCAGCAGCGTGAGAGTTCAGGTCGAAGCCGTCAGCTTCTTTCAGCGTGCCAGCGGTGTTGCAGATCTGGCGCAGGTGCGCTACCTGAAGGCCGAGCGTCCCGGCAACGCCGCGGTAGAACGCAGCACCCATTGGATAGCGACGATTCAATACGCCTACACGCCTCCATCGCGCGATCCACGCGTACGGCGCTGGAATCCCCTCGGCTTCAAGGTCGTCGAGCTTACCGCCGAGCCCGAAGCTCCGACGCGCGTGAGCTCCGATACCACGGGATAGTTTCAGAGAGGTCGCGACGTGAAGGCACGCCGGTCGAAAGCCTCAAGGTTCGCGCGGTGCGTTGCGGCGCTGAGCTGTCTCGCTATCTGCGCCCAGACAGCCGCGCCGGGCGCGCCTGCCGAAGAGCCTGTCGACGCGCGCATCCGCATGTACGTCTACGCGGCCGATCAGGTTTACCACCTGAAGGGCTATGTTGGCTATCAGATCGATATCGAGTTTGAGGTGGGCGAAGCGTTTGTCGGGCTGGGAACCGGAGATCTCGACAGTCTTACTTTCGCCGCGCAGGACAACCACCTGTTCCTGAAGCCCAAGGCAGGCGGCATCGACACCAATCTCACGGTGCTTACCACTCGGCGCGCTTATCACTTCGACTACACGGTGAGCGAACGGCACCCGGACCCCGCGTTTGGCGACGTGATCTACGTGTTGCGGTTCAGCTATCCAGCTCAGACGCCCGAGCGCGCCACCGCGCGAGTAGAGCGCGGATTGGCAACGGCAGCAGACCGACGCCCCCACAATCTCAACTATGCCTACCGCGGCAGCCCGCAGTTGAAGCCGCAGGCCACCTGGGACGACGGCGTCCAGACTCGTCTGCGGTTTGGGTCGCAACAGGAGCTGCCGGCAGTTTTTGTGCGCAACGACGACGGCAGCGAGTCGCTCATTAACTTTACTGTGGACGCCGGCGACATCGTCGTGCATCGCGTAAGCCGGCAATTCGTTGTCCGCCGCGGGCACCTCGAAGGGTGCATCCTCAACGAAGGTTTTACCGGAACGGGCGAGCGACTCGAGTCTGGCACGGTGGCCCCGGAAGTCGAGCGCACTACCCGGCAGGTGTCGCCGTGACCGCGGCGGGACAGGAGCCGGCCGATGGGCGAAACGTACTTGGCGAGCGCGCCGCGGCCGTAGTCAACGCCGTGCGCAGCGTGCAATCGCGGGTAAGCAGCATACTCGCGGCCGGACTGATGATGGCGCTGGGAATCTCGGCACTCACCTGGTACTACGCTCACGCTCTGACGCGCCGGACACAGGCGCGGCAGAGCGCACAATCCGCAGCCGTCAGTCGCGCGCGCGGCGAGATGCCGCTGCCGTCTCTCGGCCCAATCACGCCACCCTCCACGGGTAATCCGGCAGCGAGCGCAGATGCCACGGAGCAGAGGTTCGCCGCTGGGTCTGCACCGGATATAGCCCTTCCCGAAGCGCCGCCGGCTGCGACTGGCTGGATTGGTAGCGGCGGCGCTAGCTCTGGCAACGCGGATGCCGCACGCCTCAACCCGACTCCGCCCAAGGCACCGTGGGAGCTGCTGCGCGAGCGGCGTCTGGCCGGTGAGGTTTTTGCCAAGGAACCGGCGGCACCGACACGACCTCCCGCACAGCAGCCGGTGGTCTCAGCAAGCGGTAACGCCGGCGCGGGGGTGGATCCAGAGGAAAGCGAACCGACGAATTCCCGTCGCGGAGAGGGTACGCTCGCCGCGCTACTGAAGCCGACCCGATCGGCAGCCGTGCAGGCACAGATCCTGCCGACGGAGCGCTTCATACTGCCGAAGGGAGCGTTCATCGACTGCACGCTCGAGACGGCAATCGATTCGACCTTGCCCGGCATGACCACCTGCGTCACCGCGGCAGACACCTTCGGGGCAGATGGGAAGGTGGTGCTGCTCGAGCGCGGCAGCAAACTCGTTGGCGAGACTCGCGGACAGGTCCAGCAGGGACAGGCGCGCGTGTTCGTAGTGTGGAGCCAGGCGCGCACGCCGAGCGGAGTCGTCGTGCCGCTGGACTCACCCGGAACGGATGAGCTCGGACGCGCCGGTCTGCCGGGCGAAGTCAACCGCCACTTCTGGGAGCGTTTCGGTGCGGCAATGCTGATTTCCGTCGTCGATGGAGCAGTGCAGGCGGGCGTGCAGGCCGCAAATCACTCCGGCGGTGCAGTTATCTACGCTCCCTCAGCCTCTCAGGATGTTCTCACCGAGGTTCTCAAGGATACGCTGCAGATTCCTCCGACGATCGTCAAGCACAACGGCGATCGAATCCAGGTGCTGGTAGCACGCGACATTGATTTCAGGTCGGTCTATGAGCTGCATGCCATTGCCGGCCGCTGACGGTTCCTCCCGTGCGTCTCCGACCTCGGACGCACCACCACCCGTGGGGGGCGAAGCGTCTGCGCTCGATCTGACGCTGCGCACGTTACGCCCCCTACTTGCCAACCCTGAGGTCACTGAGCTCTGTATCAACAGACCACGGGAGGTTTTTCTCGAAACGCAGGCGGGCTGGCGCCGTCAAGAACTCCCCTCGGCGGATTTCGATTGGTGCCGGCGGCTCGCGAAGCTGATCGCAAACGTCACGCGCCAGCGCGTGGACGAGGTTTCTCCTTTGTTATCCGCGTCCCTGCCATCCGGAGAGCGAGTACAGGTCGTGCTGCCGCCGGCCACCACGTTTGGCTGTGTCGCGATAACGATTCGTCGTCCCGCTGACACGGTGTGGTCAATCGAGCAGCTGGCCAGTCGTGGTGCATGCAGCGGTACCGACACGGCGGGAAACAGAGGCGACGATACCGAACAGGAGCTTCAGCGCCTGCACGCCACCCGGCAGTACCCGGCCTTCCTGCGCCTGGCAGTAAGGGCCCGCAAAAACATCGTGGTGTCGGGTGCAACCGGCTCCGGCAAGACCACCTGGACCAAAGCACTGATAAAGGAGATTCCCAGCGACGAGCGGCTCGTGACCATCGAGGATGCACGCGAGCTGGTACTCGACGCACACCCAAACCACGTGCGCCTGTTCTACAGCAAGGACAACCAGGGTCTTGCGCATGTGACGCCCAAGCAGCTGCTGGAGTGCTGCCTGCGGATGCGACCCGACCGCATCCTGCTTGCGGAGCTGCGCGCCGAAGAAGCATTCGACTACCTGCGCAACGTCAATTCGGGACATCCCGGTTCAATCACCAGCGTACATGCGACCAGCGCGGAGCTGGCGTTCGAGCAGCTCGTGCTGCTCGTGAAGCAGAGCCCTGCCGGCCGGGCGCTCGCGCGCCGCGACATCATGAGCCTTCTGTATCTGCTCATTGACGTGGTCATCCAGTGCGGCCTTGAGCGCCATCGGCGCGTCATACGAGAGGTCTGGTTTGATCCAGCGCGCAAGCGCCGCCTGACGCAGCGGCCGAGAATCGAGGGCGAGGGATGATCGACGGCCAACTGATGCACCACCCAGGCCTTTTGCACGGCTGGTCGGGGCTGATCACGGGCTTCGCTGCCGTGGAGGCACCCCTGCTGGCGGGGCTGCTGCGGGTTCGGGCGCCTTTGCGGCGGGTACTGCTATCACCCCTGGCGGCGGTGCCACTGTCGATGGTGTCCGGCGTGGCGACGGCTGCCATTGGCGGGCTACTCAACACGTTGAGTTTCGCAACCGGCGGCGCCCTGCAGGCATCAATGGGGATCGCGCTGAGCGCGACGCTCGGTTACACGGCTGGTCGTGCCCTGGCGCGCGCCGGTCGCTCCGCCGCGGCACATATGCGTGGCGCCGTGGTGATCGAAACCTCGCCACCTGCAGAAGTGCGATCCGCGCGCGGGCCCCGTAAGTCGCGCTCGCGCGGTCATGGCGCAAGCGTTGTGACGCTTGCAGGGCAGCCGGTTGCCTCCGAGGACGAGACCAAGCATTTCAAGCTTATTGGCACGACCGGGACCGGCAAGAGCACGGCAATCTGCGAGATGCTCACGGCCGCGCTCGCGCGGGGCGATCGCGCCGTGATTGCCGATCCAGATGGTGGCTATCTGCGCCGCTTTTACCAACCAGCACGCGGTGACCTGATCCTGAACCCCTTCGATCCGCGATCTGCCAAGTGGGACCTGTTCGGAGAGATTCGCAATGACTATGACGTCGATCAGCTGGCACGATCCCTGATCCCCGATCACGAAGGTCAGGATCGCAGTTGGCGCGGCTATGCCCGCACATTTTTCAGTGCCGTAACTGCGCAGGCGCATCTCGCCGGGCGGAGGGAGGTGAGTGAGCTGTACCGGCTGCTGGTGATAGCGGGCACGACGGAGCTGCGAACACTGGTCGCCGGAACTCCCGCACAGCCGTTCCTCGAGGAGCACAACGGACGCATGTTCGACTCCATCCGCTCGGTGACGAGCTCGGCGGTCAGTGCACTCGAATACATTGCGCGACAACGCGGCGCACCACTGTCAGTGCGCGACTGGGTACGGAGCGCTCATGGCTCGCGTGCCGCCGACCCTCGAGACCCAGGGGGAGTACTGTTCATGCCCTACCGCGCCGGGCAGGTAGCCGCATTGCGCTCAACGATTTCGGCGTGGATGCGCCTTGCCATCTTCGAAGCGATGAATAGCGAGGAGGGCGAACAGTCGCTGTGGTTCGTAGTAGATGAACTCGATGCACTCGGGCAGATCGACGGCCTCAAGGATGCATTGGCGCGCCTGCGCAAATTTGGCGGTCGGTGCGTGTTGGGATTTCAGTCTATTGCCCAGGTCTCTTCGACCTACGGCAGCGGCGAGGCCCAAACGATTGTGGAGAATTGCGCAAACACGCTCATCCTGCGCTGCTCGGCGAGCGAACACGGGGGAACATCGCAGTTTGCCTCGCGTTTGATAGGTGAGCGTGAAGTGGCGCGCGTCACGACCTCGCGCTCACGTCGAGCAACAGAGCTCCTGCCCTCGGTTACCCAAGCGGAACACCCGCACGTCGAGGCGGCGGTCATGGGGTCCGAAATCGAGAGGCTTCCCGACCTCAGCGGTTATCTCAAGCTTGCCTCGAGCCCCGGATGGCGACGGGTTTGGCTCAGTCAGCAGCCGCTACATGAGCGTCGCACTGCGGCGCGTAATACAGCGAAGATCCTCCGCTTTCAGGGCAAGCGTCGATCCGCGCTGCCTGCGGCGTGCCGAGCGCCGGCCGCAGAGCATGAGGCGACTGCGGACGGCAGCGAATTCGGGGTCGAGTGACCCCGATGGCGGCGCGCATCGAAGACGACACCCTAAAGGTCGGACTGCTCATGGAAGCTGCACAGGCGCAGCAGACCATGGCCGCGCAGACGCTTGACCGGCTGCGCGAACATACCGCCGGTCTGGATTCCATCGTTCGTGAGGAGATCCGCAACACCCTCCTGGACGAGATGCGCGCGCTGGGGGAGGACAGCCAGCGGGCAGTGGAGGCGTTGCGCAGACTGCAGCGGGCAGCCAACCTGCGCCTGTTCGTGTGGGGCCTTACGAGCGCGGTGCTGACGAGTGGCGTTCCTTTCGCTCTCGCGTGGTTCGCCCTGCCGACTCGCGCCGAAGTCGCCGTGCTCAGTAGCAAGCGCGACGCGCTCGCGGCGGATGTCGCGCGGCTCATCCATGAGGGCGGCAAGGTTGACTTGCGCCATTGCGGGACGACCAGGCGCCTGTGCGTGCGCATCGAGCGCGGGGCACCGGCGTACGGAGACAACGGCGACTTCTTGGTACTCAAGGGCTATTGAGGGCGATGGACTGGACGTTGACGACGAGCCATGCGCGACCCTGGCAGGTGGTGGTGCCGCTGGTCGGCGTGTTCGCGCTGTTAGCCGGCCGCCGACTGCTGTGCATGAAGTCCGACGTCCACCGACGCGGAGCTCGAGTCCTCGAAGGATGGCAGAGCCGTGGGGCGATTCGGCGCCGCTGCCGCGGCCGTCCGGCGCTGAGGCTTGCAGGCGTACCCATCGCCCCGGGCGAGGAGACAAGGCATTTCAAGCTCATTGGTACGACCGGCACGGGTAAGTCGACCGCAATCTCGGGTTTGTTGGCCCAGGCGCTCGCGCGCGGCGACCGCGCAATCATCACCGATCCGGACGGCGGATATCGGGCGCGCTTTTTCGACCGCAGGCGCGGCGATGTCATCCTCAATCCGTTCGAGGACCTGTCAGTCAAGTGGAACCCGTTTGCCGAGGTTCGCGAGCCGTGGGACGTGGAGCAGCTGGCGAGTGGGCTCATCCCAACGACCGAAGATCCATCAGGTCGTGAGTGGCGCGGCTACGCGCGTACGTTTCTTAGCGCGGTTACGCGGCGTTGCTGCGAGTCAGGCCGACACGATCCTAGCGAGCTGTGGCGACTACTGACAGTTGCTGACGCAACCGAACTTCGGGCGCTCGTTGCCGGATCACCCGCCCAGCCGTTTCTCGAGCCGGAGAACGCTCGCATGTTCGGCTCGCTACGCTCGGTAGCGGGGTCGGCAGCCGCTGCGCTCGAGTACGTGCAGGCGCAACGAGCGCGGACTTTTTCGGTCCGCGACTGGGTGCGCTCCGGCCGCGGCGTTCTTTTCGTCCCCTATGGCGCCGCGCAGATTGCGGCGCTACGGTCGATCATCGCCACATGGGTACGGCTGGCGATCTTCGAGGCGATGAGGCAGCCGAACGAGGATCAGCGGCTTTGGTTCGTGGTGGATGAGTTGGACTCACTGGGTGCGATTGATGGGCTCAAGGACGCACTCGCGCGCCTGCGCAAATTCGGTGGTCGGTGCGTGTTGGGATTTCAGTCTATTGCCCAGGTCTCTTCGACCTACGGCAGCGGCGAGGCCCAAACGATTGTGGAGAATTGCGCAAACACGCTCATCCTGCGCTGCTCGGCGAGCGAGCACGGCGGGACGTCGCAATTCGCCTCACGCCTGATAGGTGAGCGCGAAGTGATTCGCCGGCAGACGTCGCGGGCCCGCGATCGGGATCACGGCTTTGCGGCGCGTGGCGCGCGCCGTTCGACGAGCGTCAGTCGGCAGCACGTCACCGAAGCTGCGGTCCTGCCGTCGGAGCTTGAGCAGCTCGCCGATCGCACCGGCTATCTGAAGACGGCCTCGTCTCCGGTGTGGCTACGGGTGCGAGTCAGCGACAGGAGCTGAACCGTGCCCATTTTCCGTATCGAAATCAGTTCGCTGGGACGCGCTGCTGGCCGTCGAGCGACCGCCGCCGCAGCGTACCGTTCGGGTGAGCGCATCCGGGATGAGCGCACCAGCGACCTGTTCAATTACAGCCGTCGCCGCGATGTGCTACACGCCGAGATCTTCCTGCCCTCACAGTTCGATGACGTATCGATCACCTGGGCCAGGAGCCGGGAGCGACTTTGGAACACGGCTGAGCACGCTGAGAAGCGCCACAATGCGCGCGTGGCACGAGAATACCAGGTGAGTTTGCCTCAGGAGCTTACTGCCGTACAACGCGTGGCCCTCGCGCGCGCGTTCTCGCAGGAGCTCGCGGATCGCTACAGGGTCGCTGTGGATCTCGCGGTTCATGAACCGCGACCTGGCGGCGACCCCCGCAATTACCATGCACACCTGCTCACCACAACTCGCGAAGTGACTCCTACCGGGCTCGGCGCCAAGGCCGGGCTTGATATGGATGCCCGCGAGCGTCGCCGCCGGGAGCTAGCCGACCATCGCCAGGAGTATGTGAACGTCCGGGAACGCTGGGCGACGCTCACCAACGAGGCGCTCCGTCAGGCGAACATCGAGGCGCGCGTGGACCATCGCAGCCTTGCGGCGCAGGGCATCGATCGGGAGCCGCGGCCTTCGATACCACTGATGCATTTGAAGATGGAGCAGCGTGGCGTCCCGAGCGGACTCGCCGCGCGATTGCGGGCCGACTATCGGGAACGGGTGCTCAGGCGGCAGGAGCGCGCGGGCGAGCGGCCGCAGGAATCTCGCGTCCCCTTTGACGGTCAGCGCAGCGCAGATGCTGCGACCACTCCCCGACCTGCCGATGTCGATGAGATTCGGCGCCAGGCGCGAGAGGCCTGGTTGAGTCTCAGATCAGGGGAGGTCGAGAAACCGGAGAACCAGTTTCGCCATCAGTCGACGACGCCAAGCGAGCGAACCGCCGGCGAGCACCAGGCACCCGAAGTCGACGCACAGCCGCAGGACGATCTCGCACTCTGAGACGATTCGCGAATGGCGGGGAGGCCCTTTCAGCGGCCTGGCGATCCCGCCAACTGTGCCGTTCGCTGCATGCTACGTCTATGCACCCCATGCCGCTGGAACGATGGCTGACGCCTCGCGCCGCTTGTGCGCCCGAGTCAAGAATGTCGATCCGCGCTGGCTTGCGGCTTACGCGGGCTGCGTACTCGAGACAAGCCGCCGGGATAGACGACTCGCGGCGCTGTTCGCACCTGAGGCGGTGCTGGTTCCGGTCCCCGGGAGTACGCCGAGGCGGCAGACTCCCTGGGCGGCGTTGCAGCTGGCTCTGGCGCTGAACGCATTGGGCCTCGGCCTCGGCGTGTGGACCGGCCTGCGCCGTGAATCGGCAGTCAGGAAGTCGGCAACCGCGCCGCGCGCCGCGCGCCCGAGCGTGCGTCAGCATTACGAGTCCATTTCGGTCGCCCGGCCGATGATCCCGATCCACCGTGTGGTACTGATCGATGACGTCGTAACCAGAGGCAGGACTTTGTTGGCCGCGGCGGCGAGGATGACGACGGTGCTTCCGCGTGCGGACATCCGTGGATTTGCCCTGATCCGGACGCTGGGCTTCGTCGATCGCCTCGATCACCTCGTCGACTCGTGTCACGGGGTGGTGCGCTGGGCCGGTGGCGACGCGCGCCGCGAGCCCTGATCCCGATGACTCGTCACGGCAGGTTGATCCGATAAGTCAATATTGCGCCGCCTGGAACGGGCTCGACTGCCAGACCGGTTCCATCATCCTTGCGGTAGGTGCGGCCCATGGTGAAGTAAGCGGTCGAGATGCCGAGCGCAGCACCTGCGACTGTGTCGGACAGCCAGTGCGCGTTGTGTTCCAGGCGCAGGTAGCTCGTGGCGATGCCGAGGCCGTAGCCGAGGAAGCGTCGCACCCAACGATAATCGTCATTGCCTGACTCCGCTAGCACCGCACCCACCGCGAACGCCGCGGTGGCGTAATCCGAGGGAAATGACCGGCCGCCGCTCTTGAACCACTCGTTGGGATCGTCCGTCTGATCCGGTCCTTCGCGCCGCGCAATGAACTTGAATGCATAGGCCGTGACGGTGCTGAGTCCCGCGGCTTCCAGCATGGCCCACGATTCGCGCTCCCCGTTCGGGTCGCCGATCCAGTAGGAGTAGCCCCAGGTCACGCCCAGCACGGCGACGGTCGGAATGATGTCCTGGATACCATCGGAATTGATGGTCTGACCGGGCTTGAGGTTCTGCGTGAAGTGTGTGCGCACCTGACTGTCGAAGTGGTGCGAGGCGCCGATCGCCACCAGGGCGCCGCCGAACCAGGCCCAATCGCCGGCGGTCCAGCGTAGTGGCGCGGTGTAGTACAGCTCGATGTCGCCGAGCAGACCGCGGTCGTCGGATGTCGCCGACTCACTCGCTGGCGCAGACGTGGGCGGTTGGGGCACCGACGTGTCGGCTGCGGTAGCCGTGCCGGAATTCGGACTGGTCTGCGCCCGGGCTGCGCCGCTGGCGCTGATCGTGGTCCCGAAGGCGAGGATGAGAATGAGTAGCGTTCTTTTTCGCAAGCTTGTTTTCCGCGCCACGTACCAATAGATCTGCTCGGTGAGATCGCCGGCCATCTTACGGGACGCGCGCGTCCGCCGCGCAGCCTTCAGGCATGCGGCGCTCAGGCGCGCCGATACCAGGCGATGCTCGAGCTATCTACCTCGCGCAGCGCGAGTCCTCGTCCGATGAGGCAGTTGAGATGCGCGATGCTCTCGCCGGTCGCCATGCTCAGCATGTCAACGCCGATGCGGCGATGAAACAGCACGGCGAACAGGTCGACGGCGCGTCGCGGGTTGGCCAGCAGCTGGTGCACGCGCGCGAGCCGCTGCTCGTGTCCGGCGATGAGCGCGTCGAGACGTGCGTGCAGCCCACGGAAGGGCTCGTTGTGCGAGGGCAGCACCAGGACATCGTCGGGCACGCGCTGCTTGATCGCCGCCAGCGACTCGAGCCATTCCTCGAGTGGATTCGCGTCCGGCTCGGTGGGAAACACCGATACGTTGGACGTGATCCGCGGCAGCACCTGGTCCCCGGAAATCAGTACCCGCAGCTCCGCAGAGTGCAGGCACAGGTGCTCGGGCGAGTGGCCACGGCCGACGACGGCGCGCCAGATTCTGCCACCGATGCGCACCTCTTCATCATCGACGACGCGCCGGTAACTGTCCGGCAGGGTGTACACCGCCTTGCCGAACCCGCCGAAGCGCGCCTGGTAGTGCCCGAGGGCGTCCTCGTCCCATCCGGCCGCGCGGTAGAAGCGCACGCCGTCGGCGGGCGCCTCGCGACCGGTGTCCGCAACCAGCATGCGGCAGGTCAGGTATTCGAGCCGCGTGGTCCACAGCCGGCACTCGTGTTGTCGCGTGAGCCAACCCGCCATGCCGATGTGATCCGGGTGCATGTGAGTGCAGATGACCCGCGTCACGGGCCGCCGCGCGAGCGGACCGGCGAACGCGCTCTGCCAGTGTGCAGCCGTCTCGGGTGTCTGCATGCCGGTGTCGGCCAGCGTCCAGCCAGCGCCGTCCTCGAGTGCCCAGAGGTTGATGTGGTTCAGGCCGGCCATCGGCAGCGGCATGCGCAGCCAGAGCACCCCCGGGGCGACTGCTGCCGCCTGACCCGGATCGGGCGCCGACCCGAAGGGATAGGTTATTCCGGCCGGGACGGCGGCGGGGACGACGGCGTCTTGGTGCATGCGTGCAATGTAGGGGATCGGGCCCACGACCGGAAGTGTCGGGCCTCGGCTAGAATCCGCAGCGCCGCCGGCTTTGGCGGAGGGTGAGAGCACATGACGCAGGGAACCCATCACGCCACCGACGACCCCCGCAACCGCGACATCCTGATCTATGTGAACGGGGAGTTGCGCCCGCGCGCGCAGGCCGTCGTCTCGGTGTTCGACTCCGGCTTCATCCTGGGCGATGGTGTGTGGGAGGGGCTGCGCGTGCATCGCGGACGCATCGCCTTCCTCACCCCTCACCTGGACCGCCTTTACGAGGCGGCCAAGGCCATCGATCTCGACATCGGGCTGGATCGGGCAGCGCTCACTGCGGCGTTGTACGAAACCTTGTCGGCCAATGCGATGACGGACGGGGTGCACGTGCGCCTGATGGTGACCCGCGGCCAGAAGAGCACTCCCTACCAGGACCCGCGGGCGTGCATCGGACCGGCGACGGTGGTCATCATCGCCGAGTACAAGGTGCCGCGTCCCGAAGTGCTGAGCACGGGCGTGCGGCTGTTCACGGTGCACGTGCGCCGCGGCGCGCCGGACGTTCAGGATCCAAAGCTCAACTCGCACTCCAAGCTCAACTGCATCACCGCCTGCATCCAGGCCACGAAAGCGGGCGCCGACGAGGCGCTGATGCTCGATCCGCACGGGTTCGTTGCCACCTGTAACTCGACTCACTTCTTCATCGTGCGCCGCGGCGAAGTATGGACCTCGAGTGGCGACTACTGCCTGGCGGGAATCACGCGCGCCAACGTGCTGCGACTGTGTCGTGAGAACGGCATTCCGGCCTTGGAGAAGAACTTCAGCCTCACGGAGGTTTACGCATCCGAGGAGGCGTTCGTCACCGGTACCTACGCCGGCATCGCACCGGTGATCGAGGTCGACGGCCGCCGCATCAGCGCCGCCCGTGGTCCGATGGTCGAGCGGCTGCAGCAGCTCTATCTGCAACTGATCGAGCGCGATATCGCGGCGCACGCGCCACCATGAAGCCTCTGCGGGTGGCAATGTGGTCGGGGCCGCGCAACATATCCACCGCCATGATGCGCGCCTGGGAGAATCGCGGCGATTGTGCGGTCGTGGACGAGCCGCTGTACGCGCACTATCTGGCCTACACCGGGCTCGATCATCCTGGTCGTGAGCAGATCATCGCGGCCGGTGAGACTGACTGGCGCAAGGTCGCGGCGTGGCTCACCGGCTCCGTGCCGGACGGCAAACCGGTCTGGTACCAGAAGCACATGACGCACCATCTGCTGTCACACGTGGGACGCGAGTGGCTCACCCATCTCACACACGTGTTCCTCATCCGCGACCCGCGCGAGGTGGTGCTGTCCTACATCAAGAGCCGGCCGACTGTTACTGCCGATGACATCGGCGTCAATCAGCAGCTCGAGATTTTCGAATACGTGCGGGACGCGGGCGGCACGGCGCCGACCGTGATCGACGCCGGTGAGTTTCTCAAGGCGCCCGAAGCACAGCTGCGGGCACTGTGCGCCGCGCTCGACATCGGCTTCACACCACGCATGCTCAGCTGGCCGCCCGGCCCGAGAGCCAGCGATGGCATCTGGGCACCGTACTGGTATGAGGCGGTTGTGCGCTCGAGCGGCTTCGAGCCCGGCGGGGCGCGCGCGCGCGACGTGCCGGCGGCCTATCAGGGAGTCATCGACGCGGTGATGCCAGCGTTTGAAGCGCTCGCCGCGCATCGCCTGCAGCCGCGCGCGCCGACCTGATCCTGCCAGGGGGCCGAATGCTCAACTGCGACGCTTCGCCGCCGCTCGGCTGCGGGCCGTCTTCGGCTGCGGCGTCGCCTTCATGGGCGGGGCCGGTGCGCTCGTGAATCTCCCGATGGACGCATTGAGGGCGACGGCGAG
>Ga0187783_10001321_pt1 | contig 18213 bp, 14 predicted proteins | sample 1015_SJ02_MP02_2_FD_132471 | JGI IMG/M metagenome (GOLD analysis project Ga0187783, IMG submission 132471) | Tropical peat soil microbial communities from peatlands in Department of Meta, Colombia - 1015_SJ02_MP02_20_MG | ecosystem: Environmental > Terrestrial > Soil > Wetlands > Peat | place...
CCTAACCGTGATTAGACTGTGTGCCTCCACCGACCTCTCGGCCGGGGCCAGAAGCGTTTCGCACAGCACGCGTTGACCATCAGCGATGATCAACATCCATGAGTCTTGCCGCGCCTTGATCATGAGGGTAAAGGTATTGGATTGGGATGTGGCCGATAATGGGCGACTTGACAAAACTGTATCAGCTTGCCGCAATGCAAACTTGCTGGCCCTAGATTCCGATTGCTCACTGGCGGATGCCTCAGTCGATCGTGCTTCCTTTACACCCTGCGACTGCGAACCTGGCGAGGAAGCATTGGCCGAGTCACTAGGCAAAGAAGACACCTGCTTTGCCGCAGGCTCATGGAACTGCTCATAATGCTGTGGATGTTCCAACGCTACAACCGTGAAATATATGGCTACGAACCCCGCTGCATACACCCACGGGGAGAGGTGCATCAAGCGGTCGCAACATCGCTGAACAAATGGTTGCGGCTCCGGTGAAGGTAACTGAGCCTGGTTTGCTGCACAAGCTGCCAAATAACTTGCTATTGCTTCTTCTTCATCAACCCCGATGCAGCTAGCATAGGCACGAACGAATCCACGGCCGATTATGCCCCCGGGCAGCTCGCCCAGATGCTCTTGCTCGATGGCATGCAAGTAACGGGTGCGGATCTTTGTAGATCTGGAAATGTCTTCCAGCGTGATCCCGCAGCGCTCGCGTTCCCGTCTCAACCACGGACCGAAAGACTCCACCTTAATATCTCCGCCCAGCCCGCTGCCGTTCAGTCGCTGCCTTTGACCCGATCTCCGCAACTTCCAAGCAGACTGTAAGCCCCTGTCTCGGGGGGCCGCATCGTCTTCTGATGAGCCAGTATTGCGCCTCGCCACGAGCGGAATGAACTGTCAAAAGTTCTAGCTTCGGGTGTAGATCCCCTTTGATCAGTGCTATGCGCTCAATTCCTTCGAATTGTCGCGAAGTGTTTGCCCTGAAGCAACAAACCGAGGGTCGCGCGATGCTAGTCTCGGCCTGAGGTATGAAGGGTAATGCGTAAGAATCTAAGGAGGGCTTTAAATATCCTTATCCTGGCAGTGATTTGTGGATTGCCTGCCTTTGCGACTGGCCCAACTTCTTTGAACGAGAGCGTGGCTGAGGGAACTCGAGATAAGATTCTAGAGCAACTCGAGCTTCAGCCACAGCTCAAATGGGACTGTTCCCACTTAGTTCATGTCCTATACGGGAGTCTCGGACTGAATTATCAGTACGCAACGTCCCGGACTCTCTATAACGGGATTCCCGCTTTCCGCGGCGTAACTCAGCCGGAGTACGGTGATTTGGTGGTTTGGCGGGGTCACGTGGGCATTGTGGTGGATCCTTCACGTCACAGATTTATCAGTGCCCTGAGCAGCGGCATCAGGACCGCGTCTTATTTCTCGAAATATTGGAGACGCTTCGGTCGTCCGCGGTTTTTCCATTATGCTCTCGCAGACAAAATCAACACGAGCAGAGACGAACTGGCGCAGGCCCTCACGAACATAGCTTCCCGAGGCCCAATGCCAAGTACGCATTGACCCAACATTTGCCGAGCATGCGGACGGCATGGGCCTGCGACCGGTGACACCTGACAAATCTGTGAGTTTACAACCTGACGATTTTCAGGTAACGGTCTAACTATCGCGCAGGTTGATTCAGCGGCACCGTAAAAAATGAAGCTTGCGGACCAGCATATCTTAGCCGTGACAGTGCTCGCGGTAGCCCAGGCGCACAGCAGCCTGGTAAACACACAGCGGGCGAGCTATCACGAGCGACCACTGCAAACGCAGCCCTCGTCCGTAGCTGTCTCGAAGCCTTCGCCGCTGAAAACTCAGAATGCGTGGTTCTTCGAACAGCTGGCTAGTCCTACCCCGCTGGTTGAAATGCTGCTTGAATACGACGACTCCGATATTAAGTTTGAGCTAACTAGCTTGATGAACATCCTTCGGGACGGCAGGCATGAAGGTTGGGTGCGAACTGCATACCCCGATCCAAAAACTGCACAGCCGCTTATAGGAGCGGGATTCAATCTCGATGTCAGAGAAACCCAGCACATGCAGCGGAACCCTCTCAATCCCTATGCATTCATTGAGCCTTCTACCGCTCAGTTGTGGCAGGCGGCGGGGCTTGATTTGGAGCAACTGAAACACATCCTCGATCGCTTCTACCTTCGGCTGAAGGTGTGGAACACGAAGAAGTTTCGCAGGAAAATCAAAACTCATGAGCTACCATCGGAGCTAACCGACGAAGAGGCCACGAGACTGTTGCGTATTTCGGCCCTGCAAGCAATTCATAATGCGAAAGCCTATTGTGTTCATTTCGATCAGCTAAACGCATCGCAGCAGATGGCATTAAGCCAACTCGTATTTCAAATGGGTGTGAATCTCGAGGAATTCGTTGAATTTCTTCGTGTCATTAACGAACAGTCCGGCACCGGGAATCTGACACAAGGTGACGGCAGTATTGAAAGAGAGGATGTAAATTGGAGCACCGTCCAACGCACGCTCCTCCGTAGTGACTGGGCGAGACGCTACCCCAATCGTGCCGTTACGGTAATCGCGATGTTCGACCCAAGCTACGACAACCAACCCGAGGAAGCAGAGCGTCAAGTACGAGCCAGAATGCGCCCCTTGGTGCATTATCGTAAGAGGCCGTTTCCGCGATCTCGCCGGACAGGGAAGAACCGCGGTCACAAGGGCAGACGGCTTGTCTCATGACAAGTATGAGTTGCTCGACATCGCGGGTTTCGTGGAAGAGCACACGCTAATCGATGTAGTTCTTCATCAGTTCACGTACTTTAAGCGGCCTCGTCACTCGGGAGCAGATCGGCGCGAACGTACTCCGTACCGATCGCGTTGGCTTCCGCTCCTTCGTAATCTCTGCTCGGACAACATCACGATCGTGCTGCTCACCTTCTTCCGAGGGTCGCCGCTTCTTGCTGGAGTGACCACCGATTTGTTCTGCAAGCCACAATACGACGAGGGATAACGCGAATACCAGGAATGGACGATCCACCATGCCTATCGTGTCCGGAACTCCGGGAAAATGATTGGGCTGTGTGAGGCATCCCCTTGCACCCCGCGCGGGGTCGGGAGAACAAACGCCTGATTGCAATACCCGCGATTCTGCTTCTCCGCCGCTTTGGGAAGCAATGTTGCCCCTGTCAGGATCGCATTGGCGCAGATTATGTACCCTCGGTGTGCTGCCAGGCGGTTCTGAAGGCGCTCAGGAGATACAACACGTCCTTCCAGGGCTTCCTCTTCTTCGCAGCCCCGGTCGCCAAAGAAAAGCTTTCTTGCACGGGCAGGAACGGCATTCTCAGCTTCCGGGATCGGCAGCGAGATGACCCCTATGTTGGCTTCAGGCGAATGGCCGTTCTGTACAGAGTTGTCCAATCCCTATGATCTGGGTGGAAAATCAAGGTCGTTTCCATAACCCAACTTTTTTCCCAGCCGGTGAAAAGTTCCAATTAAGCCGGCTAAGGGCTATCGCGGCGAAAGACGAACCACAACCGTCGACACTAACAGTTGGTCGGCTGTTCGCGGGACCACAGACCGCACAAGCGCGTTCGGCTGGAGAATGGAATCATTGTCATTGATACGCCGTTGTCCCGCACGAATATCGGTTACATCCGGCATTGATACTTGTAGCTATCCGACTTCGCCGCTTATGGCGAGCCTGAGGCAGATTGGCTTGTGTTCCCAGTCGGAACCCACACGTTGTCGGCAGCCGCGATCTCCGCATTCGGCGCTTCGGTGGCAAAATTGACGCGCTGTAATCCCGGTTTCTTTCCTGTAATCGCCTGAAACACTGCGTAGTATTGGTTGCCGAGATACTTCTGCAACCGTTCCAGGTAAGGCTTGAAACTTACTAAGCTTGAGGTTCCGAGCGAGAAGACATCGCCACCGGTCTCGTCCGCCAACTTTGAAAGTGCGGAAAGGCCAAGTTCCAGGTCCCATGAGCTTCGCGCTGCTCGACCAACGCTTGTCGCGTAAATTGAGTAAACGAGCACGTTATAGCGCTGGCTGACCTCGCTGGCAGAATCAACGTCGGGACTCATGGTGGGCATGCTGTGATAGACGGAGCCAAAGCGAGGTCCCAGTCGGGAAACTGAGGGCTTCTCGCCGTGCAGTCGGTCCATTCCGTCTGTCACCATCAGAACTTCACGTCGAACGTTTTGCTGCTTCCAACCCTTGACCAAGCTGATCAGTGACAGGTACGGGCTATCCATGGTGGAGAGCCTTCCAAGGGGCAAACGCGCCGCCTTGGCGACGACAGCATGATCGGAAGTGAAGTTCTGCACCACGTTTACGGTCGCATTTGACATATAACCGATGCCGATCAAGGTTGATGCCGATTGAGCATTGATGAAATCCCGAAGGTCATTCAGGTTATTTCCAATGCGAGAGTCGAGAGTATCGTCGATCAAAACAAACATCTGGAGCGCCCCATTATCTCCTCGCGCGGGTATCAGTTGGGTCATTTTCAGGAAATTCTTGCCCTGTTTCACTTTTACGTCTCCCGGTTGAAGGAGCGGCGCTTCGTTGTCCTCACGCTGTGCCTGGTTTGTGATCACCGCGTGGACCTGGGCTGTGCCGACCGAGTCCTTCTCCTGCGAATGCATGGTGCCTGTGGTCATTGCCAAGGTGGAAAAGAAAAGAAACAGTGCCAGAACAACCCTATAGCTTCTCATCGATTCTGTCCTGTTCTGGATTAACGATTGTCCCGCAACCTTAGACAATTGTGCGAGCTTGTCAATTGCTTTCGATAGCCCCGGGTAACTTAATCGGACGTTCGGTGCTCATCCTGCAGGTGACATGACTCTAGTCATCCTTTTCAAGGGTGTAGCAGTGCAGGCAGGCGCGAAACTGTCATTAGTGCCAGTGCATTTGTCGGCGTACCGAGGCCAGGGCAAGTCTGTAAAAAGGGCGGGGGGGTGGTCAGAATGTTAGGACGCGAATATCCTCCTATCCGCGCTGGCTCACCTCAAAACATAACCCCTGAGGAAGAAGAAGCTGACGCAGATTGCACGAATGTGGTTCCTGCTGCCGCACAACAAAAGGACGTGGGTACCGGGATTTGAACTATTTGGTCTTAAAGGCACAGCGTTTGCCAGCCACGAAGACCGAATTCGTGGAGAGCCGCGTAGAATGCGCACTCTACAGATTCTTGTGCAGAACCACAAACTCTGGACTCGGTCGGACAAGAAAAAGCCCGCCGGAGAACGAGACGTGTGGTGGCGGGCTTTAACGAAGCGAAAGTTACACAATTCTGCATGAGGAGGAGATTTCTGGGACCTGTTAATTCTGACAGTAGCGTCATAGTAAACCGATCATGTCGCACGCACTTGGTCAGGGACGAACCACCAACAATGGGCACGAAACCAATCTACTTAAGGGGGCCGGGCGTGAATTCTCTTGTGGTAGACATCAACAGCGCTACATTTCAAGACCCGAGTCGTGGCATCGAAGAGTCGGAAGTTACGGGAGTTAGCGGCAATCGCTCGACGCGCGGACTACTGGGCAGTCCTTCGGAAGTGCACCAATAAGGGGCATTGAATGTCGCTAGGCAAGAGGAGTATATAGTATTCTGCTAAGTGGCCATGTTCAGACCCCCAGAACAGTGACTGCGCGACCGAACTTTGACCAGCAGGAGGCTGCTTGTCACCATCATTAGTGCGTGTTCTTGCGATAGATGATTACGAACCTTGGCGACGCTTCGTATGTTCGGCGCTTCAGAAATGTCCGCAATTGCGGGTTATCGGCGAAGTCTCAGACGGACTAGAAGCAGTTCGAAAGGCCCAGGAACTGCAACCGGACTTGGTCCTGCTGGACATTGGCCTTCCCAGGCTGAATGGAATTGAGGTCGCCCACCGAATTCGAAAGCTTTCCCCCAACTCCAAGATTCTCTTCTTAAGCGAAACCCGTTCTTCGGAGATTGCAGAAGAGGCTTTGCGGACGGGCGCGGGCGGCTACGTCGTCAAATCGGAAGCCGCAAGCGAACTAATTCCCGCTGTGGAAGCGGTTTTACAGGACAAGCAATTCCTGAGTGCAAGTTTGGCCGAACTGTGGCCCGCTGTCATCGCGGTATGAACGAGCATATCGCCCGACGACTTTGTACGGAGCATTCCAGCCGATCATTCCCTAAACGGTTAACTAGCAGGCGGGCTCTAATGTCTAGCACACCTCAGATGCGACACGTTTGGTTGCCATCGACATACTTGATCAGGAGAACTTCGTTTCCCTGCTCACTGTAAACCAGTTCATCCACAAGGTGCTGGGCAAGAAGTACGCCAAAACCGCCTGGCCGGAGTCCGAGGGCATCCCGGTAGGCTTGATGTCGGATTGGGTCGTCGGGTGGATTCGCAACGGCAGCATGTTGAATTTCTTCCAGCGAGAATCCTTTACCGGGATCCTTTACTCGACACATGACGACATGGCGACCTCGTATGTAGGAAATCTCGACGTATTGACTGGGATCAAATCGAGCACCGTGCTCAATGGCGTTAAGCAGCATCTCACGAAATGCAGCCGCAACATCATGTTTTTCACATTGTGGCAAATCTACGATTTCATGAAAGAACTGCAAGAGCCGGTCCGCGGTTTGCCTGTCGCAACGAGCGGCCAGCCGAATCCAGGCCGGGGTTGCGGAAAGGATCTCAATGCCATCGTCCCAACATTCCCCCTCGGTCGCAAGCCGAATCATTTCAGCAAATGAGGATGATGAAAACGGCATTGAGAAATAGCTAAAAGCACGCTCTCGCATGGCCGCGATCAGGTCCGCTGGCGTACTTTCGTTAGTCAGGATGATGACTCGAATGTGGGGGCGCACTCTGCGAATTTTGCAGAGCAAGTCTACGTCGGCTTTGGCGGATGTACTTTCGCCCGTGAGCACCAGATCGAAATGGCGTGCCTCAACCAACGTCAAGGCCTCGAGGTTGTTTGGTGCGCGCTGAATGTTCCAGCTTGGCAGAGTGACTGAAAGCTGGTCGGCAATGTCGGTGTTGTCCCCGACCACGAGAGCCGTTTTCTGCAGGCTCGACTGGAGATGGAGTTGCAATGGCAGACTCATATCTAGACCTTACAGTGCGTGCCTTCGCACGTAGAGCGAACCATGGCCGTGGACCGGCGGGACGGATCACTTCTCCGGTGTCAAGTTGGTATTCGAGACCTCACCTTTCTCCACCCAATGACGAAGTAGCTCGCTGCTGGCCAGCACATCTCTGGCACTCAGGAAAATGTCTTGGTTGATTGCCGTTTCAATCAGCCCATCGTTCTTCCCGGACGCTCGGGATTCCGCAACCGCAGGTTAAATCTTGTTCACAGTTGCCTGCAGATTTGACGAGGGCATCTTCTGTTCGGAGCTCTCCGCAGGGACGGCTCCATAGCTCGTGTGCCCAAGATTACCAGGGACGCTGCTTCCCAGATGTTCTGCCGCGTCGACACTGCCCACGCCGCCGGCGTCTGCGATAGTTCCAGCCAAGCAAACCACAAGGAGTTCGCCAAAAGACTGATTGAAACAGTAACTCTGGTGCAACCCGGCTGTCCGAACAGGTAAGAGCCATGACGTTCGGATGTCGGGTCTTTGCTAAGCTGGCGCGGAGGCCGGCCACTTTGGCGGTTGCCTTCGATCAGATCTGCCCAAATTTCCGGTGCGGCCAGTACCGCGAAAGCCGCACTCGCATGCTCTGAAATTTGCTTGACTCCAGGGAGTTTTGGGGGCAAAGCAGAACAGGCCTTCAGCAACAGGATCTGCATAGCCGACACAGCCGTTTCATGTCAAATCGCATATGTCCACCAGATAGACCGCCCCAGAGTAGTCGTCAGGACGCCGTTAATGCGACTGGCAAAACCGACAGTCAAAGGTATAGCACGAGGTTGAGGCTGTCTTCCTTGTTCTCATGCAACGGCTTGGTATCCTCCACCATGTGGGTTCAACGCCCCAAATTACCAACGATGCGCGACCAGCCATCTAGCTTTCTAACCGGCCTCCGCTACCTGTATTTTCTTCCAGTATCCACAAGCGCCCGACTATGCTAGGCATGTTTACGATGGCGAAGCCGAGTCTAAATTCCAAATGGCACAAATGGCTATAAGAATGATCTTCCCAATACTGCTGTGCTCGGCCATGGCTTTCGGTCAAAGCGCGGATCAGGCTCAGTCAGCTACCGCCACTCAGCAGGCCTCAAAGGAAAGCAATGGCGAGATGACCGTTACAGGCTGCGTAAGCAGGTTGAACACAAGCTTCATTCTAATGCGGTCAGAGCCGGCCGTTAGTTATAAACTGCAGTCGCGAAACAAAGTGAAGCTGGAACAATATCTGGGGAAAGAAGTGGAGGTAACCGGCACAGAATCGTCCTCCGTGAGCACCAGTTCCCCGAGCGCAAGCAGTGCGAATCCGCTTACGATCTCAATTCACTCGATCAGAACTGTCCACCAGAGGTGCTCGGCACATTGATGGCCCGCTAACTCGAAATGAGGACTCGACCTTGAAACAGCAGCCCGACTCCCTTTCGGCACTCGTGTGATCGTGGAGGCTGTCGTTGCGGGGATTCGGTGCTGTCCGCCGTTGTCAACGGTTCATGATGACTTGCCGATCACCAGCGACCACGCAGCTCGATCAGGAAACGTTGGCTTGTTATCGGCATTCTGTGATTCAGCCACACCGACCGAGATAAACCGCTCCGGATAGTTCTCAAGATCACCGCTCGACGCGCCACCGAATGAATGATCCAAGTAAACTTGGTAGCGCCTATTTCGGAGAATTGTCCACCGATAAAGGCGGATCTGCTCCCGGGGACCAATCTCTTCGGGAGGGCCAAGTAACTTCGTGATGAGGTTTGTCACTCTTGTGATTCGTCCACTGCTGTGCCAGCTGAATGCTGATCCGACCTCGTTTCGCGTGCTCTTCTACATGTTTTTCATGGAACTGCTGCGTCAGGCTGGGCCCTGTCTCACCCTAGGTTATCGATCAGACCTCTATTGAAGACACTGGCAAGATTGACAGAGTTCAGTCTCGAAATTTCAAGCCGTAAGGGTAAAACGGCGAGATGACAAGCGTAATTGTTCGCACTCGGAGGAAACTTGTGTGCGACGGAGGCGGCTGAATTTCAGAGATGCCGTGATTACTCATTGTCCGTGAACGTCGGTCTGTAGGCAAAGCGTCCCTTGCTGATCAGTCGGGATTGGCGCGCTGGGGGGAGATGGGCTGAAGACCGGAGGTGCCGGACACTCAGGCGGTCATGTGGTTCCTGATTGCGTATTTGACAAGATCGGCACTGCTCTTGGCTCCAAGCACCTCCATAATACGGTACTTGTGAAACGCAACAGTCCGAATGGTCATGTTCAACCTGCTCGCAATTTCCTTCATTACTTTTCCTTCCGCCAGCAATTGTAAAACTTCACGTTGTCTTTCTGTCAGGCGTTCTTGTTCTAGTACGAGATTCTTGTGCTGCCAACGCAAGAAGTCGACAGTGTCCCTCGACATACGCGGTGACAAATAGGATTTTCCTCTCATCACTTCGCGGACGGAGAGCACCATTTCCGCGGCCGCGGAGGTCTTTAGCAGATAGCCAGACGCTCCGCGACGGAAAGCTTCGGCGGCCAACTCAGGGTCGGGGTTCATCGTCAAAAATATGACTTTAACTGCCGGTAGGGTTTGTTTGACTCGGTGTGCGGCATCCAGCCCATTCAGAACAGGCATACCGACGTCCACAATAATCACGTCCGGTCTAAGCTCGGCTGCAGTTTGAATCAGGGCATGCCCATCGGTCACAATGCCCACCACCTCAAATTCCGCTTCCAGCAGCTTCTTGCAAAGTTCTGCCACTAGAGTGTGATCGTCAGCAATGAGAATCCGAGAGCGATGCATCCTGAGCCTCCGCAGTAAAAAGCCAATCTTCAGTATTACCAGGTCCACATCACGGCTGCTCTGCACCACAGCCCATTGGTAAGATCCCACCGCGATGGCCTAGTGTTGCTTTACAGTATACAAAAAGAATAAAGAGGTCGGCAGAAAATTAGGAAGGAATATTGCCAGAGTGTGGCGGGTTACGATTGGACAAAAGCGGCAGCTAACGTTGCTTCCGAGACGAAGCCGTTCATAGCGGCTCGTTATGTCTGCGGCGCCACGAACCACCCCAACGACGCGCCAGTTGGGCCTTAGCGTCGGGGCTATTGTGTTGTGGAATTAATCGAAGTCCCCGAGTGCGAGAATGCGGGAATGCGAACTGACGATTGCATAGGATCTGCGTTTCAAAGTTCATCACGGGGTGGTGGGGACTGAGTGGATGGCAAACCGTAACTACGAAGAATCGCATGTCCAACCCACCCCAGTTGTTGCCTTGGAGAGCAAGCTTCGAGGTAATTACGGGAGGACACATTGCGGAGTAGGGCCACAATCTGAATGATTTCATGCGGCGATTCCTGTGATTGCCGTAGGCACACGACTGTCAAGATTACTAGTCCACAAACCATGAGTCATCGACGGATACTTAACACTAAATGATTCGGAGGAAACAGATTCCCAGTCCGCTGCGGTTCGCCACATGAGATCCTGTTTGACGACGACCGTCCTGGTTTTCGGTGCCGGTACGCTCCTTCTGCTTTTACAGTGCTGCTTAGGAGCGTGGCCTGAGGTTGTCGTGCCGGGAGCCACTGCGCCTCCCCCGCAGCTTGAGGCTCCCAATGATCCTCTCGGGCGCACCACTCCGCACGGGACAGTTTTGGGGTTCCTGACTGCCTCTCAGAAAAAAAAGTACGCGATAGCGGCCGAGTACTTGAACACCGACTTACGCGGCAAAGCTGCTGAGCATCTTGCCGAACAGCTTTCAGTTGTTCTGGATCGGCGCCTGCCAGCTCGACTCAATCAACTCAGTGATAAACCAGAAGGCTCACTGCGGGATCCACTCAACCCTGACCGGGACCTGGTAGGGACGATCGCGAGCAGCAAGGGCGATGTGGAAATCATGGTCGAGCGCGAAGTGCGAGGGAAATCTGGTCCCGTGTGGTTATTTTCGAGCAAAACCTTAGAGTCTATACCCAATCTGTATAAAGAAATCGACGTTACCGCTGCGGATGAGGTGCTACCAGGATTTCTGGTGACCACTCGAGTGCTGGGGATTCAACTGTTCGAATGGGCTGCTCTCTTCCTGGGTCTGCCACTGCTTTATCTGGTCACCGTGCTCCTGAACCGGGTGCTTAGTGGCTTGATTGGTCGTCTGCGACGCCATTGGAAAAGCAACCCAGATCTCATCAACCCGGAGATCCTGCACAAGCCGACGCGTCTTCTGCTGATCGCCCTTACCATTAACTGGATACGGCCGAGGGTCGGCCTTTCCCTATTAGCGCGCCAGTTCTGGTCCAGCATGGCAACAGTCACGGCTGTGGCTGCCATCGTGTGGATCCTGATTCTACTAACCGGCCGTGGCGAAGAGTACGTTAACCAGCTTCTCCGGATTCGCAATCTCACGGGAACCGCTTCCGTCCTCCGACTTGCCCGGAGGGTCATCGATCTGTTGTTTGTCTTCGGTGGTGTTCTCGGGGTTCTCTACTACTTTGGATTCAGCCCAACCGCCGCGCTGGCCGGCCTTGGCGTCGGTGGTATCGCGGTAGCTCTCGCCGCGCAAAAGACACTAGAAAATGTAATCGGCGGCGTCTCCCTGATCGCCGACCAGGTCGTGCGCGTCGGAGACACGCTTAAAGTAGGTGACATTGTAGGTCAAGTTGAAGAAGTCGGTCTTCGTTCAGCGCGAATCCGTACCGCCGATCGCACCGTCGTCAGCATCCCTAACGGTCAGATTGCAGGCATGAGCCTCGAAACGCTCTCCCTGCGCGACAAGTTCTGGTTCCATCCCCCGCTCTCTCTTCATTATGAGTCGACCGTTGCGCAAATACAAGCCGTGGTCAACGACGTTAGAGTCCTGCTTGTGGCACAGTCGTGCACCGAACGTAATTCAGTACGGGTTCGATTGCTCGGCTTTGATTCGTCTTCGTTCGATGTAGATATCTTTGCTTATATCTACGCCCGCGATTGGAATCATTTTCTGGAGATTCAAGAGGGATTTCTGATCTCCATCCTCGAGATTATTCAGCAGGCAGGGACGCATATTGCGTTGCCGTCGCGGAATGTTTACGTTAGCACCCAGTCCGCTAGTGAGATGGCACAAGTTCGCAGCCTCGCGGAAGCCTTGCCGACGGATCGCAGATCGAACCACGAGAAGCTGTCGCGAAGTCTGTATAACACGCATGCAGCGAGTTGTGAGGGCGAGTCCGCGCATCGTCCATTTCCGTGATGGGCGACTGAACTCTGTGAAGAACTGGCAGTATCTAGGTGAGCGTGATCTCGCCGACGGCAAATCAGAACACGCGCCCCACCCTGTAGAAGAACTTGTAATGGCCGGTAGCGCCAAACGCGCCCCCCACAACGACGGGTCCAAAAATAGTATTGATAACGAGAGCGCACGCAGCGTCCGTGGGCAATGACGGGACCTTTGGCAAATCATAAACCTTACCGAGCTCGTAGGTGCCCAGTGCGTATATCTTATCCCCCAACAAAGGTGGCAAGTGCCACAACTTGCGAATATAGCCAGTTTTGAATAAGAAGTACTGATCAGTAAGGAATTCGTTGGTGCCGTAGGCTACGAGATTTCGGCTTCCTCCCAATGAAAATGGCGGAATGCCGGTCGGATGGTAGGTAAATGTAGTGCCGCCTGCAGCCGAGAAGAACACCGAAGACGCGAAATTCAAGGGTTGGAACGCCGTCATTTGCGTTTCTGCGAGAGGAAAACCGGCCTTAGCGCCGGGGCTAGCGCCGTTCCATTCGGTCCGGAAGTGCAAGTCGAAACCGCGACTCGGAATGATTGGATCATCCGTCCCTATCCGGTTGAATCGGAGCGATGTAGTTCCAGTTCTGCCTTGCAAGGTCCCGAAAATCGCCGAACCCACCGAAGGGGAATACCTCTGTTCGCCGGCTTGATAACCAATTCGAAGTTTACTAGTGCGGCCAAACAGACGTCCTACGTCGAATGCCGCACCCGCCTGACGATCTCGGTATTCGGCAATCAGGGTCTCGCGCATATAAAAATCGTCCTGATCATTTTCTGCGAATGCCCGTGGCGCCACAAACCACTGAAGCTGCTCGCCGAACGGGCGGAAGAATTCGGATTTCACCGCGTATTCAGAACCTAATGTGACGTCATTGCGCCATTCTGAACCGAAGGCTCCCACGTCCAGAAAAGTCAATCGGGCGCCAAGGATGAATTGCACTCGCTCGTACTCAGTGCCATCAATGACCACCAGAGGACGAACGAGAGGCGGACCATATTCTTTTTCGTCAGCCACGATCAAAAGCCCCTGCTGGTCATCGCGCTCGACCATGCGGTATCCAAGGCGAGAGTATCGTCCAATCCCGAGTAAGGAGGTAAGTTGGCGATCGAGCCGTGCGGGGTCGACTGGCTGGCCCACGTTGTTGGATAGTGTTCGTTGTATTCCCTTGGCGAGGGCTGGTTTTGTGCCTGTCACTTCTATGAACTGAGGCCGGGCAACATCTTTTCGGCGAGCCTCGCGTTGAAACCGATATTTCTGCCAGCCGGCTTCATCCAGGCCGAGCCTGGAGAGTATGGCGGCTTTGCTGGTAGCAGCTTCGTAGCCGAGCCGAATGATGCTGGCGCTCTTTTTATAATCACTCGAATCGTAACCGGCCAGTGGCACCGAAATCAGAATGTCAGCTTTCTGTATGCTTCGAAGTTCATTGGCAGAAATCACTGCAGAAACGGATTGCCCTAACACTCCAATAGAGGAAAGCGTTTGGTCGGCTTCCAAGGATTTGACCTGCAGGTGAATTGCGATTGTTATGTCGGCTCCCATGTCCTTAGCAACATCGACAGGCAGATTGTCGAGCAGACCACCATCCACAAAAATGGCAGAGCCTGTTCTTACGGGGGTGAAGATACCGGGAAGAGACATCGTTGATCGCAGGGCCTGCGCAAGAGAACCTTCGCGGAAAACATGCTCTTTGCGTGATACCAGATCGGTAGCTACACATGCGAATGGAATAGGCAGGTCATCAAAACTCTTGATTTCTGAATAGGGTAGTGAGATGCGGTCGAGAATCAGACCGACCTGATGTCCGGAGTTAAATCCCTCCGGGAATCGGATGCCCTGTCTGATTCCGAATTCCAGCCTGTTCGGATACTCCTCGGCATCTTCCTTGCGACGGAAGGCGAGGTCCGTAAAAGGGATCCCTCCATGAAGGACTTCGTCCCAATTGATTTCCTCCACTAATGAACGAATCTCGGCCGGAGATTCTCCAGTGGCGTAAAGGCCGCCGACAAGCCCACCCATGCTGGCTCCAGCGACATAGCTGATTGGAATGCGATGCTCTTCCAGCCACTGCAAAACACCTATGTGTGCCAAGCCCAGTGCTGCGCCGCCCTCGAGAACCAAGCCTATTTTCGTTTGACTGGATAATCCCTTCGTTTGTGAAACTGTATGTAGACTGGTTAGGACAGCGGCCAAGAAAAAACAGATGGTCGGAAATCGTGAGGACATGTACCTACCCGCGCTAACGGTTCTAATCCCGGCCAAAGTCTGGATGCTGGATTCAGGAAGGGCAACTGTGACATCTGACAGTCGCTCGGCAGCTTACCGGCATCCGGGTGATGTCGCCAAGCCGAGTCCTAAAGAAATCCGGACCAACAGTCAAATTCCTAGGGGCATGCCCAGACATCCCGAGGACCACCCCCCAGGGTGACCGGATGCTTTATTGCGAGGATCCGTCCGCCCGAATTGATCAACTTGAATTGTTTGTCGAGCGTATGAATGGCGACGTGCGACTCAAAAGAATCCGGTGGTGCATTTCGAACATATCCAGCAGCCAACGGCTTCGCCTAAAAAAGAAATCGCGATCAAGATATGTCCGCGTCGAGATTGTAAAGGCCACCAGAACAGCTGCCACGGTTGCATGCACCTCCGATTTGAATAGAAAAGACTATACGCACATTCGAATTGCCGCGTAGATTTGGCTTACTAACACACCCAGGAGGTTTTGCCCCGAAACACAGAGCAATACCTGCAAACCCCCGGAACGAGACTAAAACAAGTCTGTTCACAGGACCTCGGGTCTTTGGAGTTTTGTCGGCCAACTCACGCACCCCATTTTCGAGGGAGGCAGAATTCGTTCCGGTGTGAGACTGAGCGAGGCACAGAAAGAAGAAGCGGATCTAACTTACCAGCAGTCTATACAGCAAGCGTTCCTTGAAGTCTCAGACACGTTGATCGCATATCGTAAGAACCAGGAAGTTCGTGAGCAACAGGGGTTGCTCACAACAGCGGCGCTGGACGCGACGCGCCTGGCAACTGTCCGCTATTCCGGCGGTGTGAGCAGTTATCTCGAGGTTTTGGACCGCGATACGTTGTCGTTCAATGCCGACATCAACCTAGCGCAAGCGCAGTTCAATGAACGCTTGGCATTGGTCCAACTCTACCATGCGCTAGGTGGCGGCTGGCAGCAATAGAACGAATTCTCATTCTGAATTTCCGTCGGCGTAAGAGCAACCGATATTCCTCATCGATGGCCCCATCAGCCCGGGATACGTTCTCGGGTGACTACGATTGCTCCTCATCCGTCGTTATCCGCTCATTTTGTTTCTTAGTTCTGACAGTTGTTCACCTGAATGTCGCGACTTAGCTTTTCCGTCAGTGCAAAGGAAGATTGTCGAACATTTCGAAGGCAAACGGATAAGCTTCCTGCAAATATATGGGCAGGTAAAGCGAGGGCGATCGATGAAAAACCTTGTCATGGGCTACTCAGCAGTGGGCTGGCTGATGGCAAGCCTGATTCCAGCTGTTGCCACTGCCCAAGAAGACATTTCCAGTCAAAGCGCTCAGGAAGTGCGGCAACAACTCAACGCCGTCTCAGCGCTTTTTCAGGAGATTAGGAGGAAAACAGCCGCCTGATTTCCGCAGCAGTCCTAACTCCGCCAGGGGCCCACGTCACCGTGCCATCCGGCAGGTGATTTGCTTGCCCGCCTATCCGAAACCTATGGCGAGGGTTTGTCAACGATTAAAGAGGCCGCGGTCCAACAGACGCGCTTGCAAGGATTTCTCCGTTTTAGCAATTTCCGCGCAACCACATGATCGGCGTTGGATTACACCAATTGTTTAGCGCGCAAACAGCTGAAAATAGCTACTGTTCTTTCTGACAGTATGCGAACTCGTATTCACTGACTAGTGTTTTGGGTGGGGAGCGTAACGCAGCCATACCCCGGACGGGCCAACTCTCTCCGCCGGGCGCATGCGCGCACCGTTACGCTCCCGGACAGGCCGGCCTGAAGTGGTGGGTTGTTTTTAGCCTTCGCCACAGGCAATCGAACGATGGAGCTAATGTCGAGCAGTACAAACCTGTAAGTGCTTAAAATGGCCAAGAGTCAAGGCAGAAAACCGGACAAATTGAAGCGCAAGGATTATAAGAAGGAACTGACCCGCCTTCAGGTGGAACTGTGCAAACTTCAGGATTGGGTGAAATACAAAGGCCTAAGCGCAATCGTTATCTTCGAAGGACGCGATGCTGCCGGCAAAGGCGGTACAATTCGCGCGATTACCGAGCGAGTGAGTGCTCGTGTCTTTCGAGTTGTGGCCCTGCCAGTTCCGTCTGATCGCGAAAAATCTCAGATGTATGTACAGCGCTATATGCAGCATTTCCCCGCTGCGGGAGAGATCGTGATTTTCGACCGGAGTTGGTATAACCGGGCAGGGGTGGAATATGTGATGGGCTTTTGCACCGAAGAACAACATCGGAGATTTCTCAATCTCTGCCCTCTGATGGAGAAGTACATGGTGGACGCCGGGATCATTCTTATTAAGTACTGGCTGGAGGTCGGGAAGGCAGAACAGCAGCGCCGGTTTGAGGCGCGAATCAAAGACCCACTCCGGCAATGGAAGCTCAGCCCGATGGACTTGGCGTCGTTTCGCCGTTGGTATGAGTACTCCCGCGCTCGAGATTTGATGATGAAAGCAACCGACAGCAAACACGCTCCCTGGTTCATCGTTCGCTCCGACGACAAGAAGAAGGCACGGCTCAACTGCATTTCGCACTTTCTGAGCTTGATTCCCTACAAAAAAACTCCACATTTGAAGGTGAGATTGCCGGAACGATCCACCAAGGGCCGTTACGACGATCAGACCATGATGAAGGGGAGGCACTTCGTTCCGGAGAGATATTGATTCGGGTCGGTCAGGCGCAAGAAAAGCAATGCCGTCAAATATGGGAATATCTCGTTTCCTGCCGATCAGCGCTTGGCTCCATTGGCTTCAAGTTCTGAGTTTAGGCGATACTCATGAGGCCCGTGATCACCTGGCAGCAGAAGCCTTTGTGAAAAACTTCTTAAGTAGTTTGGCAACGGTTTTGCTTGCAAGCTCTAGTGACGTACTTTTTTTCGATGTCGAGCTTTTGAGCAACTGTGCCCGACCAGACCACGAGGTTGGCCGCCCGATCGGCAAACTCCAGTGCCAAGATTCCATCAGCCACTGCCCACATGAGCTGCCTTGCCCTTCTGCTCTGTTCCACACTGTGGCGTTGATGGCTGGAGGCGGTCCGGAGAAGGTAGGCGATAGAGGTGTTCCTCCGGAAACAACAATTGCGGAACCAACCCCGCCAGAGGGGCTAAAATGAGATCGCCATTTTGTCAACACGCGAAAGGCCCTTTGAGGCCAGTTGACCATCGGCTGAAGTAGCACAGTCGCATCTAGACGCGGCCGGGTAGGTGGCATTGCAGGTTGTTCCCATGTGCACGTTTTGTACTTTGAAAACTCAACGCTCTTGTCATAGCCAACCTTCACTTTCTGGGCGGGCGAGAGGCTAAAGAGCGCAATTAGAAATAGGGCGATCCACAGCCTTGTGCGCCTCAGCCTTATGTTTGCCTCCCGCGTGCAGACTGCCGGAACACTGCGGTCGAAACACTGTCGCTACTTACAGACCAGCAGAGCGAGGTTAACCCCAGGCTTTTTTGGAAGCTGATCGACCTGTCAAGACTGACAGTTTATCCATACCGATTCGCCACGTAGCATGGATATGGCTCCTGCAAGATAGGCAAAGGTTCAGGTGCGCCGCTCGGCAGAAGAGCATACAAGACTCGAAGGAGTGGAGAGCATATGAAGAGAACTTTTGTCTCAGTTGCGTTTCTGCTGCTGGCTACAAGCAGC
>Ga0187783_10001322_pt1 | contig 18211 bp, 17 predicted proteins | sample 1015_SJ02_MP02_2_FD_132471 | JGI IMG/M metagenome (GOLD analysis project Ga0187783, IMG submission 132471) | Tropical peat soil microbial communities from peatlands in Department of Meta, Colombia - 1015_SJ02_MP02_20_MG | ecosystem: Environmental > Terrestrial > Soil > Wetlands > Peat | place...
AGCCACACGACGGGTTCGGCGGCAGACCTGGTGGGAGGGGTCAACCAGAATTTCCTGAAGCAGGATATGAAATCCAATACCGTAGAGCTCGCCTACGACTACTCCAAGAAACTGAGCGGGTACATCGGCTGGTTGTACACCGGTCGCGATATCGTTACCTCTTCGCTCAGCTATACCACCACGAACATCTATTATCCGGGCGGTCCCACGGCCGCACCGGCCAACTTCTATCTTGCCGCACGGGGCAAGTGCGCTCCGGCGGCCGGCGCGCTCCCAGCTGGCTGCGTTCTGAATGCCAACGGATCGATCACCAACACAGTCGCGCCACCCACCACTGGACCCGACGTCAATCCCTACAGCATCGGCGAAAACGCGCTGCTGCTCGGCGTCGTCTTCATTCCCTTGGACAACCTGCGCATTACCGGAGATCTTGAGTTCGGCTACAACGACGCCGCCTTCACCCGCATCGACCCGCGCAACGTGCAAAGCTACAAAGTACACGTGAGCTATAAGCCGAAGCCCTGGGCGAACTTGGATGGAGCGGTTGAGATTAACGACAACCGAAACAATGTGTTTCAGGTGGCAAACATCGAGCACGATAATTCCTACAGTTTCACCACCACGCTCATGCCCAACCCTCACTTTTCGATCTCCTTCGGCTACAACTACTGGAATGTGTACACGCAGGCCGACATTTGCTTCAACTACTCGATCACCTACACGAACCCGGCGGGGGGGACTTTGCCGGTCAGCACGTCGCCTCCCGGTGTGGCAACGACCATTCCTTGCCCCATCGCAGGAGCTTCGGTTGGAGCAGCCGGACTGGGGGCGCTTTCAACCTATACGAGCAAAGACAACTTTGTACATGCCGACGTGCTCTGGAAACCCGCGAGGCGTGTCTCTGCGGCGATTGGATATGGCGGAAGCTTCGTTCGGGGCAACACGATATTTCTGAATCCGCTCGCGCCCGACGGTATGCTCAACTTCGACTACCAGATGCCGTACGCTTCCGTGACCATCGATATATATAAGGGCTTCAGCTACAAGACAGCTTGGAATTATTACGGGTTCAATCAGGAGGGCAACACGAACCCGTTCGGCTTGGCCACCATACCGTCGCAGGATTTCAATGGCAACACCTTCACCTTCTCATTCCGATATGCCTTTTGACAATTGATCCGATCTGAGTTACACAGCGACCCCGGGACCGGATAGCACGCAGTTTCAGGGAGGCACGATGAAAGAGTGGAGAATCCCCCGGATGGGCGCGCTCTTGCTTCTCAGTGCGCTCGGTGCGTGGTTTTCGGCGCCGACCAGAGCCGACGACGGGGCTGCCACCTTTAAGTCAAAGTGCGCCGCCTGCCATGGAGCAGACGGCAGTGGCAACACCGCCGTTGGCAAGAGCATGAAGATCCGCGATCTGGGCTCTGCCGACGTTCAGAAACAGACCGATGAACAGTTAGCGGGCATCATCACGAATGGCAAGGGAGCAATGCCCGCGTACAAGGATAAATTGACGGTCGACGAAATCAACCAGCTGGTGGCCTTTGTTCGTCAACTCAAGAAAGGATAGATGCGCGAGACGGGGCTTGAACGCTCGCTCGACCGAATACGGAAGGTGCAATGGAACTCCCGGGCATGCTCATCGCGTTGATTGTGTTGACAATTGTGCTGGCCGCCGTCTTCTTTGTACGTCCCTCGATCACGGCGGGAGCAGCAGGGAAGGTTCTGGCCTTTGGCGCTCTGTGCATCCTCCCCGCAATCTGTCTTCGCATGGGGCTGACCACCCACCTCGAGCGTTCCGAACAGACCAAATTCTGCATTTCATGCCACGCCATGGAGACCTATGGGAAGAGCCTCTACATAGACGACCCGAGCTACATCCCGGCGCAACACTTTCAAAACCATCGCGTACCAGCGGACATGGCCTGCTATAGCTGCCACGCCGACTATACGATCTACGGCCCCCTGAAGGACAAGCTCCGGGGTGTGCAGCGCATTTACGTGCAGTATCTGGGTACACCATCCAAAACGATCCAACTACCGGGCGGGTACCACAACAGACAGTGTCTGCGCTGCCATCTGGGAGCCCGCAGCTTTGACGCGAATCCGATCCACGTGGCTCTCATGGATTCTCTCAAATCGGACGAGATGTCCTGTATTTCAAGCGGCTGTCACGATATGGTGCACAATGGCGGCAACCTAGATGACCTGAAGATGTGGAGCCCCGGCCAATGAGAATCGGAATACTGGGAATGGAGCGCATTTTGCGGATCGCCAGTGGGCTGATCATCCTCGGCCTAGTCGTCGAACTGATCAGTTTGGCCTGGATTCATCCCCTGGCCTTTACGCTGTTTGCGTTCGTAGGTATCTGTCTGATCGGCCTTGGAATCCTGATCTATCTGGCTTTTCTTGTCCTTGTGGTTTCCCTGCCCGGCGAAACTCGTGGGTCTCCTCCTACGCCGTGAATACCAAGGAATCCGGAAGTTGACACGGCATGGTAACCTTCTGCCCTAGGTGCGATTTCTGTGACCACTGCGCCTCGGGCGAGCCATGGCAAGCGAGATCCAGATACGAGTGAATGAGCGGGTGCACAGCGTGTCGGCGGATCCGGACACGCCACTGCTGTACGTGCTCATGAACGACCTTGCACTGCAAGGCCCGCGATTCGGTTGTGGGCTGGCGCAATGTGGCTCGTGCTCGGTGCTCGTGAACGGCGCGGAGACGCGCTCTTGCGTGACGCCCATCTCGGCGGTGGTGGGCAAATCGGTGATTACGTTGGAAGGTCTCCCTTCGTGGTATGCCAAGCAGAAAAAGCTCTCCAAGACCCCGGCGCTGCATCCGGTGCAGCAATCGTTGATCGACGAGCAGGCAGTCCAGTGCGGCTACTGCTTTAACGGGATGATCATCCAGGCCGCCGAGCTGCTGTCGAAAACGCCACGGCCGACCGAAGCTCAGATTCGCTCGGCGATGAACGGGCACCTTTGCCGGTGCGGTAGCTATCCACGTGTGATTCGCGCGATTCAGCGCGCATCCCACACCATGGCCAGCACGATCGAGGACGGAGAGAACGCTAGTTTCGCGCAGCAACCGCACGCGGCAGAGGTGGAGCGATGAAGGGCACGACACCTCTGTCCCCGCTTCCCCGCCGTGAATTCCTCAAAAGGGGCGGCGCTCTGGTGATTGGATGGAGCCTGCGCGGGACGGTGGTCGATACCCATGCCGCACAGGACGCAGCGACCCCACGCGGAGCCGTTGCGGGCCCTTTCGATCCCAAGCAGATCGATACCTGGCTTGCCATCCATTCCGACAACACCGCGACGGTGTACATCGGCTACGTCGAACTCGGACAAGGCTCGACGACCTCTCTTTTGCAAATTGCAGCGGAAGAGCTGGATCTGGACATGAGCCAGGTTCGCACGGTCCGGCTCGATACGAATGTCACTCCGAATCAGGGTGGCACCTACTCGAGCTCGTCGATTGCGCGCGGTAGCCCTGCGATTCGCACCGCGGCCGCCGAGGCGCGACAGGCGCTGCTCCAGATGGCCTCGAAGAAATTGGGAGCCCCCGTCGAGCGACTCACGGTTTCAAAAGGCGTCGTGACGGTGGGGGCGATGGGCGGCGAATCTGAGTCTGTCACTTACGGCGAGCTGATCGGTGATCAACTGTTCCATCTCGCATTCACCGGCACTGCACCGGTGAAGCCCGTCTCTGACTACAAACTCGTGGGCACAAGCCCCGTACGGAATGACATTCCCGAGAAGGTAAGCGGCAAATACGTCTACCTCCAGCACGTACGCTTGCCTGGCATGGTTCACGGACGCATCGTTCGGCCGCGCGGGCAGACCGCGTACGGCTCGGGAGCAAAAGTCGCCAGCCTCGAGGAGCAATCGATCGCGCATATTCCTGGAGCCCGGGTGCTGCGCAGGGCCGACTTCGTTGGCGTCGTCGCCGAGCGTGAGTGGGACGCTGTCCGCGCGGCGCGCGATTTGAAAATCACATGGGAGATTCCGGCGGTCTTGCCAGGCAGCGACGCCGTGTACGATCAGATGCACGCGGAGAAAACATCCGACCGGGTGGTCCTAGAGCGTGGAGATGTGGATCGCGCGATCCAAGGTGCCGCACACGTCGCATCCGGCCATTATCGCGGGCCCTACCAGGCTCACGCGCCCTTCGGGCCCAACGGCGCGCTTGCGGACGTTACGCGGGACGGAGCGCTCGTAATCTGCTCGACTCAGGATGTCTACGCCACGCGCAATACGCTTGCCGCTATTCTGTCCCTGCCACCACAAAAGGTACGCGTGCAGTACTACGAGGGATCGGGCACGTATGGCCACAGTTGCTATGACGACGTTGCGCAGGCCGCGGCGATCCTCTCGCAGCTGGCAGGTCGCCCCGTGCGCCTGCAGTTTATGCGCTGGGATGAGCACGGATGGGACTTGTACGGACCGGCGCACGTTGGAGAAGTGCGCGCGGCCGCCGATGCCGATGGCAAGATCGTCGCCTATCAATACGATGGCTGGCATCACAACTGGAGCGCGGTGGAAACCTCCGCGCAGCTGGCGCTCGGCACGCCGGCCTCGGAATGGCGCGACGGCGCGGCACAAATGGTCAACCCTTCCGATTGCGGAGGAATGTACGACATCCCCAACGTGCGGCTCGTGAATCATCATGTGCCAGGGATGAACTACCTTCGGGGAGCATGGCTGCGCTCACCGCTGGACCTCTCGTTTTCGTTCGCCTCCGAGCAAACCATCGACGAGCTGGCTCATCAGGCAGGCGTCGACGCCTACGAATTCCGGCGGCGCAACATCACGAACGAGCACTGGATGGGAGTGCTCGACCAGGTCGCCAAGGCCTCCGGATGGGAGCCGCGGCCCCCCGCTTCGAAACTTTCGAACGCGAAAGTCGTCACCGGGCGCGGCGTCGGCCTTGGTACCCATCTCACTTCTTACGGAGGTGCGGTCGCCGTTCTTGAAGTCAACAAGGAAACCGGCAAGGTGCTCGTGAGGCGTTTGTACGGCGCGATCGATGCGGGGCTGGCTGTCAATCCTTCGTTCATCGAAAACCAAATCAGCGGGCAATTGGTGCAAACCGCCAGCCGAATGCTGCTCGAAGAAGTAACGTTCAATAAAACCAACGTCACAAGCCTCGATTGGAACAGCTACCCGATTCTGCGTTTCGAGGAGTGCCCCGAGGTGTTCCCGATGGTGGTGCAGCGCCTCGATCAGAAATCGACCGGCGCTGGTGAGGAGGTCATGGCCGCCGCTGCCGGAGCGATCGCGTGCGCATTCTTCGATGCGACTGGCGTGCACATGCCCGAGTTTCCGCTGACACCGAACCGCGTGCTCGCCGCTCTCCGCCGTGCTTAGCTCGTGATGAATTTCGCGCCCGTTTGAACATCCTGCCTGAGATCATCGCCTGGCAGCCAGGAGCAAGAGAATGAAGGTAAAGGCGGCCATCGCCCGGGAAGACCACAAGCGCTTCCTGATCGAGGAGCTCGAACTGGGCGAGCCTGGGCCAGGCGACATTCTCGTCCGTATGGTCGGCGCCGGACTCTGCCATACAGACGTGAAGGCACTCGTGGGAATGATGCGCGTTCCCAAGCCAATCGTCCTCGGCCATGAAGGCGCGGGCGTCGTCGAATGGGTCGGCTCCCGGGTCACCAAGGTAAAGCCCGGGGATCCTGTTGTGCTGACGTATGACTGCTGCGGCGCCTGCTCCGCCTGCACGAGCGGCAATCCGGCATACTGCCAAGAGACGAGTGCGCTCAATTTCCAGGACGCCCGCCAGAATGAGCCGGGATTCCTGCGCAAGGAAGACGAGCTGATTCACGGCCATTTTTTCGGTCAGTCTTCGTTTTCGACCTACGCGATCACCCGGCCGCAAAACACGATCCCGGTGCCGAGAGACGCCCCGCTTGACATTGTCGGTGTGCTCGGCTGCAGCGTCCAAACCGGCGCCGGCGCGATCATGAATTCGCTCGCCGCCAAGCCGGGAGAGAGCGTAGCGGTTTTCGGCGTGGGCCCAGTGGGCCTGAGCGCTGTTCTGGCCGCCGTGGCGTGTGGCGTGCGTGAGATTGTTGCCGTGGACCTGTTTGAATCGCGCTTGGCGATAGCAAAACGGATCGGAGCGACTCGCACGGTACAAGCCGGCCCGGGTGTAGATGCCGCAGACCAAATCCACCGACTCATTCCCGGCGGCGTTGCCTGCGCTCTTGATACCACCGGCAACGCCGAGAGCTACCACCAGGCACTGCGATCGCTTGCGACCAAGGGCCGCTTCGGCTTCGTGACCGCTCCGAGAGACCCTTTTGAGCCAAATCTTGTTCAGATGATGCTGGGAGGCCACACCTTCCGAGGTATCGTGCAAGGTGATAGTGTCCCAGACGCGTTCATCCCGCGCCTCATCGACCTGTACCGAAGGGGTCGATTTCCCTTCGACCAGCTTGTGACGAAGTATCCGTTCGATCAGATCAATCAGGCCGTCGAGGATCAGGCGAGCGGCACAGTCGTGAAGCCGGTGTTTACCTTTCCGTCGTAGCGCCTAACTCACTTGAGGTACGTGCGGACGATCTCGATCACGTCGTCGGCGGCTTCCTCCGAAGATTTTGAATTGCGAGGCATGTGGTTGCGGATGTGATCCTCTAGGAGTTCGCCCATGAGGCTATTGATCGCTCCGCGCGCCGCAGCGAGCCGCTGCAGTACCTCGGCGCACTGCTCGTCCTGATTGAGAGCGCGCAGGACGCTTTCAAGCTGCCCGATGACCTTCTTGGTCCGCGTAACCAGATCCAATTTCTCTCGTGACAAATGAGACATTTTCCCTTGACTACCCTAGGGGGGTATAGTACAACCCAAAATGGCCTTGAGTCCAGCGGCTCGGAGGCGATTTGAGTATATGGAAATCGCACTTCGAGAACCAGGACCTCCGGGGCTTTGGGCTTTTTGGAAGGCCCTTTTGCCGGTGAGGGCCTTTTAACGTCGCGCGGGAAGCCTGACGTGATCTACTCTGGGATCCTGGATCGCCCTCCCGCGCCTGGATTCAAACATGCGACGGTTGTTTGCTCAATGCGTAGCGCGATTGCTTTGCTCAGCGTGGGTGTGGCTGGCCCCCGTAGTGATCGCGTGTGCGCAAGAGCCTGCCCAGCCACCCACACAGCAGCCCCCTGCAGCCCAGCCGAGCGGTACGCCCTCGGATCAGACGCCAGCCGGTCCGAGTTCAGAGAATTCCGCCTCGAGCGATCTGCTGACCATGTTCCCGCATTCCAACACCAGCCGCTACTGGATCTCTGGCCAGGCAAACATCGTTTTCCAATGGCATCCCTCATTCCCGGCGGAATATACCGGAACCAACAGCCTGACCCCTTGGGCTCAGAGCGCCACCACCCACGTTCTGACCCTTTATACCGGCTACGAACTGACCTCTACGACGGAAGGGTTCTGCGACATCGAATATGCAACCGGGGGTGGCATCGGGCATGCGTTCGGCCTGGCTGGCTACACCAACCTGGATTCGGTGCGGACGGTTGAAGGGGCGCAGCTTTCCACAGCTCCCTATCTGGCCCGCCTCATGCTGCGGCAGATTATTCCGCTCAGCGATGAGCGCATCGAAGTGGACCGGGACGAGCTGCATTTGGCCACTTCCCTGCCCATACGGCGCATCGAGATCCGTTTTGGCAAATTTGACCTCGCCGACTTCTTTGATCTCAACACCTGGGGCCAGGATAGCCACTTGCAATTCCTGAATTGGACGGTAGACAACAACGGCGCATGGGATTATGCCGCCAACACGCGCGGCTATACCGACGGCGTAATCCTGGAATATGACGACCATTGGTTCTCTGCTGTGTTCGCCGAAGTCTTAGAGCCCAAAATTGCCAACGGCATCTATCTCAACGCGGATGTGGCCCAATCGCGTGCTGCGAACCTTCAATTCCAAGCTAACGGGAAGTTGATCGCTCATCGTGCAGGTACCGTGCGTTTTTTGAGTTATCTGAATCGCGCCGACATGGGCAGCTATCGCAAGACGGTCGAGGAATATCTCGCCGGCCCTCGAACTTCCCCGCCCGATATCACTTCGACACGCCGTCAAGGCCGCAAGAAATACGGTTTCGGCTTGAATTTCGAGCAGGAGATCACACCGGTCGTGGGCGTTTTTGGGCGTCTCGGTTGGAGCGATGGTCACAACGAATCCTGGGCTTACACCGAGGACGACCGCACGCTCGAGCTCGGCGGATTCGCAACGGGCAGCCCGTGGCATCGGCGGAACGACCGAGCCGGCATCGCGTTTGTCGCCAACGGAATCGTAGCGGCGCACCAACAGTATCTCGCCCTAGGAGGGCTCGGTTTCTTGCTCGGCGATGGCGGCCTGACGTATGGCTCGGAAAAGATTTTTGAAGGCTTCTACACCGCCCATCTCTGGCGCGGCTTCTTCGCCTCGTTGGGGTTGCAGCACATCAATAACCCCGGCTACAACCAGGTGCGCGGTCCCGTCACGGTGGGCACCTTCCGCTTTCATACCGATTTCTGAACACGCACAACGCGAGCGTCGGGATCGCTTCTAGGTCTAGTGCTTCCGACTAGGCTCGGCATTCGGCGTGGCGTTCGCCGGCGGTGGCGGCGGGAAAAGCGGCTGTTTTAGAACCTCCATCACATCTGGCGGCAGTTTGTTGCTACTGGCTAGAAGCGCTGCGATCTGCCACATCTGCTCGTCTTGCAGCACGCCCTGAAAGCTCGGCATGGCCGTCATGCGGATGCCGTTCTTGATCTTCCAATACGTTACGCCGACCGGATCGTCCGCGACCGAGCCATCCGGGGTAAAAAGCTGTGGCGGCTCTGGATACATCTTCGGTAGAGGACCATTGGCAATCTCGCCAGGCAGTCCGTGGCAACCGCAACCCCGTCGGTAGGCCTGTGCGCCGGCCATGAGGTCGGCCGCCGTGAAGCTGGTGGGATTGCGTTCGGGCGCCACCCGACGGATCCGTGATTCCAGGGCCGCGCCGGCGATGTACTGCTCGAAGGGAAATGGACGATCCGTCACGGCGATCGGTGCATGGCCGCTCAACAGATAGGCAGCGCCCAGAATCGGAAACGCAAGCAATCCGATGATCAGTCCCCCAACGAATTTCCCCATTGTGACTCCTCTCGGATCGAACCAGCATTCGGCCACTTAGATAGCACAATTTCTGCCGGCTGCCACACGTTGTTTGCGGGCTTTGCCCGATCACGTGCGAGTTTTTTGATCGAGCCCGGATGTCGGCGGGTCGACTGGAGATTTTCCTGTCATCAAACAAGAAAAACAGCCTCACCCCTTTCCGCGCGACCCGATCACTTGGGGCAAGAGTCCAAGTGCAAACCACCGCTGCCGATTTTTCAGAATAACGCGCATCGATTCAATCCCTTGCAAGGCGGATGCCCCGAGGTGTATTACAGAGCTATGATCGATTAGGAATTGACATACTAAATTGTTATCGATAGGATCCGCGTTGGTAAAGGGCTGATGGAACGGCAAAAAGTCAAGGTCTCTCCCAAGTTCCAGATTGTCATCCCGAAATCAATTCGGGAGGAGCTGAAAATCGAAGCCGGAGAAGAGCTTTTGCTCTACTCGGTCGACGGGGCGTTGCGCCTTGTGCCCCACCGCTTTGTCAAGGAGCTTCGCGGCATCGCCAAGGGCATGCGATGGAAAGAGGAGCTGCGTGATCATGCGGAGCGCTTCTGAACTCTACGTTGTCGATTCTGCCGGGTGGCTCGAGTACCTCACAGATGAGGCAAAGGCCAACGCCTTCAGCCACTATCTGGAAAACGAAGCCGCGGTCATCGTGCCGTCGCTAGTACTCTATGAGGTCTACAAACAATTGGCCAAGCATCGCGGACGCACCGTCGCCGATCGTTTTCTCTCCCAAGCGCTCTATCGCCGCGTCGTCCCGATCGATGAAACCATTGCTCTGGCTGCAGCAAACGCCAGTCTCGACCATCGCCTGCAAGGCAGTGACGCGATCCTCTATGCAACCGCCCGCGTCTGCCAAGCCCAGCTGGTGACGGCCAACACCCATTTTCGAGGCCTCCCCGGCGTAATCATCCCCTGAGAGCACGAGCTCCCGGTTCGGAGTTACACGCGCTCCGAAGTTTCTGCTACACTCAACCTCACGGCGAACGGTGGAAGCGATTGTGGGGTGGGGGGCCGGGAATTCCCATGGCCGCACCCCAAACTGCCGTCGAACTACTCGAGTATCTTCAGCTCAAGCTCGCCGCCCTCGGCCAGCCGATTCAACTCAACTCCTCTCGTGCACGTTTCGTTGAAATCGCGCGTCCGCTTCTGCGCCATCACTACGAAAAGGAACGCCTCCTCGGCGATTACCTTTGCCCAGCGGATCGACGCATCCAAACGTTTCTCGACGCCTATCTCGGGGACGGGCACTCGGCCTGTGCACCTCGTTTGCCCGCGACCACATTCATTCTCGATCGCGTTGGATTGGCGCGGGTGATGTCGCTGCCGCCTGACGCCGAGAGCTTCTCTTCGCCCTATTTGCGCTCCTATCGAGTGCCGCAGGGTGTCCTGCATAATCCTGCGAGTGATCGCCGCACCACGCGGGGTGTCTTCCACATTGCCGAAGGAGGACTTCCAGTTCCCGCCGATAAACAGGCGGTCCCCAAACAGGCCTTTCTAGCCCTGCTCACATCGGCCCTCCGCCCGCCGCAAGAGGGCTTGGCTTTGCCGTTTACCGCCGATCAGCCGGAACCGGCGCGCCTGTTTGTCTCCTTGCTTTTGCGCCCCCTGGTCTGCCCGGCCACCGGTGTCGACACGGCCAAGACGATGGAGATTCGCTTTTTCGCTCCCGGCAGTTTGGTCAGCAATCTCGATTTCGTCGAAGCAATTTTCGGCAACGGCGGCGATCCCCATCTTCCGGAAAACGACGCCGCCTTGGACGTGGCTCATTGGACCGGCCACACGGGATGTGTGATCCTCGCTCCTCACCTCGTCGGCATGAAGAAGTCCACGCTTGGCCTACCGCAAGTGAAGGACGCCTCAGCCCGCCAGCGGCGCGACGGCATGTGTTGGAGCGATCCGGACGAGCCCTACAACGATGGCGCCCCTTTCAAGATCTGCTGCCGCGATGACTGCGGCGTCATGGTTACAATTCTTGCCGACAACTACTACGGCTATTGCAAGAAGGAGGTGAAAACGCAGATCAGCTACGCCGCCAATCTCTTCGGCTTGGCCGAGGAGGAGCACGCGGGCGGCGCAATTGCCTTTGCCACCTACATCCTCGGACAGGAGTTTTACGCGGGCCGCACCGTCAGTTTAAAAAAGGCGACCTTCGAGCATGGCATGGGCTTGCTCGGCGAACTCATCGAGCGAAAGCCGGAGGGTTATGCAGTCGACCGCCGCTATCCCGATATCTTCTACGTGCCCGAGGATTCCATCTTCACGCTGCGCGACGGTCGGGTCCGCTGGGAGCACGCCGGCCGCACCCATCATCAGGCCCTTCGTCCCTCGGCCGTGTACGTGCTGCCGTCCGGCTTTCGGGTGCGTCTTGAAAAACAACATTCTGGCACCGCCTGGCGTTTGATTGGCTCACGCCCGCGCGGCACGCTTTGCCACAAGCCTTGTACGGTCTCCGGCGGGGGTAAATCTGAAATCTCGAAGTCGATCAGCCACGCGCTGCTGAAAGGCCCGGTATACGTCCGCGACTATCACAGCGACATGGACAAGGTTGCGGCGATTCTCGAAGGCGATTTCTCTTCCGTCTACAGGTCACGCCCAGCTGACCACCGCTCACGTCGACCCATCCTGAGCTCCGAACGCACCCTCGGCTCGGTCATTCAGCTGTTCACCGTCTCGCCGGAATACACCGACGAGCACAACGATTGGATTTGTCGGTTGCCGCAAACCACGCGTCAGCTTCTGTTTACGGTGAAACGCTACTACCGTCCGGAATGGGGCGCGAACTGGCGCCAGCACTTCACCGTCGATCGGATCAACGGCTTCCTCGGCCACGAACTCAAGTTCGACAATGACCCGCTCGTCGCCAATTACCTGCGCGTCGGCTACGACCGTGACGGTGCCTGGCGCATCTACAAGCTCCGCCCCGATTTCTATCCTGCCGACAAGGTCCAAGTCGAGGACGACATCACCTGTTCGGTGGTCCTGCCGCGCGCGAGCCTTACCGATCTCGATCGTGAATACAAGAACGAAAGTGTCAAGCTCGTCGCCAATTGCGAAACGCTGCTGTTTCAGCGGCCTGACGATGCGATCCACCCTGGCGCCGATCGCCAGGCCGAGGCCGATATCGCCAGCCCCGGCACATTTCTGTCAAACTACGAACCCCTCACGACCGATCAAGTCCGCGCTCTGGTCGATCATGTCGTCGAGTTTGATCGCTACACGCCGCCGATGAAAAGCTTGCTCGAAAGCTTCGCTTCGCGTGAGTCTGCAAACAGCGGCTGTTTCGCCGTCGCTTCCTCGCATCCGCGCCTGGTCAACGGCAAACCCACGCAAAATCCCCGCTACCTGCAAAGGCGCTCCGACCTCACCGATCCGCGCGCGTTCTATCTCGCGGAAATCGCGGCGCGCCTGGAACGCGACATCCCCGCTGCGCGACCCGTCTATTTTCCGGTCAACTCTGTCCTGGCCGGTCGCCGCAATAGCCCGCCAGACCCGGCCGCTGGGCTCCCCCCGTTGGCCGTTTACGCGCCCATCCACTATCAGGAGCTGCCGGAGCTTTTCATGGACTACATCTCCAGTCTCACGGGGAAGTCGCCCGCTACGACCGGCTTCGGCAGCGAAGGAGCCCTCACCAAGGGTCCCTTCAATGCTCTTTGGCCCATCGTCGATCTCAATAACGCGCTCGTCTCCGCCATCCTGACCGGCGACACGGGCTTTACGACCACCGCGGGATACATCGGCCCACACTTTCGCGTTGACCACGACGTCAGCTTGTTGGTTCCTGAAATTTGGTGCCGCATGCGAGTCGCCGAACGGGATCCGCGCTGGCTGATCGAGAACGGTTACCTTGAAAAGATGGAGGACTTCACCTGGGAAGGTCGGCCGGTTCTCGCCAGCCGTCTGGGGTATCGAATCACCGTGGCGTTCACGGACCGTTTTCTCGGCCGCATTTTCGAGACACCGGATGCCGTCTTCCCGCTGGAGATGTTGCGGCCGGAATCGCAGGATTGGGGAATGTTCGCTTCGGGGGTGGATGCCATTGTCGAATCGCAGCGTCGTGTGGCGGTTTCCTATTTCGAGGACGGCAGCATCGAGGCGGCGTGCCCCCCGATACGGGCGCTGCTTGAGATCATGGCACACGGTGCCTGTCGAGGAAGAGGCGCCGATTCTCCTGAAATTCGCGCCCTGTTCACGCGCGAGACCTTGCTCGGAAGCGAATGGTACCGAGAGCGTCTTCGCACGCAACAGCAGCGCGATACCGCGCTTTGGCAGCGTCACCTCCGCGCGCTCGAAGAGTTTCGCGAACGCCAATTGCGACACATGGACGACAGGGAGTATGAAAAACGCGCTGCGCTCGCCCACCAGCAACTGGCTCGCGTGAGCTCTCGAGACTATCTCGATGAACTTGTCGGCACCATCGGTGCCGACCCGTTCCACGCCCAGGACGTGAGACGGAGGTGATGCGAGCGTCCGTCGGGTCGAGCTTGCCGAAGCGGATGAAATCGCCCCAGGATCGTGCTAGGTTAATTTTCAGCGAGAGTATGGAAAGCATTCACATCACGCTGCCCGACGGTGCTGTCCGCGAGGCTCCTCGCGGAACAACCGCCGCCCAATTCGCCGAAAAAATCTCACCGCGCCTGGCCAAGGAAGCTCTCGTGGCCCGCGCCGACGGCGAGCTGATTGACCTTTCGCGCCCCCTCGATCATGACGTCACGCTCTCCATCCTCACGGCGAAGGATCCCGAAGCAGTTGAGGTTTTCCGCCACTCCGCCGCGCATCTTCTCGCTGCGGCTGTTCTCGAACTCTATCCGAATGTGAAGCTTGGCATCGGCCCGCCGATTGAGAATGGATTTTTCTACGAGTTCGTCCGCGACGAGCCGTTCACCCCCGAAGACCTCGAAACAATCGAGGCAAAAATGCGCTCTCTGGCCGCGAAGGACCTTCCCAACCAGCGCAAGATGATCCCGAAGGCCGAAGCTCTCGACCTGTACCGCCGACTGAACCAGGAATTCAAGTGCCAACTGGTTGAGGAAAAAGCGAACGAGCCGATGGTTTCCTTCTACACCACCGGAAAGTTCATCGATTTTTGCCGCGGCCCGCATATCCCTTCCACCGGACGCATTCAGGCGTTCAAGCTGATGAACGTCGCCGGTGCCTACTGGAAGGGCGACGAGAGAAATCCGCAGATGCAGCGGATCTACGGAGCGTGCTTCGTCGAACAGAAGGAGCTTGACGATTACCTCCACCGGCTCGAAGAGGCCAAGCGTCGCGATCATCGCCGGTTGGGCACCGAGCTGGATCTTTTCAGCATCCAGGACGAGGCCGGCCCTGGCCTCATCTTCTGGCATCCCAAGGGCGGCATCATCCGCCGACAGATGGAAGACTGGCTCCAGACCGAGCTCACCCGCCGTGGCTACGATCTGGTCTACACGCCGCACATCATGCGCCTCGATCTTTGGAAGACCAGTGGCCACGCGAATTTTTACCGCGAAAACATGTTCGGCCCGATCGAAGTGGAAAAGGCTGATTACCAACTCAAGCCCATGAACTGTCCCGGCCATATTTTGATTTTCAAATCGCGCCTCCGCAGCTACCGCGAGTTGCCGGTCCGCTTGGCAGAGCTGGGTACCGTATACCGCTACGAGCGCTCCGGCGTTCTCCATGGCCTGATGCGCGTGCGCGGATTTACGCAGGATGATGCCCACATTTTCTGCATGCCCGATCAGATTGAGCCGGAGATTCAGGACTGCGTCGAGTTCGCCTGGGAGGTCTTGCGTGTGTTCGGCTTTGACGACTACGTGGTCGAACTCTCGGCCCGGGATCCCTCCCGCCCCGGCGATTACGCTGGTACGGTCGAGGAATGGGAGCGCGCCGAGGGCGCGCTAATCAGCACGCTCAAGCGTATGAACGTCCCCCACCGATACATGCCCGGCGAGGCGGTCTTCTACGGCCCGAAAATCGACGTGAAGCTAGTCGACGCGATCGGCCGGCCGTGGCAGCTCACCACCGTGCAGTTCGATTTCAACTTGCCGCGGCGCTTTCAACTTGAATACGTCGGCGAGGACGGTTCGCGCCATCAGCCGCTGATGGTGCATCGCGCCCTGTGGGGCTCGATCGAACGCTTTTTCGGTGTGCTGATCGAACATTATGCGGGCGCGTTTCCTACTTGGCTGGCACCGGTGCAGGCGTCGGTGTTGCCGGTCAGCGGAAAATTCGAAGAGTACGCAAAGACGGTCGCGCAGCAACTAAAGGACGCCGGTTTTCGCGTCCATCTGGACCAGCGCAACGAAAAACTACAAGCGAAAATCCGCGACGCGCAGCTCGAAAAAATCCCTTACATGTTGATTCTGGGAGGCAAAGAAGCCGAAGCCAGAACGGTTTCTGTGCGACACCGCTCGAAAGGCGACCTCGGGCCGCGCCCACTCGAACAATTTGTCCGCGACCTCCGACACGAGGTAGACTCCCGCGCGCGGCCCTAGCCAATCGTCGCCGATGATAAGGTTGCCCTTCACAATGCTTGCGGTCCTCTCGCTCGGGCTAGGGCTGGACGGCTCGCCCGGGCGTTTGCAGGACGAGCCTGACCGCGCCTGGACCGACAAGCACTTTCTCACTGCGTTCGAGGACTTTTTCCCCGTCCGGAATGGACAGGGCGATTTTATCGCGGTTCGCGCACACCAGAACCGCAGCAACGAAGCCTTGGAATTCTCGTTTATCATCGAGAATACGCAGGACCCTCACGCAATCAGCGGCATCATCCACGAAGCGCAGGGCGCGTCGCTGTATCAACAGATCCAGGCACTGCACCGACAGGATCCCTCCCAGTCCTATGCGGATTTGAAACCGCAACTGAAAGTCCAGAGCTGGAATCTGACCGTCACCGGGTGTCCCGCCCTACTCGCCCAGTTCACGGCGTTCCAGAATATCCAGTTTGTGCGGCCGCGCGATGACGACGAGGTGGGGGAAAATCCCATCCTGTACGAGATCAATGAGACCGTCGCGGGCGGTAGCTCGCAGGTGATCGAGTTCATCGCTTCGCGCGCCATTCCACGCTGGGCCAACCAGACGCACAGGGCCCTGCTTGCCTGCGCGGAAGGCGACAGCACCAAGACGGACAAGAAAGACAACTGATGCGATTGTTGCGAGCGACCCACGCCGCCGTGCTATACTTTTTGCCCTGTCTCCGCGCAAGGGTTGGGTAGCGCGTGGGAGGCGACCGTCGGGCGGGCGCAGCCAGCGTAGCGCGCCCGGGAGGTGGGTTTATCGCAGATCGGGGTGGCAGTGGCGGTCTTCGGGTGAACGAGCGCATCCGCGCCCGGGAAGTGCGTGTAATCGATGACGCTGGAAATCAGCTCGGCGTGATGTCGCTGTTCGATGCCATGAAGGCCGCGCGGGATGCAGGTTTGGATGTGGTTGAAATCTCGCCCAATGCCGTTCCGCCGGTCTGCAAGCTCGTGGACTACGGAAAGTTTCTCTACGAGCAAAACAAGAAGGCCCACGAACAGAAAAAGCACCAGAAAAGTTCACACATCAAGGAAGTGAAGTTCCGGCCGGCCACCGCCGAGCACGATTACCAGGTTCGCAAAAATCAGATCATCAAGTTCCTGGGTGAAGGCTACAAGGTAAAGGCGATGATTTTTCATCGCGGACGCGAGATGGCGCATCAGGACGTGGGACGCGCAAAAATGGATCGACTGCTGAAGGATATCTTGGATTACGCGCAGGTGGAATTCGGACCGCGGATGGAGGCGAACATCCTGCTCGCGCTGCTCGCACCCAAAAAGGGCGCGGCTGCGCGAGTCGCGCCATCGGCGCAGGACAACTAGGAAAGTTCCCGGGGTGAGGAGATCGTGAAGAAGAACACAAAAATGAAGGCGAAAACGCACCGCGGCGCGGCCAAGCGCTTCAAGATTACGTCCACCGGACGCGTGATGCGCTGGCGTTCCGGGAAACGCCATCTGCTCGGCACCAAGAAGCCGCGGCGCATGCGGAATCTGTTGAACAAAGTCGAAGTCAGTCCGGCGGACGCACCCAACGTGCGTCTCGCCCTGCCCTACGGAATCCAGTAGCGGAGCTTCGATCTCTTAAGGCCAGGCAGAGCACATCCCGCCGCGGCGGGCCTGCCGGCGCTGCCCGTGGCACGGAGCGGGCACTTTTCTCCCGGTCCATTGGAACGAAACGAATCGGGAGTTCAACGAACACGCCGCGGAGAAAATTCCACGCGTACCGGTCCGAAACGAGGGCCGTGCGGCTGACGAATCTCTCCGCGTAACCAAAACGTTCGCAGTCATCCTAGGAGAGGGAACGTATGGCTCGAGTCAAACGGGGGACGAAGCGCCGCGCCCGGCGCAAAAAGCTGCTGAAACACGCGAAGGGATTTTTCCTCACAAAAGGAAAGCTGTACCGGTCGGCCCGAGAGGCGGTGAACCGTTCCTTGCGATATTCCTATCGCGACCGCCGCACGCGCAAGCGCGATTTTCGCACACTTTGGATTCAACGCATCGGCGCCGCCGCGCGAGCAAATGGCACAACCTACAGCCAGCTCATCCACGGCCTCAAGCGAGGCGGGATTGAGATCGACCGGAAGATCTTGGCGGACATGGCCGTGCGGGACGCCGAAGGCTTTCGGGCGCTCGTTACGTCGGTCAAGCCGCACCTGAAGGCGACCGCGCCGCCCGAGACTGCCGCCTGACGGTTGGCATTCCCCGTGTAATATGGAGCGCCGGCCCTCCGGCCGCTCACCATGACCATTGACCCCACCATACCGAAAATCTTGCCGCTCGCAACGGACGACCCTGGCGCTATCAGACAGAAATTTGCTGAGATGCGCCAAAGCTTCGATGCGCAGGTGGTGACCCACACCGCCAACTTGGAAGCTTGGCAGGCATTGGTAATTGGATGGACCGGACGCAAGGCCGGTGTGCTGTCGCTTATTGGTGAAATCTGGCTCAAACCCGCGGCGAAAGAATTGAAACCTATTGTCGGGCAGGAGTTGAACAAGCTGAAGGCGCACGTCGACGCGGTGCTCGAAGAAAAGCGGACGGAGGTG
>Ga0187783_10001323_pt1 | contig 18210 bp, 19 predicted proteins | sample 1015_SJ02_MP02_2_FD_132471 | JGI IMG/M metagenome (GOLD analysis project Ga0187783, IMG submission 132471) | Tropical peat soil microbial communities from peatlands in Department of Meta, Colombia - 1015_SJ02_MP02_20_MG | ecosystem: Environmental > Terrestrial > Soil > Wetlands > Peat | place...
CCATAGCGCGCGGCCACTGCGAGCGCCACATGTCCCGCGGGAACCGCAACCGCCTGCGCCGCCGGCGGCGTGGGCGCCGCGGGCGGCGGAGGCGGTGGCGCCAGGGGTGTCGGCGCTGCAATATTGACGCTGGGCGTTGCGACGTTGGGCGCGCTGGGCGCAGCCGGCGCGGGCGGGGCGAACGGCGCAAACGGCGCAGGCGCCGGGGGCTGCGGCGGCAGCGTCAAACTGCGGAATTGTCCCGGTGGCTGCGCCGGCGTCTGTGCCGACGCCTCGACCGGCACGAACACGGCAAGTGCGGCCGCAGCCACAACCGCGGCTACATTGCAGCGCCAAATTATGCTGAAGTCCCACCCCGACATGGGTTTTTTTCGATCCTAATCGCGGCGATTTCAAGCCACTCCCGGGGCGTCATGACTGGCATCGAAACTAAGCGCAAAACCGCGGGTCAGCTTGCCCGGCAGCGGCATGGCGCGCCATTTCGGACCGAGCTGCGGCACGTTACCGCGACGGCGACGTTTGCGCGCAGGTCGTGTGACAGGCGATCTGCTGGGTCGAGCAATTGAGCTGACAACTGGTGCTCATGTTGGCATTGCTGGTCGTGTTCGCGGCGCCCGTCGGCGGCGTGCCAGGCACGAGACAAGTGGTCTGGCACGTCGCAGCCTGGGAATTGCACGCCATCATGCAATTGGTCACCGTCGAGGTTTGCGCCAAGCGGATTTTACCGGCGTCCGCATCGCCGAATGCGCCGCTTATCGCGGCGCCGACGCCGAAACCGGCCAACAGCAAAGCCGCCTGCCGCATCTGTGCCTCCCCGATCCCGCTTATGCGAGCGAACCATAACGCCAGCAAATGCGGCTCGTGCTGGCGCGGCGTTTGGCCTTATGCGGTCTGGATGTAATCGCGCATTGCCGCCGAATCCCGTTCCATCTCGTGGAGGCGGTGTTTAACCACGTCGCCGATCGATATGATGCCGAGCACTCGCCCCTGGTCGACGACCGGCATGTGGCGGAATTTGCCTTCGGTCATGCGTTCCATGATGCTAGCGATCGTCTCGGCCTCGGTGCAGGTCGACACTTTGCGTGTCATGAACTGGCTGACCGGCTGATCGAGCGCGCCGGCGCCATGTTCGGCCAGGGCGCGGACGATGTCGCGTTCGGAGATAATACCAGCAATACGGCGATCGACCCCAAGTACAAGGGCCGCGCCGATCCGCTTCGCGGCGAGAAGCGCAACCGCGGCGGCAAGCGTGGCAGTGGGCTCGACGCTGACAACTTCGCGGCCTTTGGCCGCGAGAATGATGCTGACCGTCATCGTTACCTCCCTAAGCTTTCGCATGCGGCAGTTCCGTTATGGTGCGAAACGGCCGCAGCAAAGGCAATGGTCTTAATGTTCGGGTCGGCGCCGGGTTCCATCGGGTTGGGCGCAGTACGTTGCAACGCAACATCCCGTCCTGCGCGGCTCGCCCAAATATACCGGACGCGGACTCAGGTAAACAGTCTGCCGAGCTAATGCGGCGAACGCATGACCGAGCCCGACATGCTCACGACTTGGCTCAGCCGATTGTTTCGGCATCGAGCCCGCCACCCGGACCCACCGGATCGAAGGCGGTGAAGAGCAAAAGGCCTGCAAAAAAGCCGCCGACATGCGCCTGCCAAGCGATTTCCTGGCCAGCCTCCTCGCCAAACGAAATCGTGCCGGCTCCGAACAGTGCATTCAGTCCAAGCCAGACCGCGAGGAACAGGAGAAATCGCGGATCGCGCAGCGTCGCGCCGAGCGACGCGGCGGTAACGCGATAGGCATTGCCGGACCGTTCGCGCCAGCGCGCCAACGGGCCGTTCGGCTGAAACATGAACCGCATCGCCGCCGCCATCGCGCCCGAGATCGCCGCCGACGCGCCGATCATCGGCGTTATTGCGCCGAGATGACTGACGAGGTGCGCGAGCGCACCGATAGCGGCCAAGACCAGCATGAACACGGTATAGCGCCCCGCCCCGAACCGGCGAGCGAGCGCGGTGCCGAACGGTATGAGCCAGGCGAGGTTGAGCCCGAGATGCATGAGATCGGCATGGATGAAAGCGTAAGTGAAGAACGACCACAGGCCGGCACCGAACCCGCCGGGAAGCGCGCCGCTGGCGGCGAGATCGGTGCCGTAACGCGCCGGGATGAAAGCGAAAGCGAGGAGAAACTCGACGTCCTCTCGATCGGTCAGCGCGAAGGTGCGAACCGCGTGCACGAGCGCAAGTGCGCCAACCGTGGCAATGACGGCGAGCGGCACATTAAAAATGGGCTCTGACGTTTTCGGCTCGGATTGCTGCGTCACCGATCGTCCCCTTAAGTCCGGCCGGGATAGACTCGCGGCGCAGCAAGAACAAGCCGCACGCCACGACAAGGGCGCGACAACGCCGCGAAAACAAAAGGGAGGACGTTTGGCCCTCCCTTTTGCACTCTGCGCGGGGGTCGTGCGACCGATACCTGTGACGCGGAGTCTCAAGCCTCGCATCTTCCGGGGTCGGTCGCCTACCCTCGCCTCCCTCTGTCGGTCGGAAAACGCGCCGGGAATTGGCGCACCGGAAAATCTCCGCCTCACCCTAGGCGGCCACGGCAGCCTGGCCAACATCCACATTTTGTTAAGTTTAATTTCAGGTGAACGAGCGGCCCGCACCGGGTCACGCAAGTTCGGCACGCCGCCTGCTCCGCTTCCTGCCACATCGCCGATTGCTGCTCCCACTGTCCCGATCAGGGACACACAAGCGGCAGTAGCGCGACGGCAGGGAGCGTTCATGAAACACGCAGCGAGCCGGCAGCTCTATGCGTATTGGGACGAGCGGCGCGGCAGGCGTCCGGCGCCCGAGCGTGCCGAGATCGAGCCTGGCGCCATTCGCCAAGTCCTCGGCGACGCCTTTATCCTCGCGGTGGATCGCAGCACCGATCATCCATTCCGGCTTGCCGGCACGCAGGTCTGCGCGCTGTTCGGCCGCGAGCTCAAAGGCGAACCCTTCCTCGGATTGTGGGATAACGCAAGCCGACCGATCGTCGCCGACCTTCTCACGATTCTCGATCGCGAGCGGGTCGGGACCGTCGCCGGAGTAACTGCACAGGGCCGCATCGGCGAGTTGATCGAACTCGAACTTCTGCTGTTGCCGCTGAGCGCGGCGCGGCCGAGCCTCGCCCGCGCAATCGGCATTCTGGCGCCGCTCAAATCGCCGCTCTGGCTCGGTTCCAGCCCGATCGGCGCCTTGACGCTCGGCGGCCGTCGTCATGTCGGAGCGTCGGTCGAAACACGTATTTTGCCGCGCTTTATGGCGCCGCGCCGGCACCTGGTCGTCCACCAAGGCGGGCGCAGCTGACACCGAAGCCGCACCGTCATCGCAGGCTAACGAGCCGTTATCGAAGATCGGTTTAAGTCTTTGAATTATCTAAGGACGGGTTTTCAAATAGTCCGGCCGACTATTTATCTGCGCCTCGCGCTGCCAAGGCTTTTGTGTGCGTCACTACCATTCCGATTAGTGAGGTGATTGGCATTAGGGCCACCCAAGCGTGAAGCCGGGCGGGAATAAAATCTAGAAATCGGCGATCGCCACGGGCATTGGCGAAACGCGCATGCCCACTTCTGGTTCCCTCGGGCACGCTCTGAACTCCTCGTCGTCTGATACAAGGTTCAGGTAGTTCATTGACTAAACCAAACCGTCTCGGCCGGAGTTCGTACGGAAAAATCCTCCTCGGGCTATGTCGATGCCCCGTTTTGTTATTACCGTTTCAGCAACAATTTTTGCAGCGATGTTGCCGACATATGCCATCGAAGCTCCAAGCTCGCACTTTCTCAGGACTTTGTGCCTATCATTCAGCTGCCGGAAAGGGCTTTGGCGGCCCGCCGACGTTGCCGGCCATTCGGTCGTATGCCGATAGCCTCATCCCGCCGCTTAAAAGGCCCGTTCAATCAGCCTAAACCTCAAGTATCCCAATAAGACTGACCAACCCAGAGTGACAATAGCGCCGAGCCCTACTGCCATTATTAGCAAGTCCTTCACGATGCGGCGTATTATTGCCGCCAAACTGAGATCTATTTATCGCGCTCGCGCGAGGTTCGCGAGCTGCAACGATGCGAGGGGGGAACCGAGATCCGCTGCCCGCTGATACCATTTGCGAGCGAGATCGACGTCAGGTTTGATAGCAATGGCCCCGAGCCGTTTGATGACGAACGGGTCAAAGGTCGAGCCGAGTGCCAATGCGGCTTCGGCATTACCGGCATCGGCGGCACGCTGTAGCAGTAGTCGCGCCGAGATAAAATCACCATTCTTGAGAAAATCCTTCCCGCGCTTAACCAGCCTAATGATTTCGTCGTCGTCGAGCGCCGCAGGTGTCCCTGGCATCTGCGCTGGCGGGACGGTCCCGATCTTCGGCGGTGGTGCCGACTCGGTCGTTGCCAGTACTGCGGTCGCTCCTGCCGCCGGCGGTGAGTTGGCCGTTGGGACAGGCGTCACGAGCTGCGATGGTGGTCCGTTCGCTGTAGGTACGACCGCCGTCCCCGCGGGCGGCGCTGAATAGTTGGCCGCCGGGGTGGATACCGCTGGCCGTAGTGGCTGCTCGTTCACTTCCGACGCTACCGCGGCCGGTCGCGGTGCGTAGCTAGTCGCCGGCATGGACGTCGTTGTCTCTAGTGGTGGCTTGTCTGCTGCCGCGACCTCCAACGGCGCTGGTGACTTGTTCGCCGCTAGGATGGACCCCCTTGTTTGCAGCTGCGGCTCGTTCACCGATGCGTAGCCATCAGAAACCGCAGACGGCACCGCGGTCACGAGAGGCTCGACGCTGTTCGCGGCTATCGGAGGTGGTGCACCCTTGCCCTGTCCGATCTCGGTGCCATTTTGCTTCACGCCGGCTAGCGTTATCAGAACCCACGCAGCAACTGCTGCGATGCCCCACACGGCGCACGTTTTCAGTACACTTGGCAATAGATTTGGTGTACCGCGGGGCAGCTGTGGAATTGGATCAGGTGCAAGAGTGCGCCGAGACTGAACCTCTATCTCCACGTCATCATCGCCGACAGCGTGGTCTGCGTCATCGGGCCCTTGATCGCGTGGCCGTTCCTCGATCCGCGACGGGACGGAAGAATATCCGAGTATCGGCCGCACTTGGTCACGCGCCCATGGCGGCGCATAATCCAGGGCGGGATCGGAATACTTTCGACGCCCAATCGGAAAGCTCATAATAGCTATTCTCGCGCTCTCCTTTAATGGCGCTCGCGTGCTGCGCGCCATTGCAGAAATTGGCGAAACAAGGCATCTCGCTCCGCATCGCTGGTAGGCATATGCGGCTGGCTACTCAAGAATGTTTGGAAGTCGCCACTGAGCTGCTGCTGGGCCGCCATGTGCTGCAGCATCTCGTCTGCTACGCCGTATCTGGTCCAACCAGGAACCGTCGCAGCCAGATTTATCTCGCGCCATTTCGCGTGATAGGGCGGGTGTTGGAACGTATCCCAACGGTTGAACAGATACTCGATTAAGCGCTGGACCTTGCGATAGCGATCGGACTTCTTCGGCCAATTGTAGACTGCCAGCACGGCCGGAACCGCGATGGTATCAATGTGGTCCTTACCCTGCAGCAGACTGGGATAGTCCTCCTTGGTGAATTCGCCGAGAGTGTAGAAGTCATCGAACTGCTTCGTGTAAGGAATGTTCACTAAATGCAGGCCCGAATTTGCCGGGATTTTGGAGAAAAAGTCGATCGTCTTGGGGATTTGCCGCGCAATGGCGTCGATCTCGCCCGACTGCAGCTTCTGTAACGCACTTGGTTGATCGATCAAAACCTGCTCGACATTGATGCCGAGCCGCTGAAACACGATGGTGCCAGTGAGGCTCGCGCCTGAACCGGCCGGTCCGAAATTAACCTTTTTTCCCCGCAGATCCTCCAGACTCTGGATATCGCTGCGCGCGAGGATGTGGAGCTCCGAGATCGGAAGTCGGATGATGTATTGGACGCGGCCCTCAAGATTGGGCGTCTTGCGCTGGGTCCGAAAATACTCGAATACGTCGGACTGCGTGATTGCCGCATCGACACCTCGCAGGTAGAGCAAATCGTCAAGATTGGACGCCGCGCCATAGGATACGATCGGCAGAATGCGCAGATTGTCCCCGTCGTTCAGCGCGGAGGCCATCTCGTCGACAAAACGCATATACGTTCCGGACAGTAGGCCGCCGACAATACCAACTGTCCAAGCGTTCTTTCGCTCTCGCAACTCGGCATCGCTGCCGCCTTGCTGGATCGACTTCGGAACGACCTGCGCAGTGACATTGATGCTGCACACACCAATCACCGAAAGCATTACGCAGGCAGCAACAATGAGACGACCACGCATGACTACCCAACTCAGACAAACCGCGTAGACTTTAGCATGGTTGCACGTTGGACCACAGCTGGGCCAGTGATTTTTTGGCTTCCAGAATTGAGGATTAAGGCAACCCGCAAGGCTCGCCAAATAGCTATTTTAATCGCCAATTGGCACCGCTAAACTGCTGGGAGGCGATCAGGCTTCAAACACAATTTTGCCACAAAATCAACATGCTAGAAGTCCGTTCGTACTGGTGAAGCCGGGCACCAAACTCGAGGAGCGGAGTATGCTGACAAGATGGACGGTCGCAGCGGTGGCAGGGTTACTCTCCGTTGCGCAGTTCGCGCGCGCTGACCAATGGCCGAGCCGACCAGTCACCATGGTAGTGCCATTCGCTGCCGGCGGGCCCAGCGATGTGGTGGGTCGGATCGTGGCGCAACAACTGAGCGAGATCCTAAAACAGCAAGTGATTGTCGAGAATGTTGGTGGCGCTGGTGGAATGATGGGTGCCCAACGTATCGCACAAGCGACGCCTGATGGATATCAGGTACTGCTCGGCACGGTCGGTACGCAAGCCTACAATCAAACCCTTTACAAAAAGCCGCTCTACAACGCGATCAATGATTTTGCGCCAGTCGTCCTCATCGCCGAACAGCCGCTAGTCCTCGTCGTGCAAAAGGACCTTCCAGTGAATTCTCTTAAAGAGTTTATTGCGTACGTGAAGGACAATGCAGCAAAGCTTTCGTTCGGTTCCGGGGGCAGTGGCTCCTCGACCCACCTCGCTTGCGTACTACTCAATTCGGCGATCGGCGTGGACGTGCAGCATGTTCCTTATCGTGGTTCGGCACCTGCCCTGCAGGATCTCATAGCCGGTCGCATTAACTATCTGTGTGACGCCGTCTCCACTGAACTGACGCAAATCAAGGCCGGGACCGTCAAGCCGATCGCACTCCTAGCTCGTCGCCGCTCGGCTGTACTGCTTGAGGTACCGACCGCGCAGGAGCAGGGCCTTCCGGGCTTCGAAGCCAACAACTGGATCGGGCTGTTTTTTCCGCGGCACACGCCGGAACACATCGTCCATCAACTTCATGACGCAACCGTCAAGGCAATGAATACTCCGTCACTGCGCGCCCGGATGGAGGCGATCGGCACTGATCTGGTAACCCCCGATCGCACAAGCTCGGACTACCTTAGGCGTTTCGTCGCCAGCGAGATCCAAAAGTGGGCTGCGCCAATCAAGGCGAGCGGTGTGTTAGTAGATTGACCTGGTTCAGAAGCGGGCGATGGTGACGACAGAAAGTTAATCGAACAGATCTCACACTCAAGCCGGTGTGAGACAAGGCGCGTAAATACCGCGCGGACGTGTCGTATGGCCGATTACTATTCCGTTGTCAGCCGTGCCGTTGCTGCTCTGGAAGAAAACACCGACCAATCTCGTCGCACGGTCTACGCTCGCGCGCGCGATGCACTCGGGAAGATTGCTCCCACACTAAATGAACAGGATTTCCAGCACGAGCTTCTGGCCCTAGAGGCCGCCATTCTGCAGGTCGAGAATGACCAGACAGCCAACGAAGTGGTCCCGCCGACACCGTTGAGTTCTCGAGTCAAAACTGAGGACTCGCCATCAATCGCGAGAGATTTTCATCAGAGAACGTCGGCAAAGAAATCTAGCGACCAGAAAATTCTGGGCTTGCTTTCATCGACAGCGTTCGGCGCTGCCATTGTTGTGGCATTTATGGTGCTCGCCTTTGGTCCACCAATCTACGCGCGCGGTGCTGTGTGGTTGTCGCACCACGCACTCGAATACATGATTTGGCCGACAATCGTCGCGTTTGGAGTTTGCGTGGTTATCCTTACGCCGCTTTCGTTTTTTCGAGCAACCCGAACGGCCTCAGCATTTGGCTTTTTAATTTCATCATATGTCTTCGGAGCATCGACTTGCGTGGCGGGTGTGGTTGCAACATATTCTCATCTTGGAATGGCGTGGACGATTGCAGGGCTGTTGGTGTTTTTTGTCGGTGTTGTGCCACTTGGGATTGCGGCTTCGATAATAAACTCAGACTCGACCGCTGTGTGGCTCCTTTGTGCAGGACTGGTGCTAACTTTTGGTGCTAGATTTATCGCCACGCGAATTGTCAGCAAGATTGAGTTTACGCAAGTATCACCGTTTTAGCCGCATTGAACATGCGAGAGAGTGTCGTGTGATATAAACTCGCTCAGAGAGGCTGACATCCCCGCATCGCTCTTTTGATTGAATTTCGGCGATTTTAGATCGTGGCCGGACAGTCTGCGCCGGCCAATGCTTACTGAACAGTTTTCGCCAGCTTCGCGAGTTCTTGCGCGGCAAGCTCAGAGCCGAGTTTCGCGGCCTTCTCGTACCACTCGCGCGCCTTATTAACATCGGGCTGGATCCCAACGGCGCCGGTTTGCTGGATGATCAGCGGGTCAAACGTCGCGCCAAGCATCAGTGCGGCGCTTGCGTTGCCGGCTTCCGCAGCGCGCCGCAGCAAAAGCCGTGCCGAAACGAGATCACCGTTTTTGAGAAAATCCATGCCGCGGTTGACGAGCGCGACAATTTCGTCGGCCTCGAGGTGCACGGTGGTGTTGCCCTGTGGCGTCGGCGAAGGTTGCCAGCCGGAGAGCGATGGCGGCGGCGACGATGAAGGCGGCGTCGTACCAGCTGCCGGCCCAGTTTGGTCGTTTGCCATTGGTGGTGGCGGCGACGACGATGAAGGCGGCGTCGTAACGGCCGCCGGCTCGGTTTGGGCGCTTGCCATTGGTGATGGCGGCGATGACGATGAAGGCGGCGTCGTACCAGCTGCCGGCCCAGTTTGGTCATTTGCCATTGGTGATGGCGGCGGCGACGACGAAGGCGGCGTCGTAACGGCCGCCGGCTCGGTTTGGGCGCGTGCCATTGGTGACGGCGGCGACGGCGAAACCGGCGCGGACTCGGCCTGCAGTGCCAGTTGGTTCAGTGGCGACGGCGCAACCGCGGTCGCGATTGGCGCTGGGCCTTTGTCACGGTCGACTGGGATCACGGGCACTGAGGCGACGGCGTGGGGTATGGCTTCCGCGGCGTGTCGCAGCAAAAGTCGCGCCGAGGCGAGATCACCGTTCTTCAAAGAATCTTCGGCGCGGTTGACAAGCGCGACAATCTCCTCGGCGTCGAGACGCTCGCCGCTGCTATTTCCTTGTCCCTGCGGCGATTGCAGCCGGGAGGCAGGCGCAGTATCGCCTCGAGCGTCCTGTGATGGCTGCGAAGATGGTGAAGGCGGCGGCGCAGTGGACGCGGATTCGACCTGCTGTGCTGGCTCGTTGGTCTCGACGAGTTGGTTCGGTAGGGACGGCAGGGCCGCAGCCGAGGTTTGCGTAGTAGGCTGCCGCGCCGAGTCGAGATCACTACTCGCAGAATTCACGGAGACCGGCGCAGCTTCACCTCGAGCGCTTACCGCTTGGGATGGCTGCAATGGTGGCGAAGGCGGTATCACGGCGGGCGCGGGTTCGGCCTGCGAAGCTTGGTTGACCGCCGCGACCTGGCTCGGGACCGATGGGGTCGGTGTCGCAGCCCCTTGCGAAGGCTCCTTGTCACCGTAGCCTGAGATCAACAGCGGGGGACTGGCGGCTGGTGCACCTTCGTCCGCGACATGCGGCGTGGTGAGAAGAACCGTCGCCAAGGCAACTACTGCTACGGCGCCGCCGACGGCAAAGAATCGCAACACGATCGACGCCGTGCTTCGAGGTCTCTCGACGGACTGCCTCGGGAGTTTGTCCTGTTGAGCACCCTGTTGATCACCCTGATGAGCATGCGCCTTCACTAACCGCGAGACTGCCGACGCAATGTCGTCTTCGGTGAGCCCAGCATACCGTTGTGGCTGCGTGATGGCGTGCTTGCCGCTGAGCGAGCCGTTAGGGGCGGCAACCGGCGCGCTCGGCGGTGGCGCCAGCGTCGGCGCGCGGGGCAAGTGCGGCATTGGCAAGTCTTGATCGCCTTCCGATGACGGTCGGGACATCCAAGCGGCACCAATACCCTTTTCTTGGTCACCCGCCTCCCGGGCCACCTTGTCCGCGTGCTGTCCGCTGTAATCACTCGGCGCAGCTGCCGCGTGATTGTCATCATCGATGTTTTCGCATTGCCCGGCCGCTTTCGCTGGTGCGGACTTCCCGGCTTGCGCAGCAGATGCTAGGACCCTCGCAGTCTCCTCATTTGGCCAACGCGTATGGACGTCGTCTGCCATTTCCAAATGGCTGCCAAACGTGACAACTTGCGCGAAACGTTTTTCCAGTTTCTTGATCAGATCCGTGCGTTGCTTCTCCGCAATTGCTTCGTTCTCGACAAAGCCCAGGCGTATGAACTGGTAGACCTTGCTGCCTTTGCCAGCGATATAGAAGTAGCGAAAACTGGAACTCAACGACAGACTGAGCAGAGGACCAACAAGGACTATACCAGAATCGTACTGGCCAACGAGTGCTTCGAGATCAAACAAGTCAGCGATCATTGGCGCCCATACCGTGCGGGGATTACCCTAACCAATTCAACTCTTGAAATTCGGCATCGGCAAGCTCCTCCGACACCTCTGAACTGGGCGGTCTAAGCTCATGAAAGAAAACGCTTTTCAAAAATCGAGTTTAACGAGCCGTTAACATCGCCGGCCTAGGCTCCTCGCCTGCTCCCAGCAGGCGTGCCATGGCTGTCGCTGAACGAAGAGCGAATTTGCGGGCGCTGAGCGAGGACCGCCGCCGTCATCAGCGGGTGAAGGTCAATCTGCTCGGCCGCTACATGCTCGCGGATCGCCGCGAATTTCCGTGCCAGGTCATCAATATGTCGCCGGGCGGGATGGCGCTGATCGCTCCGGTCGGTGGCGGCGCCGGCGAGCGCGTCATCGCCTATGTCGACCATTTGGGCCGGCTCGAAGGCAAGATTGCGCGCTTGTTCCAAAACGGCTTTGCGATGACCATTTCGGCCACCGAGCGCAAACGCGACAAGCTGGCGGCGCAGCTGACCTGGCTCGCCAATCGCCACATTCTCGGCCTGCCGGAGGACCGCCGCCATGGCCGTATCGTGCCTCGCAACCCGATGAGCCGCCTGATCATGCCGAACGGCACCAACCTGAGCTGCCGCATCATCGACGTGTCGCAATCGGGCGCCGGCATCGCCTGCAGCGAGCGGCCGCCGATCGGCGCGCTGGTCACGCTCGGCAAGGTGCAGGGACGCGTGGTGCGGCACCTCGACGACGGCTTCGCCATCGAGTTCACGCGGCTGCAGCACCCGGACTTTCTCGAAGAGAACGTGTGCGGCGGCTAGAAAAGCCGCGCGCCCGTCACCCGCCGTTCAAGAACTTCGCCACCAGCGGCCCGACGATTTCGAGCCGTTCCACTTGCGGCACATGTCCGCAGTCCTTGATGATCTCGACGCGCCCATTGGCGATCCGGTCGGCGAACTCCTTGGCATAGACGGCCGACACCAGCGCATCGTCCTCGCCCCAGACGATCAGCGCCGGCGCTTTGACCCGGTGCAGGCGTTTCTTCAGGCCTTTGTCGGGAATCGGCCACACAAACTTGCCCGTGGCGCCGAGCGCCCAAACGAGATCGGCAGTGATGACGGCCACCTGTTTCGGATCGTCCGGCATCGCCAGCGCGGCTTGGACCGGCGGCGAATCCAGGTGCTTGTACAAAGTCGCGACGAGCTTTTCCGGCGGCATTAACATGTACGGCGCGACCGGCGCGTCCTCGCGCCACAGACCGATCGGATCGAGCGCCACGATCTTGCTGATACGGCCGGGCTGATGGGCGGCAAGCTCGAACGCCATCATGCCGCCGAACGAGGTACCGACGACCGGTACCGACTGCAAGCCGAGCGCATCGAGAATTTCTTCGTAGATCAGCAGCAAATCCCACAGGCTTTCGACCGCGTAGATCGAATCCCGTGCGGTTTCGCCGGTGCCGGGATGGTGCGGGGCATAGACGGTGAAGCGCTCGCACAAGCCCTCGACGAACGGATCCCAGATCGGCCCGCCGGCCGCGTGCAGATAAAGGAGCGGAGGCCCGCCGCCGGCGGTTTTGACTTTCGCTTCGAAATTGCAGTGCTTGACCGGGATCGTCTTGACGCTGGGCGTGACCATGGCTGACTTCCGATTTCTCGTGAGCCGACGATTGGTGAATGCGCGCGTTATGCCACCGCCATTTCACGCTGACGGACCGGCCGCTTGCGCAGCCGCTTCGGCCACCAATGGTTCTCCCAGTTCTTGTCTTCGTAGATCGCCTGCAGGTGTGGTAGCACTTCGCGCCCGAACAGTTCGATGTTCTTTTTCGCCTGCTCGTGCGGCATCGAGCCGAATTGCAGCGCCACCATCAGATGGCCGACATTGAGCCGCCGCGCCATGGTCTCAAGCTTGTCGCGGACCGTCGTCGGGCTGCCGACCACGACGAATTCGCGCTCCATCATGTCCTTGGCCTTCAAAGGTTTCAGATCGACCGTGAAATCGCCGATTTGCAGCAACTGCTTTCCGGACACGAGGAGGTTCAGAAGACTCTTATAGTCGGCATTGCCGGGCGGGGCGATGTAACCCAGCGGCTGATGCAGGAGCTTGTGATAGAAATATTCAACGTGCTTACCGAACTCCTCTTCGGCTTTGCGGTCGGTTTCGGCGACACCGACGACCTGAAGGAACGCGGCGCGATAGGGATTGGCGTCCCTGCCCTTCGCCGCCGCGCGGTCCCAGAACCGGTCCATGACGTTGATGGCCGACCTGCCGCCGAAATAGCTGAGATAGGCGTAAGGCAGATTGCGATCGTGGCAGAAATCCCAGGTCGACGAACTGGCGGCGCCGGGGATCAACAATGGCGGGTGCGGTTGCTGCATCGGCCGCGGCCAGAGATTGACCTTCGGCAACTGATTGTACTTGCCGTTCCAGGCGAAGAATTCCGTCGCCGTCCAGGCTTTGATCATCAATTCGATGCCTTCGCGCCAGCGCTCGCGATGCTCCATTGGCGTGATACCGTTGCTGATGGAGACGTCGGTGCCAAGGCCGGTCGGCAGGCCGGCGATCAAGCGTCCGCCGCTCAGGCAATCGAGCACGGCATATTCTTCGGCGAGCCGGATCGGCGGACAGGACGAAATAGTGGCGCCCAGCTGCACGAGCGCGACCTGATCGAGACCTTGGTCGCGCGTCATCCTGGCCAGAATCGAGCCGAACAGATTGGGATTGCACATGAACCCATACGGGTTCTGGTGATGCTCATTGAGCCCGACGCCGTCGAAGCCAAGCTTGGCCGCGAGCATCAATTCGTCGATCGACCAGTTATAGACATCGGTAACCTTGTCGGCGTCGCCGTATTCCCACCACGGCGCGTCAACCCAGGCGGATGCCAGGTCCCTCGGAAAATCCTCCGGCAGGTCACGATAGGGCATAAAATGAAACATCGTGACTTTCATGGCGGTCCTCCCTTATCAGCGCGATGCGGTGTGTTTGGAGCCGCTTCGATCCGGCTCCGCTATTGGGAATTATAACTCCAATTCCGCGCGAGCGTCACCGCCGGGTAAATCCGAACGTGACAATTTGCGGCTCCCGAAGCGTCGGCGAGGCGGTGCGGCGAGCCCGGCTGTGCTGCCGGCGCCGCGGCGAGGAAGGCAAGAACTGCCGCAGCCACGGCGTTGATGAGCGTCGATAAAATTTGAATCAAAACAGAATAGTTTCGAATTGTCTTTAATATTGCGCTTGTTGCTCGCGCGACTTTTGCTGTGTCTTGATCCGTTTTTACTTCAAATTGAGCGATTGAACTTAGCGGCGACGCAAAAGCTTTGTGGGAAACGTGACCCCGCAAGACGGGAAGGGGTCACAATGAACACGGTTGCAAACGCAATCCTCAAAGGCGGCGCCGCCGCGAGCGTCATCGCCTTGGCGCTGCTAGCGTCGGCCACCGGCGGTACGGCACAGGAGCGCCCGTTGTTTATCACGCTCGGCGAGGTCACCCGCGCGCCGATCGGCTGGGTCGAGTTCTGCATCGAATACGATCCGGAATGCAAAACCAAGCCGTCGATGCCGCGCGACGTGGTGCTCTCGACCGAAGCCTGGACCGAACTGCAACGCGTCAATTTGTGGGTCAACACCCACGTCAAGCCGATCACCGATCTGGATCATTGGGGCGTTGTCGAGCGCTGGAATTATCCGGACGACGGCTACGGCGACTGCGAAGACTACGTGCTGCAAAAACGCAAAATGCTGATGCAGCAGGGCTGGCCGCGCGAGGCGTTGCTCATCACCGTGGTGCGGGATCAGCGCGGCGACGGCCACGCCATCCTCACCGTCAAAACCGACAAGGGCGAGTTCATTCTCGACAACGAAGCCAACGACATCCGTCTGTGGTCGGACACCAGTTATCGCTTCGTCAAGCGCCAGTCGCAAGCCGATCCGAATGTTTGGATTGCGCTCGGCGATACGGTGCCGGCGCCGGCCACCGCGTCCTCGCGCTAGGCCCCAATCGAGGAGCTACGCGACCCGGTCACGTCCCCACCCCTCCCCGTCCCCAGACCGGGTCGCGCGCGGGCGGCTCTCCCCCAGGAGCCGCCCGCACCTTTTTCGGCCCGGGAGCGATGCCGGCAACGCGTCAGGCGCCGGCAGCCGCAATTTCAAAAAAGCTCCGCGCTATCCCACAGACAAAAGCGCAACGACCGGCTCAGCCCTTTCCAGGGAAGGGTGCCAATAATTCGCAACCCACGACATATCGGCCGACATGTTTCAGCCGGCCGGCCGCATTCCCTTTGGGTCGCGCTTCGAGACGACAATCCGCTACCCGACCGTTTTCAATCCCTTGGCGTACTGCTTGAAGCGTCGCACATAAATATCGGCACCGGCGGCGATCATCTCGATCGCCGCGTCGTCGAGCGTGCGGATGGCGCGCGCCGGGGCGCCGACGATCAACGATTTGTCGGGAAAGGTCTTACCTTCGGTGATGAGCGCGCCGGCACCGACCAGGCAACTGTCGCCAATGCGCGCGCCGTTGAGCATGATCGCGCCTATGCCGACGAGGCTATTGGCGCCGATGGTGCAGCCGTGCAGGATGACGTTGTGGCCGATGACGCAATCGGGCCCGATGGCCAGCGGAAAGCCGGGGTCGGTATGCAGGGTGGCATTGTCCTGGATCTGGGAGCGCTCGCCGAGCTCGATCCATTCATTATCGCCGCGCAGCACCGCGCCGAACCAGACGCTGGCGTCCGGCTTGAGCCGCACCTTGCCGATGACCGAAGCACTGGGCGCGATCCAATAGCGGCCGGCTTCCGGCAAATCCGGCCGGTGGCCATCAAGTTCGTAGATCATGCGAAACGAATATCAGACGTTGAGCAACGCTTGAAGCGCGAGCACCACGACGGTGCCGGACATCAGGCTCCAGAGCCCGGCGATGACGGTCGCCAACATGACAAGTTCGGCGCGGCGGCCTTCAACGCGGCGGCCGCGGATGGTGTTGCGCATGATGATGAAGGGCGCCGAGAATATCAGTAGCGGAATTGCGGCAAAGCGCGCCAATACCGGCCCGACCTCAAGAAGTCGGAAGCTGGGAAAGTGCGTTGAGAACAGCCGATAACCGCTGGCGCACGAGCCGGCCACGGCGAAGCCGATGGCAAGCGCAAACAGAGCATTGATTGTGTCTGGCGAAACCGCCGGCAACACGGGCATTCGGACGCCTCTCCTTAGAGAAGCCATTGCAGAGGCGGCCGCGCGCCGCTACGAAATGCTTAAAGAAAGGTTAATCGCACGAATTTGTGGTTCGCCGCCCGGAGTTTAATCGATGACGATCAGCTTGCGCGCGTTAGCTTTGGCGGCAACTCTTGCTGCCTCCGCGCCGCCTCAGGCGGTGGCGCTGAACATCGTCGCCATCGGTGCCAGCAATACCGCCGGCTTCGGGGTGGGAGCGGACAATGCCTACCCGGCGGTATTGCAAGCGCTGCTGCGCAAGAAAGGCATCGGCGCCAAGGTCACTAATGCCGGGGTCAACGGCGACGTGACCGCCGGCATGCGCCGCCGCCTCGATGCCGCCGTGCCCAAGGGCACCGACATCGTGATCCTGCAGCCCGGTGGCAACGACCTGCGTTTCTTCGGGACGAAAGAGGCGCGCGCTGCCAACCTCGCGGCCATGGTCCACGACCTGCGTGCGCGCGGCATCCGCGTCATCGTCTACGACCCGAATCCAATTCCGCCGGATTGGTACCAATGGGACCACATCCACTTCAACACCGCGGCGCACGCCAAAATCGCTGCGATCCTGGCTGTGCAGATCGAAGCGTCGGTCAAGGCTCCGGCGCCGTCGAATAAACCCTGACGCTTCGTCCCACCCGCTTCGCATGCGACCGTCATGCGATACTGGCCGCTGATTCGAGCAGACGCAGTCCATGACGGTGCAAGCGGTTCCCCGACGTAAAGCGCACAGCAGGCGCCGCGGCAAGCGCCCAGTGCTGACGCTACCCTTTGCCACCGTCGTCCTCGTTGTTGCAGCGGCCGCGGCCTTCGTTTCCTACGCGCTGTGGCCGACCTGGCAGAATGAACCGGCGCCGCTCGATACGCCGGCCATTCCGATCACGGTCGCCGGCGTATTGTTCGACGTGCCGCCGACGGCGATCCGCGAAGCGGTGCAGCGTCATCCCGGGCAGCAGGAGCGCATCGATCTTGCATTCGACTGGCCATCGCTGACGCCGCCGCGGGCGAATAACAAATCCGCTGACAAGACGGCCTTGAATGCCGAGAATGCCGCCGCGGCGGCCGCCGCTCCGGAGAACGAGCGGCTGTTCATCACCATTGCGGCGCGCGGCGCGGAACTGCCGGCGCGCGAGCGGCTGCGCACCATCTATCCCCGCTATGTCGAGGCCCAAGCGAGCGCCGGGCCGGGCGGGCTCGCGATCCTGGCGTTTCGTCCCGGCACGCCCTATGACGGCGAGGATCTGATTTATGTCGGCAGCAATCCCGAGCAGTTTTTTGCGCTGTGCACGCGCGCCGCACGCGCGGTGCCCGGTACCTGCATCCATGAGCGCACGCTCGACGCCGCCGATATCGCGTTCCGGTTTCCACGGAGCTGGTTCGGCGATTGGCGCGATATCGCCGGCGGCTTCGATCGGCTGATCGCGCAACTGCATTCGCCGCGCAATTGACGGGGCGACGAAGGCTTCGCGTGCAGGCGGATCAGGCCAAGTCCAGATCCAGGATCGGCATTTCAAGAATATACGATCCGGGCGCTTTTTCGTCGTCGACGAACAATACGCCGATGAATTCATCGCCGAGATAGGTTTCGAGCGAGTCCTGTTTTCTGGCGCGCGGCACGACACGGATGGCCGGATTATCGAATTTCCGCTTGAGATACGCGTCCAGACGCTTGATGCGGTCGATATCGGCGACCTTGCCCAGATTTATCTCCATGCGGAAATTATAGGAAAGGTCTTCATCCTCATCATCGAGGCTGAGTTCGCCCAACCGCTCCTCGCCGATGTACACCTCGGCATCCTGCTTTTTCCCCTGCGGCACGACTCGGATGCGGGCGTTGCCGAACAGCTTCTTCAAATAACTATCGAGCTTCCTGACTTCCTGCGCGTCCACCACGCCTTCTCCCCGACCGGATTTGCAAGTAATAACTCAAACTTCGTCGTTGAACATCTGATCCATGGAGCGCGCCGGCTCCGGGCAGCCGGCGACGCCGATCACCTTGGCGGGCACGCCGGCCACCGTCACATTGTTCGGCACCGGCTTAACCACCACCGAGCCTGCGGCGATGCGCGCGCAATGCCCGACTTCGATATTGCCGAGAATTTTTGCGCCGGCGCCGATCATTACGCCGTAGCGGATCTTGGGATGGCGGTCTTCATGTTCCTTGCCGGTGCCACCGAGCGTGACGTCGTGCAG
>Ga0187783_10001324_pt1 | contig 18205 bp, 15 predicted proteins | sample 1015_SJ02_MP02_2_FD_132471 | JGI IMG/M metagenome (GOLD analysis project Ga0187783, IMG submission 132471) | Tropical peat soil microbial communities from peatlands in Department of Meta, Colombia - 1015_SJ02_MP02_20_MG | ecosystem: Environmental > Terrestrial > Soil > Wetlands > Peat | place...
CAGCGCCGACTCGCTACCGTGCAGGAGTGAGCACGCCGCGCGGGAGCCTTGCCGGGCAGCTTGCCGCGATGGGCTTCGCGGACACCGCGCGTGCCCGGCAGCTGCTGTCCGACCTCGGATCGAATGGCGCAGGCCCGGACGAGGTCCTGCTGGCCGCGCTCGCCTCGGCTGCCGACCCCGACCAGGCGCTGGCAGGCCTGGCCAGGATGGCGCCAGACGCCGAGCTGCGCGCCGAGCTGCGCGCCGACGCCGTCCTGCGTGACCGGCTGACGACCGTGCTCGGCGCAAGCTCGGCCCTCTCAGATCACCTGGCACGGCATCGCGATGACTGGCGGCTGCTAACCGGGGAGATTCCGCTTCCTGCGATGGCGGCGGCAGGCCTGCGCGCTGAGTTGCTGGCGGCGGTGGGCGCTTCGCCCGCAGCCCGCGAACCGGTCGCCGACCGCAGCAGCGTGGCCGGCCACGACCCGGCTACCCGGCTCCGCGTGGCCTACCGCAGGCGCCTGCTGCAGCTGGCTGCGCTGGATCTCACCGGGATGCTGTCGCTAGACGAGGTGATGGCAGGGCTGGCCGACCTGACCGTCGGCGCGCTGGACGCCGCGCTGGCGGTAGCCCGCGCGGAGCTGCCCGCCGGGTCCGCGCCCGCTCGGCTCGCGGTCATGGTCATGGGCAAGTGCGGGGCGCGTGAGCTGAACTACGCCAGCGACGTTGACGTCATCTTCGTGGCCGGGGCCGCCGATGGCGCCGCGGACGGCTCTGAGACGGCGGCGCTGCGCTCCGCTACCGCACTGGCGGCCGGGCTGATAAGGGTCTGCTCGCAGAGCACGCCGGAAGGACCGCTGTTTCCGGTCGACCCGAACCTGCGGCCGGAAGGCCGCGACGGCCCGCTAGTCCGTACGGTCGCCAGCCACCTGGCCTACTACCAGCGCTGGGCAAAGACGTGGGAGTTCCAGGCACTGCTGAAGGCCAGGTTCGCGGTGGGCGACGAGGAGCTGGCCGCGGAGTACCTGGCCGCTGTGACGCCGCTGGTGTGGCAGGCCGCGCAGCGCGACGGCTTCGTCGCGGACGTACAGGCAATGCGCCGCCGGGTCATCGCCAGCCTGCCGGCCGACCAGGCCGGGCGTGAGCTCAAGCTCGGGCCCGGCGGGCTGCGCGACATCGAGTTCGCCGTGCAGTTGCTGCAGCTCGTGCACGGCAGAGCCGACGAGAGCCTGCGCGAGCCCGGCACGCTGCCCGCGCTCGCGGCGCTAGCGGCCGGCGGCTACGTCGGCCGCTCCGACGCGGCCGCGATGGGGTCGGCCTACCGGTTCCTGCGCGGCGTCGAGCACCTGCTGCAGCTCCGCCAGCTGCGCCGCACGCATCTGCTGCCCGAGGACCAGGCCGTGCTGCGGGAGGTCGGCCGCGCACTGCGCCGGCTGCAGCTGGACCCGGCCACCGCGGGGCCGGCTGTCGGCGGCCGGCCCGCGGGCGACGCGCCTTCTCCCGACCCGGCGGCTGAGCTGCTCGCTCAGTGGCGGCAGCATGCCGTCCAGGCCAGGCAGCTGCACGAGAAGCTGTTCTACCGGCCGCTGCTCGATGCGGTCGCCAGGCTGCCCGGCGAGGCGACCCGGCTGACCCCGGCGGCAGCGGCCGAGCGGCTTGAGGCACTCGGCTATGCCGATCCCGCGGGCGCCCTGCGGCACCTGGAGGCGCTGACGTCGGGAGTGTCGAGGAAGGCGGCGATCCAGCGCACCCTGCTGCCAGTGCTACTGGGCTGGCTGGCCGACGCGCCGGAGCCCGATGCGGGGCTGCTGGCGTTCCGCCAGGTGAGCGAGGCGCTTGGCAACTCGCCTTGGTACCTGCGGCTGCTTCGCGACAACGCCCTCGTGACGCAGCGTCTTGCGCGGCTGCTTGCCTCCAGCCGGTACGCGACGAGCCTGCTGCTGCGCGCGCCAGAAGCGGTGTCGATGCTCGATGACGACAGCAAGCTTGCCGCCCGCCCGGCGGGGGAGCTGCTGGCGGAGGCGAGCGCGGCGGCACGGCGCCGCGTGGTGCCCGAGGAGGCTACTGCGTCGGTGCTCGCGATCCGCCGTCGCGAGCTGTTCCGCGCCGCCGCGGCCGACGTGCTTGGCCTGGCCGGAATCGAGGCGACGGGGGACCGGCTTACCGACCTGTCCAGGGTGACCATTGCCGCGTGCCTGGGCGCCGCCGTCCGCGCGGCGGAACGAGCTAACGGGCCGCTCCCGACCAGGCTGGCTGTGATCGGAATGGGCCGCTTCGGCGGGCACGAGATGGGCTATGCAAGCGACGCCGACGTCCTGTTCGTGCACCAGCCGCTGCCCGGCAGCAGCGATGAGGCCGCGACCAGGGCGGCGCACGCCGTGGCCGAGCACCTGCGGGCCCTGCTCAGCAGGCCGGGCCCGGACCCGGTGCTGCAGCTCGACGCGGGCCTGCGGCCCGAGGGTCGGCAGGGTCCCCTGGTTCGCACGCTCGCCTCGTACCGGGCTTATTACCGGCGCTGGTCACTGGCCTGGGAAGCGCAGGCGCTGCTGCGGGCGGAGTTCGCTGCGGGCGATGCCGCAGTCGGGGCGGCCTTCACCACCCTGGCGGACGAGATCCGCTACCCCGAGGGGGGCATAGACGTCGAGGCCACCGTCCAGATCCGCCGGCTGAAGGCGCGGATGGAAGCCGAGAGGATGCCAAGGGGCGTCGAGCCTGCCATGCACCTCAAGCTCGGGCCCGGCGGCCTGGCCGACGTCGAGTGGGTCGCGCAGCTGCTGCAGCTTCGGCACGCCAGCGCAGTGTCGGCGCTGCGCACCACCCGAACCCCGCAGGCGCTCGCGGCCGCGCGCGACGCGGGCCTGGTAGCGGCCGCGGACGCCCAGACGCTAGTGACAGCGTGGCTGCTGGCCTCCAGGATCAGGGACGCGGTGATGCTAGTCCGCGGGCGTGCGTCCGATACGCTGCCGTCCTCGCCCACCGAGCTGGCGGTCGTCGCGCGGCTGCTCGGGTACCCGCCCGACGGTGCGCAGGAACTGCTCCAGGACTGGCGGCGGGCCGGCCGTCAGGCCAGGGCCGTGATGGAGCGCCTTTTCTATGGCTGAGCCACAATTCCGGGAGGCGGCGGTGCCGGGAGCGCAGGGCCAGGCCGATCCGTCGCTGGCGCGGACTGTCGCCGCGGCGTCGGCCGCGCTCGGCCGGCAGCTGGCCGATCCGGTCCGGCTGACCGGCTCGGACTGGTCGCTGGTGGTGCGCTGCCGAGACATCGAAGGCGGCGGCACGGTCGTGGCCAAGAGCTACCCGGCATCGTCACGCGACGGCACATCCTGTTTCGCGGCCGAGGCGGCGGGCCTCGCGGTCAGCGCCAGCACGGGTCTCGCACCGGAGCTGCTGGCGGCCGACTCGCGCAGCCTCACGCTGGTGATGTCGGACCTCGGCTCGTGGCCGAGCATGGCCGATGTCCTGCTGGGGGATTCGGCCTCGGCCGCGCGCCAGGCGGTCCTCGACTGGGCGGCGCGCGGCGCCGAACTGGCTGTACGGACCAGCGAGCGCCACCGTGATTTCGAGACGCTCAAGTCTCGATATCTCGGCGGTTCGCCGGACATCAGCGATGCGCTGGTGATACGCGGCCGGGTCGCGGGAGTCGCGGATCGGGTGGCCGAACTAGTCGCGCGGCCGGGCAGCGGCCTGGCTGGAGTCCGGGTACCCGCCGGCCTGCGAGCGGAGTTGCACGCAGTCGCGGACGCAGTCGGGCCAGGCAGGTACCCGATCTTTTCCGCGGGCGACATGTGCCCGGACAACAACCTCATCACCGCGAACGGCCTGCGGTTCGTGGACTTCGAGAGCGCCGGCATCTACAGCGTGTTCCTCGACGCGGCCTACATCCGGATGCCGTTCAGCACCTGCTGGTGCGTATTCCGGCTGCCGCCTGAGCTGACCGCGGCCGCGGAGAGCTCCTACCGCGCCCAGGTGACCCTCGCCTATCCGGACCTGGCCGATGACGCGGTCTGGCTGTCGGGCCTGCACAGCGCAGTTGCTGCCTGGTCGTCATCGTCGCTCAGCCGGCTGCTCCATCGCGCGATCGAGTCAGATGAGCCGCTAGAGCCCGGCCGGGTCTCGCCCGGCATCAGGCAGCTCATCCGGTACCGCTGGCGGGTGCTACTGGACTGGCTGGACGGAGGGCCGCAACTGCCGGCGCTAGCCGCGCTCACCGAGTCGCTGCTGGCCGCAACCGAGGACTGGCAGGCACCGGACCTGCCGCTCTACCCGGCGTTCGGCGTCAGCCCGCCGCCGTCCGCCGGTCGCGGTAGGCAGCCATGAGACTTTGCGAGTCGGCCGCCGGCAGGTACCTGACCGCCTCGCGCATCGTCACGCCCGAGGCCCGGTGCGCTCGCGGTGCCAGCCACTCGATGACGAGGTCAGGCTGCTTCTTGGCGGTCTCCCGCAGCACCCAGCCGATGGCCTTGCGGATGAAGAACTCTTTCTCCGCCAGCATCTGGTCGGCGTAGCGCCCGAAGCGGGCGAACGGCGCCGGGTCACCGCGGCGCAGCGGCACCAGCAGCGCGAGCAGCGCGGAGCGGCGGATCCAGAAGCTCGCATCCCCGGCCCAGCGGTCCAGCGTGCTGCCGAGTTCCGGAAACCGGGCGACGAGTGACCCTGCCACGTCGGCGGCCAGTCCGTCGACGAGCGCCCAGGTGCCTGCCTCGCGCAGCATGCGCTCGACCACATCGATGTCCTCGGCCTCGAGCAGCCGCTTGCGATCGGTGAGCATGATGACGGCCGCCATCCGGCACTCGAAGACGTTCCGCTGCCACAGGCGGCCAGCCACGGCGAGCAGGTGCGGTCTGGTCAGGTCGGCCTGGGCGCGGCGCCAGGCGACCACGGCCGCCCTGGCCTGCGGGACGCTGGCCCCGGTGAACTCCAGGTCGATCTTCAGGTACGCCTTCGAGGCCGCGGCTCGCTCGGGGGCCACCCCGGTCGACAGCGCGCGCTCGATGGCACTGGCCTGGGTTACCGCCCGTTTCGTCACCGGGACAGCCTGCCAGCGAAAAGCGTCCGGGGACAAGCAGCGGCCCCGCCAGGTGCGCAAACCCGGCGGGGCCAGATCCGACAGGAAGGAATCAGGATCACGTCTATTTTAGGCAGCCTATTAAGGCGATGTCATTAATTGGCTTCGGACGGCTGGTCCGCCCGGCCGCGGAATGCGGATTCAGCCGACGTAGATCGCGGTCGCGCTAATCCGCTTGTCGCCGCAGTCGTGGTGGCCGGGCAGTCCGAGGCCGTCCTTCTTCTCGTCGTCCTTGGTGCAGGCGAACGTCTGCCAGTAGTTCTCTCCGCTGCGCAGGTGAATGTAGAAGGTGAGCGTGTACTCGATCTCGCCGCTGTGCACCTTCGCGGGCCTGGACGCCTTCGCGCTCGCCGACAGGTAGTACCACTTGGGGCTCCCGCTCGCCGAGTACCACTCCGCGATGTACTCGTACAGGTGCTTGCGTACCTCGGTCTTGTAGGCCGAGGCCGGCAGGTAGATGTAGAACTTGTAGCTGAAGGTGCACGAGCTTGAGCTGCACTTCTTGTGTGACTTGGCGTAGCCAGCGCCCGCGCTCACGTAAACGGTCTGGGTGCCCGAGGTGAGGTCGAGGCTGCCGCCGGTGGACACCTGGACCTCGTACTTTGTGGCCACCGAAGGGGTCGCCGTGAACGAGTACGTGCCGACGGTGGTGAGCGTCACGGTTTTGCCCGTCGCCGTGAAGGCCTTCTTCCCGAACGGCTCTTGCAGCAGCGAAACGACGTCGCCTGACGCATACCCGGTCACGGTGCCGCTGATCGTGGCCTGATCCCAGTTGTCGTGGGTGGCCTTGTAGATAACCACCGCGTAGCCATCGACTAGGCCGTTGACGGCGCCAGGGTAGTTCGGTGACGTGGCGCTGATGGTGACGCTGTAAGAGGCCGGACCGGCGGCGAGCGCCGGCACGGCCGTCGCGATGAGACCGCCCGCGATCGCCGCAGGCGCGATCCATCGCCAGATCCTGGACATTATCCGCTCCGCTTCCCGCCGTGAGGCCCCGCCGCCTGGATAGGTCGGGCTAAAGCATCCCAGAGGCCGTTATGCACGCACAAGATGGGCGGACAGGGGGCGCAAACACGCGAGCTGGGCGCGGAGTCTCCTCCGGCCCAGCTCGGCCTTCCTCTTCCCGGGGATCAGATGTCGTAATACAGCTCGAACTCGTGCGGGTGCGGGCGGAGCCTGATCGCGTCGATCTCGTTGGAGCGCTTGTAGTCCAGCCAGGTCTCGATCAGGTCAGGAGTGAAGACGCCGCCCTCGAGCAGGAACTCGTGGTCAGCCTCCAGGTGCTCGAGCACCTTCTCCAGCGAGCCCGGCACCTGCGGGATGGCCTTGGCCTCGTCGGGCGGAAGCTCGTAGAGATCCTTGTCGACCGGCTCCGGCGGCTCGATCTTGTTCTTGATGCCGTCCAGCCCCGCCATCATCATGGCGGCGAACGCCAGGTACGGGTTGCAGGACGGGTCAGGAACCCGGAACTCCAGTCGCTTGGCCTTGGGGTTCGGGCCGGTGATCGGGACACGGATGCAGGCTGACCGGTTGCGCTGCGAGTAGACCAGGTTCACCGGCGCCTCGAATCCTGGCACCAGCCGGTGGTAGGAGTTCATCGTGGGGTTCGTGAAGGCCAGCAGCGCGGGCGCATGCCTGAGCAGCCCGCCCACGTAGTACCTGCCGGTGTCTGACAGCCCCGCGTAGCCGACCTCGTCGTAGAACAGCGGCGCGCCGTCCTTCCACAGGCTCTGGTGGCAGTGCATGCCCGAGCCGTTGTCGCCGAACAGCGGCTTGGGCATGAAGGTGACGGTCTTGCCGGCCGCCCGCGCCGTGCTCTTCACCACGTACTTGTAGAGCATCAGCTTGTCGGCCATCGCCAGCAGCGTGTCGAACCTGATGTCGATCTCGGCCTGCCCCGCTGTGCCGACCTCGTGGTGCTGCATCTCGACTTCCACGCCGCACGCGATGAGGTTGCGCACCATCTCCGAGCGCAGGTCGGTGTAATGGTCCATCGGCGGCACAGGGAAGTACCCGCCCTTGTACCGCGGCTTGTAGCCAAGGTTGCCGCCGGGCTCGTCCCGGCCGGTGTTCCAGGCACCCTCGATCGAGTCGATGTGGTAGTAGCCCTCGTTCGGCCCCGTCTCGTACCGCGCGGAGTCGAAGATGTAGAACTCCGCCTCCGGTCCGAAGTACGCGGTGTCCGCGATCCCGCTGCCGCGCAGGTAGTCCTGGGCCTTCCTGGCGATGTTGCGCGGGTCGCGGGTGTACGGCTCCCCGGTGAGCGGGTCATGCACGAAGAACGTCAGGTTGAGCGTCTTGTGCGAGCGGAACGGGTCGACAACCGCCGTGGCCGAGTCCGGAAGCAGCAGCATGTCCGACTCGTGAATCTGCTGGAAGCCGCGGATGGACGAGCCGTCGAACATCAGACCGTCGCTGAACACGCCGGGCCCGAAGGACTCGGCCGGAACCGTGAAATGCTGCACTGTGCCCGGAAGGTCGCAGAACCTCACGTCGACGAACTGCACTCCCTCGGCCTTGATGAACCCCAGTACCTCATCGCCGCTTGTGAACATCAGGTCTCCTTTTGGGCCGCACAGTACGGGGACAATCCCGGACTAGCCGGGTCAGGCGCCGCCGCCCGGCGCGCCATTGACGTTAGCCGGGAACGGTTTCCTTGCCGTGTCCCCATTGTTTCGCCGGTGTTACACCGGTGGCCGCTGGCCGTACCGGCCGCCAGCCGCCCCCAGCCGCTGACTCCCTGCCCCCCAGCCTCGCCGGCCGCTCGGGCGCCTCGCCGCGGCGGGGCCTCCTGCCAGCATGCCAGTGCCGCGTGGCGCGCACGAGCGCTTCTGCCAGCAATCACGTGCCGCTGGCCGGTGGCCCGCCAGATCGCGGCAGCGGATAACGTTTAGTCGTGACCAACCAGCAAGCCGCGAGCAGTGACGCTGAGGCCTACCCAGGCCAGCATCTGGGCCTGCCGGAGTTCGGCCCGGGTTCCGTGGCTGGCTGGAGCCGGCGGTTCGCCGCGCTGCTGATCGACTGGGTCGTCTGCAGCCTGATCGCGCTGGCGTTCTTCTATCACCCCACCGGCGGCCACGCCTCGGGCGCCCTGGAGCAGCCCCGGCTCTGGACGCTGCTGGTATTCGGCATCCAGGATTTCCTGCTTACCGCCACCCTCGGCTTCACGATCGGCAAGCGGCTGACCGGCCTGCGCGTCATCAGGCTGGACGGCCGGGCCGTCGGATTCGCCAGGGCGCTGGCCCGCACGGTACTGCTGATGCTGGTGGTCCCGGCCCTCATGATGGACCGCGACTTGCGCGGCCTGCAGGACAAGGCGGCCGGGACGGTTGTCGTCCGGAGCTAGCGGATCTTCGGCCGTGGCGGCCTTGGCATCCGCGCGTTGCGCGGCACCGGGCCCTTGGGCATCTGCAGTTGCTGCGGCATGGCGTTGAGCCGGAAGTTCAGCTCGGCGACAGTCTGGCCCTTGAGGTTACGCGGCAGCCTCATGATCTTCTTCTGCAGCTGCTTGATCGGCACCTGGCCCGGGGCGTCCCCGACCTGGAAGTCATAGATCGGGATCTGCCCGGCGATCCGGGAAATCCGCTTCTTCTCGGCGGCTAGCAGGGTCGGCAGCCTGTTAGGCGAGCCCTCGCCAACCAGGATCACGCCAGGCTTTCCGACGGTCCTGTGCACGACGTCCATGTTGCGGTTCGCCGCGATGGCCGGGGTGGTGTAGAAGCCGCCGCGCAGGCTCTGCAGGATCGCCGCGGCCGCGCCCGGCTGGCCCTCGATCGCCTTGAACTGCGCTGCCTGGGCAAACCGGCTAAACAGCAGCATCGCGGCCAGGGCGCCGGACAGGATGCCAAGCGGGATGAACACCGCCAGCAGGTGCAGCAGCAGGCCAACGACCATGAAGACGGCGACGATGCCGACACCGGTGAGCGCCACGATCGGCAGCGCCTTGGGGTCGGTCTTGCGGACGATCCCGGCGACCAGCCGGATCTGCTTGATGCGCCCCATCGAGCTCGGGTCATCGGGGATCTCGGGGAGGCCTCCGGACTTTTTCACCATGACGGCGAGGATACCGGTCCGGATCGCCGTTCCATCGCCTGGCGGTACAGCCGCCCGGCCCGGTAGGACGAGCGCACCAGCGGTCCGGACTGAACCCCGGCGAACCCCATCTCGGCCGCTTCCGCTGCCAGCTCGTCGAACTCCGCTGGCGGCACCCACCGCTCGACCGGATGGTGCCGGGCCGACGGGCGCAGGTACTGGGTGATCGTGAGCAGGTCACAGCCCGCCGCGTGCAGGTCGGCCATGGCCTGGCTGATCTCCTCGCGGCGCTCGCCCATGCCGAGGATGAGATTCGACTTGGTGACCAGCCCGTCGTCGCGGGCCATGGTCAGCACCTGCAGCGATCGCTCGTACCGGAAGCCGGGCCGGATCGAGCGGAAGATCCGGGGCACGGTCTCAATGTTGTGGGCCAGCACCTCTGGCCGGGACGAGAAGACCTCGGCCAGCTGCGCGGGATCGGCGTTGAAATCGGGGATCAGCAGCTCGACGCCGCAGCCAGCCACAGCCTGGTGGATCTCGCGGCAGGTCTGCGCATAGAGCCAGGCGCCGCCATCGGGCAGGTCGTCGCGGGCCACGCCGGTGACGGTGGCGTAACGCAGGCCCATAGCCGCCACCGACTCAGCGACGCGGCGCGGTTCGTCGGTGTCCAGCGGACCCGGCTTCCCGGTGGCGATCTGGCAGAAGTCGCAGCGTCTCGTGCACTGGTCGCCACCGATGAGGAAGGTGGCCTCGCGGTCCTCCCAGCACTCGAAGATGTTGGGACAGCCGGCCTCCTCGCAGACCGTGTGCAGCCCCTCGCGCCTGACAAGCTGCTTGAGCTCGGTGTACTCCGGGCCGGTGCGCATCCGGGTCTTGATCCACGGGGGCTTGCGCTCGATCGGGACCTGGCTGTTGCGTGCTTCGAGCCGGAGCAGCCGCCGGCCGTCGGGAGCGAGTACCACGCATTCAGCCTATTACTGGCGCGGGGCCGGGGCAGCCGCGGAACCGGCCAGGCCGCGCGGAGCCGGCCCGGCGCGGCCTGGGCGAAGGCCGCCGGGATGCATGACAGTCCGGTTTATAGTCCTCTGTCCGGTACGACGACCGGCGGTCACGCTTGTCTGAGCCAATCCTCAAGGTAGCCTCAGCCAACCGGGAGCTAACGCTCAGGCAGGCGCGAGACCCCCCTCAGCGGCACCGCCGATTATCGAAATGTAGCTCTGAAGGCCGCAGCAGGCCGTGGTTGATCCACCGAGGTTCTGAAGAGGGGAACGGTTCGCATGGACACCGAGCATGGCTCCTCCGCGCCGTACGGCTCGTACGGCTCCGGCGAGTATGGCCCGTATGGGTCCGCCCCGCCGCAGCCGGGCCAGCAGTACCCGGCCGGCCCGCCGCACGCCTCTGGCCAGCAGGGACCGCCGCCCCCTCCGCCGCCGCCACCGTGGGCAGGCTGGGCCGGAGCCGGGTGGCACGGCTATCCGCCAGTGCCCGGCGCCCGGCCCGAGGCCGCCTTCGGCGGGCGCGGCCGGCACGGGCGCCGGCCCCGGCGGCGGAAGGGCCTGGCCCTTGCGGCCGCCGGCACGGCACTGGCCGTGGCCGCCGGCGGCGCCGCCGCCTGGGCGACGAGCGGCTCCGGCGACAGCTCGCTGAGTACCGCCGCGATCGTCAGCCGCACCGATCCTGGCCTGGTCGACGTCATCGCGACCCTCGGATACCAGCGGGGCGAGCAGGAGGGGACCGGCATGGTCCTGACCTCGACCGGCGAGGTGCTGACGAACAACCACGTGATCGCCGGCGCGACCTCGATAAAGGTCAGGGATATCGGGAACGGGCGCACCTACACTGCCAGCGTCGTCGGCTACAGCGACACCGACGATGTCGCCGTCCTGCAGCTGGAGGGCGCGAGCGGGCTCACGACGGTCTCCATCGGCAGCGACAGCAGCCTGGCCCAGGGCCAGAAGATCGTGGCGATCGGCAACGCCGGGGGCAAGGACGGCACTCCGTCCGTGGCCACCGGCACCATCACCGGCCTTGGCACCGCCATCGAGGCCGAGGACCAGGGCGACGGCGTCGTCGAGCACCTGGAAGACATGATCCGCACCGACGCCGATATCCAGCCTGGCGACTCTGGCGGGCCGCTGGTCAACTCAGCCGGGCAGGTCGTCGGGATGGACACCGCCGCCTCAAGCAGCAACTCAGGGCAGCCGGGCACGACGGCCGAGGTGACGACGACGGCGTTCGCCATCCCGATCAGCAGGGCAATCTCGATCGCCGAGCAGATCGAGGCCGGCCAGGCCTCGAGCACCGTGCATATCGGCGCGACGGCGTTCCTCGGCGTGGCGGTGGACTCTCAGTCCAGCGGGTTCGGCGGCGACCAGGAGCAGGGCGTCACCATCGAGGGCGCCATCCAGGGAACGCCCGCCGCCGGGGCAGGCCTGGCCGAGGGTGACACCATCGTCTCGGTCGGCGGGCACGATGTCACCTCGTCGTCAGACCTGCAGACCGTGATCGAGGGTTACCACCCCGGCGACAAGGTCACGGTGTCCTGGACCAACCAGCTTGGCCAGGCGCAGAGCGCGACGGTAACGCTGATGAACGGCCCGGCCGCCTGATGGCCTGCTGAGCCTGGCTGGGCCGCACGGCGCCCCGCGCGGCCCGGCCAGCCCCGGTCTACGCCTCCTGCGCCCCGCGGACCGCGCCGTCGATGATCAGCCGGAGGCCGCGCTCGAACCGCGCAGCGAGAAGGCCCGGCTCTGCCAGCGACTCGGCCTGCGGATCCTCAGCCAGGGTGGCCATGAACGGGAACTGGCCGGACCGGATCTGGGCTCGCATGAAGTCAGCGGCTGCCTGCGCCTGCGCTCCCTGACCTGAGCGCTCGTCCCACTCGGCAGCATGCAGCAGGTGGCCGAACACGTAGTCGTCGATGATGGCAAGCAGGTCCAGCTTGGCCGCGGTGTCCAGCGGCGCGGCGGCGAGCGCGGCGAGCGACTGCTCGAAGTGCCGCATGCCATTGGGCCCGGCCAGGGTCACCGCGGCGGCCGGCCTGCCCTGCAGGACCTGGACCGCCCACGGATGGCGCAGGTAAGCATCGCGGGTATGCCGGGCGACCAGCGCGAGCGCCTCCTGCCAGTCGGCCGGCAGCTCGCCAGGCACCAGGGCTTCGCCCAGGACTGCGTCGTCGACCAGCGCCAGCAGGTCGGCCCTGGTCTCGATATAGCGGTACAGGCTCATGGTGCCCGAGCCCAGCATTCCGGCAATGCGACGCATGGAGACAGCCTCAAAACCCTCGGCGTCGGCGATCGCAAGGGCAGCCGCGGCGATCTGCTCGCGGCTGAACCGCGGCCGGCGGGCAGTTGGCTCCGGCCTGGCCCAGATAGGCACGGCTCCGGCACGGTCTGACTGGTGCACCATGTCGTCCGGTGATCTCCTCAAGTGGAGTGGCGGGTTGTCGGAGTACAGCGTACTCTATACAGTACGGCGTACGCTCAGCATAGCGCTCGCGGTCTCTCGTAACCCGGCGGCCGCGCAGAGTTATAGAGATATATCTTGTTGAGCTCACGGAAGAGATATATCTTAAGCGGGCGAGCCACGGCGCTACTGCCTCGACAGAAAGCAGGGACGGCATGATGACGGGCATCCGGCGGCTGCATCGGACTCTGGTTGACCGGCTGGCGGAGACGCGCTGGCTGAAGGACAGGGCAGGCGCGCGTGCCAGGTGGGTGCACTACGAGCGGCATGCCAGGGCCTGGAACCGCAGCGCTGAGCGCCACGCGCGGGCGCAGCAGCGAGCTAGGACCGGGGCGCAGACGCTGCACACCGGCGGGCACGCGCGCGCCCAGCGGTGGGCGCACCATGGCGAGCCGCGGGTGCTGCCACGCTGGCAGGCCGCGATCGCCAGGCTCATCGGGAACTCGACAGTGCGCGCGCCACGGGAGAGGTCGGGCAGGTGACGGAAGCCATCAGGGCCGAGGGACTAGTCAAGAACTTCGGCAAGACCCGGGCGCTGGCGGGGGCTGACCTGTCCGCGCAGGCAGGGACGGTACTCGGCGTCCTCGGCCCGAACGGGGCAGGCAAGACCACCGCGGTGCGGATCCTTACCACGCTGCTGCCGCCCGACGGCGGGACCGCAACGGTCGGCGGTTACGACGTGGTGACCGATGCCCACCGGGTCCGCCAGCTCATCGGGCTCACCGGCCAGTACGCGTCGGTCGACGATGGCCTGAGCGGAACCAACAACCTCGTCATGATCGGCCGGCTGCTTGGCCTCAGCCGCGCCGACGCGAAGGCACGGGCCAGGGAACTGCTCGCCAAGTTCGGGCTTACCGAGGCAGGCGGGCGGCCGGTGAAGACCTACTCGGGAGGCATGCGCCGCCGGGTCGACCTGGCCGCCAGCCTCGTCGGGCGGCCGCAGGTGCTGTTCCTGGACGAGCCCACGACGGGACTGGACCCGCAGGGCCGCAGCGAGGTGTGGGACACGATCCGGATGCTGGTCAGTGACGGCGTCACAGTCTTGCTGACCACGCAGTACCTAGACGAAGCCGACCAGCTTGCCGACGACATCGTCGTCATCGACCACGGCCGAGTCATCGCCACGGGCACGCCCGATGAGCTTAAGGCCAAGGTCGGCGGGCAGGTGCTCGAGGTCGAGCCCGCAGACCAGGCGCGGCTCGGCGATGTCGCGGCCGTGCTGGCCAGCTGGACCGGAGACGAGCCGGTAGCCGAGCCCGGCGCCAAGCTCGTCGCGGCCCAGCTAGCGAACGCCTCGGTGCTGCCAGGCATCGTGCGCCAGCTCGACGACGAAGGCATCGAGCTGGCCGAGTTCAGCCTGCGCAAGAGCAGCCTGGACGAGGTGTTCCTCACCCTCACCGGCCATCGCGCCGAGGACGAGGCCACGGCCAGCGGCCTGGCAACCGAGCGAGATGGGGCAACTCGATGACCACCGCAACCCTGGCGGCCGGGCAGCCGCCCACGGCCCGGCTGAGCCCGCTGGCCGGGCTGCGCAACTCGCTGACGCTGACCTGGCGCAGCGTGCTGAAGATCCGCACGAACTCCGAGGATCTGCTTGGCCTGAGCCTGCAGCCGATCATGTTCCTGCTCCTGTTCACCTACGTGTTCGGTGGCGCGATCGCGCACGGCAGCGTGCACGATTACCTGCAGTACGTGCTGCCCGGCATCCTGGTGCAGACCGTCTTGTTCGCCACGCTGGGCACCGGCCTCATGCTCAACCAGGACATCTCCGCGGGGATCTTCGACCGGTTCCGCAGCCTGCCGATCGCCCGCTGGGCGCCGCTGGCGGGCGCGATCATGGGTGACGTCACCAGATACGTCATCTCGGTCGTGGTGACGGTTGGCTTCGGCATGATCATGGGCTTCCGGGTCACTACGAACCCGCTGGCCGCCGTCGCTGCCTGCGCGCTGGTGCTGGTCTTCGCGATGGCCATGTGCTGGATCTCCGCGCTGATCGGCCTGAGCGTGAAGACGCCGCAGGGCGTGCAGACCTTCGGCTTCACCGCAATGTTCCCGATCGTGTTCGCCAGCGGGCTGCTCGTCCCGATCCAGACAATGCCGGGCTGGCTGCAGGCCTTTGCCAAGGCCAACCCGATGACGCTGCTCGCGGCCGCGTGCCGTGGCCTGATGACCGGGGGCCCGGTCGCGGTGAACGCCGGCGAGTCGCTGCTGTGGGCGCTTGGCATCGTGGTGGTATTCGCGCCGCTCGCGGTCCGCGTGTACCGTCGCAAGACGTGACCCAGACCGCCGACGCCCCCGCCCTGGTCAGGCAAGCCTGGGCGGTGGCCCGCCGGGTCGGCTTCCCGCTCACCAGGGACGACCCGGGCCACGGCCGGGGATCGGCCAGCCTGCCAGGCACCGGCCGGTTCCTTGCGGTGCTCGCCGCCGGCTGCACCGGCGGCCGGATCGCGGAACTCGGCACCGGAGTCGGCATCGGCACCGCGTGGATGTCGGACGCGATGCCCGCTGACTGCACGCTGGTGACCGCCGAGATCGATCCGGCCCGTGCCGCCGCGGCAGCCGGCCTGCTGTCCAGCGATCCGCGCGTGCGCGTTCTGGTTGGCGACGCCAGCGCGGTGCTCGCCCCGTTCGCCCCGTTCGACCTGATCTTCTGTGACGGCGGCCTGCGCGAGATGGCTGGCTTCCGAGCCCTGGTCGACTGGCTCACGCCGGGTGGGCGCATCGTGATGGACGACGTGACCCCGGTCAAGGCGCTGTCGCCGGATTCGGCACTGCTGCAGGCGGACCCGAAGCGGCAGATGTTCGCAGCCGAGGAGCGCCTCACCTGGACTGAGGTAGTGCTGCCGGACCTGGAGAACTCGCTGCTGGTCGGCACCCGGCGGTAAGCCGCCGGGGAGCGTGCGAAACCGCGAGAAGACGATCGGGAAGGGTAGGAATGCGCAACACCAAGCTGGGTGAGCTCACCGTCTCCGTCCAGGGCCTCGGCTGCATGGGAATGAGCGAGTGGTACGGCGCAGCCGACTGGGACGAGTCCGTCGCCACCATCCGCCGGGCGCTGGACGATGGCGTGACGTTCCTCGACACAGCCGACATCTACGGAGCCGGCCACAACGAGGTCCTGGTCGGGCGAGCCATCTCCGGCCGCCGGGACGAGGTGCAGCTGGCCACCAAGTTCGGCATCGACAGGTCCGGCGGCGACGGCAAGTCCCGCGTCCTGCGCGGGGAGCGGTCGTACGTCAAGCGGGCCGCTGAGGCAAGCCTGGTGCGGCTCGGCGTCGAGGTCATCGACCTTTATTACCTGCACCGGCCGCCGCAGACCGCCGAGATCGAGGAGACGGTCGGCGCGATGGCCGAGCTCGTGGCAGAGGGGAAGGTCCGCTACCTAGGCCTGTCCGAGGTGAACAGTGACCTGCTGCGCCGCGCCTTTGCCGTGCATCCGATCACCGCCGTGCAGAGCGAGTACTCGCTGTGGACCCGTGACGTCGAGACCGAGGTGCTCGATGCCCTGCGCGAGCTGAACGTCGGGCTGGTGGCCTACTCGCCTCTTGGCCGCGGCTTCCTGACCGGCGCCGTGGACATCGCCGCGCTGGACGGCAGGGACTTCCGCGCACACAATCCCCGCTTTACCGGCTCGGCCGCCGTTAGCAACCAGGCGATCGCCGACACCGTGCGCAACGTCGCCGAGGCCAGCGGCGTCGCGCCCGCGCAGGTGGCGCTGGCCTGGGTCTATGCCCAGCAGCAGCGGCTGGGCATCCCGGTGGTCCCGATCCCTGGCACCAAGCGCGTCAAGTGGCTCGAGCAGAACATCGCCGCGCTGGACGTCACCCTCAGCCAGGACGACCTGGCCCTGCTCGACCCCCTCGGCAGCCGGGTATCCGGGGCTCGCTACTAGCCGCCTCCGATGAGCGCCAGGCGGGCGGCCGCGGTCTCGGCTCGCGCCCGCCGGGCGGTATACCGATGTGACGGCGGGGCCTGTCGTCGGGGAGGATAGGCCTATGCCTAGCCAGTTCGACCCGCCGTCAGGAACGCGTGACTTCCTTGCCGCCGAGGTGGATCGACGCGAGCATGTGCTCAGCGTCATCCGGTCGGTGTTCACGCGCTACGGGTTCGAGCCGCTGCAGACCCCCGCGTTCGAGCGGCTCGACGTGCTGCTCGGCAAGTACGGCGACGAGAACGACCGGCTGGTCTTTAAGATCCTGCGCCGCGGCGAGCACGAGGCGTCCGGCGAGGCCGACCTCGCGCTGCGGTACGACATGACAGTGCCGCTGGCCAGGGTCGCCGCGGCCTACGGAAGCCAGCTGCCGGTGCCGTACAAGCGGTACGCGATCGGCCCGGTCTGGCGGGCCGACCGGCCTGGACGGGATCGTTACCGCGAGTTCATCCAGTGTGACCTGGACACGCTCGGGTCGGCCTCGCTGCTCGCGGACGCCGAGGCGCTGTGCGCGCAGCACGACGCCCTGGCCGAGCTCAGGCTGCCGGAGTTCAGGATCCAGCTGAACTCCCGGCACGTGCTGGCCGGGCTGCTGGAGGCGTTCGGGGTACCTGCTGACCTCGGTGCCCGGGTGCTGATCTCGCTCGACAAGCTGGACAAGCTGACCCCGCCCGAGGTTGTCGCCGAACTCGTGGATGAGCGCGGCCTGAACGCCGGTATCGCGGGCGAGCTGGTGGCCACGCTCACCGCGCCGGACGCGGCCGACCGCCTCCGCGTGGCGCTCAAGCAGACCGACACCGGGACCGCCGGGCTGGATGAGGTCGACACCGTGCTGGGTCTGGTTGCCGGGCAGATCCCGGCCGACCGGATCGCGTTCACCCCGCGCATGGTCCGCGGGATTAGCTACTACACCGGCCCGATCTGGGAGGTGGTCGCTCCCGGCGTCGCCTCCGCGATCGGCTCGGGCGGCCGGTACGACCACCTGATCGCCGTGCTCGGCGGGCCGGACGTGCCGGGGACAGGCTCGTCCGTCGGGGTCGAGCGCATCCTGCCGCTGCTGCCCGACGCGGGCGCTTCCGGCCGGGCCAGGCTGGAGGTCGCGGTCACGGTACTCAGCCTGGACCTGGCCGTGCAGGCTTTCGGGTTCGCGGGCAGCGCGCGCGCCGCCGGGCTGCGGTCCAGTGTGTACCTGGGCAGCTCGGGCAAGCTGGCGCGGCAGCTGAAGTGGGCAAGCGACAGCGGCGCGCGCTGGTGCCTGATCTACGGCGAGCGCGAGCACCAGGCTGGCGTCGTCACGGTCAGGGACATGACCAGCGGCGAGCAGACCGAAGTCACCGTCGACGAGCTTGGCGGCTACCTCGCCGGCCTGCCCGGCGCGCACGCCTGACCAGGCTGCGTGCCGGGAACTCCGTCATGGCAGCCGACTTCATGGAGCCGCGGGCATGGCATGCCAGCCTGGCAGGCGTCATCGCGGTCGCCGCCGCCCTGCTTACTGACCCGGCCGGGCACGTACTGCTGGTCAGGCAGCACTACCGGGATGCCTGGGCGCTGCCGGGCGGGATCTGCGAGTTTGGCGAGCCGCCGCACGAGGGATGCCGGCGTGAGGTCGCCGAGGAAATAGGCCTTGACCGGCCGCCAGGCAGGCTGCTGGCGGTGGACTGGTACCAGGCCGCCCCGCAGTACGGGCCCGCGGCGCGGCCGGCGCTCTACTTCGTCTTCGACGGCGGCCG
>Ga0187783_10001325_pt1 | contig 18199 bp, 25 predicted proteins | sample 1015_SJ02_MP02_2_FD_132471 | JGI IMG/M metagenome (GOLD analysis project Ga0187783, IMG submission 132471) | Tropical peat soil microbial communities from peatlands in Department of Meta, Colombia - 1015_SJ02_MP02_20_MG | ecosystem: Environmental > Terrestrial > Soil > Wetlands > Peat | place...
AAGATCGACGGAAAGACGGCCGTCAGCACCTCGCCCTTCGGCTGCAACAACGTGGGGGAGATCGTCGGCTCATTCACCGATGGCAGCGGCGCCGTGCATGGCTTCCTCTACGAGCAGGGAAAATTCCTGGCTGTCGACGCCGCCGGCTCTTCGCAGACTGGGGCATTCGGCGTGATGGGAACCTTCATCAACGGCGTGAACGACGAAGGTGACATCGTCGGGTTCTACTCTGACGGCACGAAGGTCAACGGCTTCGTGCGCTACGCCAGCCCGAACTGATCGGCCCCGGCGATCGACGGCGCGGGGGGCCCGCTGCGGCGGGTCCCCCCGCGGAATAAACGCTCCCCCTCGGGTGTTTGCCTGCTGAGGGTGTCGGCAGGAGTACCCTATCGTTTGAGAGGAGCGCACTATGAGCATCGACGACACCGATCTGCTCGCCTACGTGGATGGCCAGCTGCCGGAGCGGCGCAGGGCCGAGGTGGAAGCGGCGGTGGCCGCCTCCGCGGACCTGGCGGCGCGCCTGCGTGCCATGCGCGCCTCGGCATTGCCGTACGCTGCCGCGTTCGACTCGCAACGGCTCCCTCCGCTGCCGGAGCAGCTCAGCCGGAGGATTGCCGAGCTCGCCAGCCTCGGCGACCGCCCTCCACAGCGCCCTGCCTGGCCGAGGCTGGTAGCGGCCTTTGCGGCCGGGATCCTGTGCTGTGCCATCGCGCTACAGCTCCTCTCACCGTCCGCACCGTCACCGTCGACCACGGCGCAGGTCACGCCCTGGATCAAGGCGGTGGCTGATTATCAGCAGCTTTACTCGCGCGCAACGCTCGCGAGCGTACAGGAGGACCCGGACCTCAGCGCGCGGGTGATCAACGACTTGCGCCTGAGCGACGGCATGAAAGTGACCGTGCCCGACCTGAGCCGCGCCGGACTCACCTTCAAGCGCGTGCAGCGCCTCAGTTTTCACGATCAGCCCGTGGTGCAGATGGTCTATCTGCCGGGACAGGGCGAGCCAGTCGCGGTGTGCGTGACGCCGGACGCGCAACCCGACGAAGCCCCTCACGCGCAGCAGATCGGTGAGATGACCGCGGTTTCGTGGCGGCGCAACAACCTGGGCTACGTCCTCCTCGGCAAAGGCTCGGCTCAGGCGCTGTTGACTCTCGGCCACCAGATTGCAAGCGGCGGTACGCGCAGCCTTTATGGCAGCGCCGCGCGCACCCGGACAGCCGGGGCGGCATGAAGGCCGGCGGGCTCACGGCGGAGGCTGTGCTTGGCGACGCTCTGCGCGGAGCGCAGAATGCCCGCCCCTTAGCGGGCGCTCAGTGGAGAGGACCGATGGGACAGGAGGGACTGTCGGCGGAGCTGCCGGCGCTGTTGCCGCGCCTGTGGCGCTTTGCGTTGCGCCTCGCCGGCAACCAGCACGATGCCGAGGACCTGGTGCAGCGCGCTTGCGTGCGGGCGCTCGAGCGGCGACAGCAATTACACCCCGGAACCTCGACCCTCAGCTGGCTCTTTTCGATCGTGCACTCGGTGTGGCTCAACGAGGTCCGCGCGCGGCAGATTCGCAGCCACGGCAGTATCCAGTGGAGCGAGGAGCTGGCGGAGACGGTGGCAGACCCTGCCGCGGCGAATCCGGAGACCTACACCCTGAACCAGCAGATCATCGGCGCGGTCGAGCGACTACCGGACGCCCAGCGCAGCGTGATGCTGCTGGTTGCGGTCGAAGGGCTGAGCTATCGCGAAGCTGCGAGCGTGCTCGAGGTGCCGATCGGCACCGTCATGAGTCGCCTGGCGCGCGCACGTCTCACCATCGGCGAATCCCTCGGAGCCCCCGCTCATCAGACCGGTACGGCCGGGCGCGCGCACTGACCCCCCGGAATGGACGACTACGGGAATGCCGGCTGAGGGATTTGAACCCCCGACCAACGGTTTACAAATTCGAGAGTTCACACACAAGTGCTCAGGAATGGCACACAAGTGCCTAATTGCACGGGGTTTAAAAAACGCGTTCCGATCGGGAAAACCCCGGGAATCGAGCGTCAGTGCAAATTTTTTGCAAATCGACGCGCTGTAAATCCCCGGCGCATAATCTGCGCATGCCCACCGTTACGCTCACGCCTGACCCCTATCTGGTGCCTAGAGGTCCACTTCACGACACTGATGAGCTGGAGCAGTTTGAGGCGATTGTGCAGGCGGCCTACCGGGCCCGTCTCGTTCGCGCGCGGTGCGATTTTTTCCCGCAGCGCGTAGGCGGCGATGTCTTGGTGTGGTGCTTCTTCAATCGCGGCGGGCCGCCCGGTAAACGCTATAGGCACGTCCGCGGGTGGCTAGCCTCCTTCAGGCAGGACCTGCAGGACGGATTCTTCCTCGCTGCTTAACCGCTAGCGTGATTCGTCGCTCGACCGTGTTCATTCTCGGCGCGGGGACCAGCAAGCCGTATGGCTTCTCCACCGGGGAGCAACTTCTACGCGAAGGCCGTCGGCTCGACCAGAACAACCTGTTCAGAAAACTGCATGCACCGGCATCGAATGATGCTGCTCGTGCTCTGCACACCTCGCTTCAACGAACGCATGACTCCTCGCTGGATGCTCTTCTTGAGCTACGTCCTGATATCACGCCCATCGGCAAGCGGCTCATCGCATCCCTTATGCTGGAACTGGAATTTCACGCAAAGGACCCCGGACGGTACCCGGAACCGCAAGACGATTGGTTGACGCTCTTCTTCGATGAGCTGGCGGCAGACACCGCGGATCTCGAAGGATTCGCGCTGAATCCCGTCACGCTAATCACCTACAACTATGATCGCCTCCTCGAACTCCGACTGTTGGGCGCTTTGGCAGCGCACTAAGGGCGGCCGGATGCTGAGTGCCTTGCCGTTTTCGAGAGGATCCCAATCATCCATCTGCACGGCGACCTCGGTGTACTGCCGGGATTCGCCGCCGACGCCGAGGCAGTTCCGTTTGGCCCGTCCCCGGCGGACGTCCCATCTTTCGAGAGCTACATTGATCGAGCTGCCGAACGCATCGTAATCGTCCACGAGGCGAACCCCGAGACGCCGGAGTTCGCTCAAGCTCATGCCGCGCTAGGCGACGCAGAGCAAGTCGTATTACTTGGATTTGGCTACGGCGCGAAGAACCTGTCTCGGCTTCATGTGCATAACTGGAAACCGAGCCTCTCAGTCACGGGAACGGCGTTTGGCCTTACTCCGAGCCGCGTACTACTTGCGGCGAAGCGACCATTTGAGGCTGCTGGGCACCCGCTGAATACCATCGGGGGGCCGGACGAAGGAACGCGTTTGTTCCTCGATAACCGCCTCGGGATATTCAGAGCCTAGCCAGGCGGGCGGCCTGAATCACGTGGAGCGCCCCAGGCGCGTGTTCTTTCATGCCTTACGCCACTTGTCGCGATGGCCGCCTGTTGTGTTCCGAACGCGCTCGACATCCGGGCGGGATCCGGGGTACCGGCGGCGTGCGGCGTCTATTGCCTCCCGCTGCGTGTCCCTAACAATGCCAGGATTTCTATCGTGGGCATGCTTGACTTCGTACTTACCGTCATCCCGACGCTCGATAAACACATTGCGGCGGCTTGCCATGGGCAACGTCTCCTTTCGGCGGCAACGCCTTTCTCTGTTGACTCCTCCTCAAAAATCTCACCGTAAGAAGAATTCATGGCCATGATCCCTTATCAGGCGTCGCTTGCGCGACTCAGCGCGAGCCAGATCAGCACAAGGTAGGAGATCAGGCAGGTCACGAAGCCGAGCACGCCAAGCCATGGAACTACCGTGCCCAGAGACGAGCACCGTTGCAGGCGATCGGCGGCTGCGAGCGCTACCACCGCGCCCGTCATCACGACAGCGGTGAGGCTGAGAGCGACCCACAACGCACGGAGTAGTCTGTGCGCTCGACGGGCGTGGTCTCGCAGCCGCTGCATCATGGCACGAACTGTAACGTCGATGTCTCGCTCAGGATGTTCGTAGCGAGCGAACGCCGTCTGCACAAGCCGAAAGTAATTGTCCCAATCACCCAATGAGGATGCAAAAAGCATTGGGCCCCGATCCACCCCTCCAATCCCATCTGCGACCCGAAGCGCGTCGGCGGACATGTCGACCGAGATCGACGTTAGTCGGTATAAGGTAAACGCGGCGAGCAAAGCCATGGCGCTGCCGAGTGAAGCGGCCACAGTCGCCATGGTGTAGAAGAAGGCGTTAGACACGGACGACCATTACAAACGCGTGGTGCGCTGGAACAGTGCGACTTCGGGTCGCCAATACCGCGGCGGTCGCTCCTGAAGTCATCAAAGCCAAGTCAGCGTCCAGTCGGTGATGCTCTCATACGCATCTTGCGACAACGCTAGAGACCAATTGATCTGCAGCGAGGTAATTTTCCCCTTGTTGTCTGCGATTCTCGTGATGTTCGTGACAGGCACCGGTTGATCAACGATGTCGAATCCGCTCGCGTCTATGAACGCCAGGTTGAGACCGCTAAGGCCGATGCCAAAAGAACGGCCCGACAGCTTCGGTTGTGGGCTGAGATCCACAAGGATAAACAGCTTCCCGTCGCGCCACATGGTTTGACACGATGCTGCTGTTACACCGAGCAACTCAAATGTCTTGAGGGGGAAAAATCGGGGCTGGGCGAGCGCGGTAAGTTTGTTCTTTGCTGCGGCTTGCTCGTTCAGGGCCTTTTGTTCGCTCGATGCACTTACGAGCTTGTCACCCTCAAGTATCGTGATTTCGCCGGTTTGCTTATCCAGTCTAATTGTTCGGCCAGCACTGTCCTGTTGGATCTCATAGCGGTTGGTTCCGGGAAGCTGGTCGCACGCGCCGAGGAACCCGGCGGCCACAGCAAAAACGACGACCAACGCACCTCCGCTACTCCTCATAGCAGGATTCCTCCGCGTGGGGGTCCAAATGGTAGCACCTGACTGAGCGGAAACCGGATGTCTTGGGATTGGTTGCGGCGGGCGGTCTTGGTCTGTTGCTTTTCCGGCGACGACGGGCTTCAGCGCCCTAAATATGAGCGCCGCCTTTCGGGCGGCGTTGTCGTTACCAGGTAGACGCTCCTCCGCGCGGCCTCGGCCTCGCCACCGCCATGACCTCGGCGACCTTCTGTCCGCACTCTGAGCAGCGTATCCGGGTCGCGAGCTGGCCGAACGTCGCTGACTTCCCGGCGATGAGAGCGAGTGTTTTGGGCTCGATGTGCCGGGACACTTCGGCACGGGCACGTGACGCGCACCAGGGAAGTCACCGAAGCAGTCGTCCAGCTTCGTGATGTGGTGCAGCACGCGCACGCGGGAATAGTGCAGACGGCGCGCCCAGCGGCGTCCATGCAGAGATTCGGGCATGATGCCGCACGATGGAGATAGCGCGGGCATTCAGCCAATTGCAGTACGTCGAGCCCCGAAGCGTGCTTGTCGAGCTGCGAAGGATTGAGCGGTCGCTCAATGCCGACGTACCGCCCGCCGTCAGACACTTGCGTACCAACAAGCTAAAGCCCCTGCGCGAGCTGCGTGAAGCATGCCTGTTCTGTTACGGGTGGGAGCAGATCGACGGCCAATCGCTCGGTGTTGCGCGGGCTGAAAGTCAAGACTACGACGCGGTGGCGTCGTGGGCATCGGACCAGCACCGCTACTTCGCGCCGATCCAGCTGAAGGAGGTCGTTCCCGAGCAGCTCAATTCAACGACCAGTGTGCAATCCGTCATCAACGGACTTCAAAAGTACGTGGACTCAGAAAACCTGACTGTCGTAATCCACCTCAATCGTGTGATAAAGGGATTCGACCCCACAACGCTCGTCATCCCTCCGCTGAGCATTGCGGCACTCTGGATCTTCGGCGCGATCAGCGCGGACCAGTCCAGGTGGGCTATCTGGGGTAACTTTCTGGAGACGCTTCGCTTCGGGGAGTTCACCTACCCGACGTGAGTGCGTCGTGGGCGAAAATCACAGCCGGACTTGAGACCTACGGCCCGGCGAACGGATTCTGCTTTCTTCTTCGCCCGTGTCCCCTCCTGGTACGCCCGCCTGGTACGCCATCGCCCGGCAGGCGGTTGCGGCGGTCGCGAGTTCGGCGTCGGTGAGGTTGAGCGGCATGCCTTCCGATTCTGATGTCGGTCCTGCCCATCGTCCATCCAGTGAAGCGGCGCTCAGGTGGCTGTGTGAGCTATCCTTTGGACCATGGATGCGTCAGGTGCCAAAGCACTCGCCGAAAAGAGTGGCAACGGACTGCAGTGCCGCGTTGCATCACATTTTCGGAGCGCGGAGTGGGCAGTTCTACTTAGCCCTTACTACGTGGACCTAACCACGGACAAGACGCGCGAATCGGATCTTATTGTCGAGCGTGCGTTTTCAGTGCCGGTCGTTTTTGTCGGCGTGCCTCCCGAGAGCATACGATTACGTTTATTCATCGAGTGCAAATATGTCCCGCCGAAAGACGGCGGCGTGGTGTTTTGGATGGGAGAAAAGGATCGACCCCAGACGGAGAAGTGGGTGCAGCAACACACGCCCTTCTTTCGAGATCACATCTCGTTCTCGGAGCACCACTACATAAAAGGCAATGAACCCGTTGCAAAGCTTTTTACAAGCGAGCGTGGTAGCGGCGATGAAGCCGACCCGTTCTTTCGTGCAATCAATCAGTGTCTGAATAACTTCATTCACAACGCCAAGCGCGAGTCTCTATGGAGCAGGCGTACCCAGAACGAGCAGGTCACCAAGCTCGACTACCCGGTGCTGATCTGCTCAGACTTTAGGCAATTTTTCTCCACCTCGGCGGCGACTTTGGCTGATCCCGTACCGCTTGCCTGCAGCGCGTTTCAGGTAGAACTGAACTACGCGTACGTGAACGCCGAAGGCGCCAAGAGCCAGGGCTATTTCCTTGTAGACGTGGTGGATTTCTCGCGCATCGACTCATTCGTCAGTACTCTCCTAAGCGAGGCCGAGGCCGCGAAAAATCTGCGCGCGCTGACCTGAACCCGCTGCGATCCGCCCGGGGCGCCGATCCCCCGGCCCCGGCGATCCGTCCGGGGCCGCTCCTTGTCCGGAACCCGCCTTGGGGCCCCGTGAGGGCCCTCATGGGCGGTCGATCACGGATCCCTAGGGAACCGGCCGTATAATCGGGGCGACCCGGCCGGCCTACCGGGGAAGGCAAAACGTGGGACTCAACCTCCGTCTCGGCGCCGCACTCTTATGTGTCGCGTGCCTCGTTCTCGCCGCCTGCTCGAGTCGCGACGAGGACACCAAGCACCGGGCCGAAACTCGCGTCGAGCCGACGCCGCAGTTCGGGCCGACGCCGCAGTTCAAGCAGTTCGATCCCTGCGGCACGGCCAAGCAGAGCATTTACGTTGGGTCGGGGACTCACTTTTCCATTTGCGTCGACATGCCCCCAGACTGCGGCGACGTGCCTTCTATGAAGGAGCTTTTGGAAGGCAAGGATCACGTCGCCCGCGCCCCGACCCAAGTTACCCCAAAAGCAGAATGCCGTGACCACTCCCCACGTAACCACTGAACTCACCAGCAAGCGCATCAAGACTTGATGTCGCCACTCTCGCGGCGCGCGGGGAGAACTTACGATGATCTACGCAGTAGTGATCTGCATTCTCGGCGAATCGGCCGGCCAATGGCACCACGGCGAGTGTCGTCAGCCGCATCCAGAAGCGGATCCGACCTTCGCGACGCTCAGCGAGTGCATCGACTCTCTGCACAAAAACTACACACGCGCGGGCGGGTTAGAGAGGGATCCCAACGATCCTAACCGTGTGAATTGGTGGGAAGGTGACGGGAAGGGCGGCGAAGTTATCGGCGCTTACTTCACTTGCAAAGGCAAAAATCTCACCTGCAAGGACAGCAAAGATTTCACCTGCACCGGCCCCGGCTCAAAGGCGGACTGGAAATGACCGCTCCCCTGAACAAATGGTGAGTCGGTCGACATGTCTGAAGGTCGGCGAGGAGCGGCGGCCATGATGCGGCGATGGCTGTGGGCGATGGTGGGCGTCGCGATCGCGGTGGCGGTCATTGGGTTCCGGACCGACGACCAAGAGCGGCACCACCGAGCCGAGCCGCCGGCCGCGGTAGGTACATCGAGCACCTACGGCTTCACGGTTCGATTCCTTGGGGGGACCAGCAAGACTGAGGTTCGCCTGTACGCCTGGCCCCCACATTTTGCGATTGCCGCCTTCGCGCGTATGACTTACCCGGACAAGGCGGCGTGTGAGCGGGTGATGGCCCACATGCTCGAGCAGCGCCTGGGCTTGGGGCAGCGCCTTTGGGAATCGGCGAAGTGCGTCGAAGAGCCGTCGGGTCAGAGCGAGAGAGAGCTGCAATGGGAACTCGGTATGCGCCGGCAGAATGAGCCGACCATGAGGCTGAGCAAGAGCCCGCTTAATTGCGCCACCGTGCCGGGACCGTGGTGCGCGCCTCCAACGGGCTGGCCAGGGATTTTTATCGGTCATGACTGCGCGGAGGACGAGCAGCCCTTGGATGGGGTCGCGAGCTGCTTCTGCAGTTAAAGTGCAGGTGCGGGAGGGACAAGATAAGGAAGAATGCTTCAGACGTGCATTTTCAGTGCTACAGGAAGAGGTAGCTCGTCGAGTCCCGGCAGCGCCGCGGGCCGCGGTAGATGGACTCAATTGCACGCACCTGCCGCCGCCGCCGAGTTTCAGTTGCCTGACGAGCCACCCTCCCGGCCCCGAGGCGGACGCCGACTGCGCGTGCAGCCTGGCGTGGCCAAAGGAATTCGATCGTTGCCGGGCATGCTTGCTGCGACGGTGACGCGCGGCTCGAGCTACTGCGCCGTCAACGCGTACCGCAGGCACCAGCGCGCCAAATCGAGGTCGGTGCGATACCGCTTGCGCGTCCCGGGCTTCACATCGCGGCCGAAGTGCTCGAGGAGCTGCGCATAGACCTCGATCCGCTGCTCCAGCGGACAGTCGACGTTGAACTGGTGAGCTTGAGGCCTTTCCGTGGCCTTTGAGGCGGTTTCGAGGAGGGGCGGACTGGTGCTCTGGGTGCTGGCATCGGGCTCGACCCTAACTTGGCTTCGCTTTCAACGCTCGAAGCCCTCTGCATTTGAGCCGGCGGCGTACGGCAAGGAACGGAAATCTAGCGCTAAGATCGGAGCGAATACCCTTGGGTCCGGCGGCGCGGGTAGCGGTGAAGCGGTTTCGATAGCACCGACGAGCGAGTGCTGCCAGCGTTGGTCACCGTTGCAGTGGTTAAGGCGAATCGCCTGTACATCCCCACGGCTGTTTTGCGTGATCAACACTTGGCATAAGAACAGGCCTTCAGTGATCGGCGTTCGCTGGCGAGACGAGAACAACCTCCATCAGCCAGTTGATAAGGTTGAACGGACTATAGATCTCCGAGACGCGCTGCCAACCAGCCCAAAGGCTGGAGCCTCCATGAAAAAACCAAGGATCGCCACAACGTTGATCAGGATTGCCAGCGCCACCCAAACGCGGATGAAGTAGGTAAGTGCTCTATCCATGCTCCGCGTTTGGCGCTATCGGGCTTCACAATAACCGAGGCGTGTTCGCGTTGTGCGCGCACCAGACCCCGAACAGCCGCGCCCCGAATGTGATGGCGAGCATCGCGAGCATGCTCCAACCCAAAGAAGGGTAGCCCGTATCGAAGAACGCGGCCCATATACCTAACGGAACGACGCCGATTCCGGCAAACACCAAGCCGATGATCAGGCCGAACCATCCGAAGTAGCCAAACGTCAGACCTGCACCAAGCAGCCAAAGAGTAACGCCGAACACGTAAGAGGCCACAAACAGACCGATCCCAGCCCCTCCGCGCGTCCCGCGGAACAGAGCGAGAGGGACCAACACGAACAGGGCTACAACTAAGAGGATCTGAGCGACTGGCAGAATGAACTGGTATGCGCTCAAGGCCCACTCGGCGATGGTGTCTCGCATAGACCGCCTCCCCCTGTGGACGGACGTAGGCGAATGCTACCGCGGAATCTTGCGTGCCGCCTCTAACTTCCGCGCCGGTGCGGCATAGCGCTTCGCCGCATTCTCCACCGGCCCGCGCAGACTCGGATTCTCAATTTTCTTCGCCCGCTCTCCCTCCTGATAAGCCGTCGCGCGGCAGGCAGAGCAACCCGTAGGGATGCATTTTGCTGCCCTCGGCAGCGACAGTAGCTGCGGTGGCAATCTCAGCATCACTGAGAGTCAGTGCCATTGCATCCTTACCGGATGTGGCGGCGGACGGATGGGGGCGCATGCGGGCGATTCTGAGGCCGCATCGCTCCGCGCGTCCATTCAGTACCTGGCTGTTCCTCGAGCTGTATCAGGGCTTAGCGCGTCGGCTGAGCTGCCGAAGGCACCGGCCCGCAGGTGGCAAGTTTCTGACGAGTGGCCGTGTCGATCAGCTGATACTCCTGCAGGGCTTCGGGCTCGGCAGTTTTTAGTATGCGGTCGATAAACTGCTCATATGCGTTTGGGTAGGTCTGCGGCCTCTTGTACGCTATGTCGAGGCTGTTGGTTTCTATCTCGCGTTTCAGCTCGCCCCAAGCTATCCCGAAGTGCGGGTACTGGATCGCCAGCGTGTCGCCATACCTGACCTTCGCCTCCGCTATCGGCGACGTGCAGGCGATGTATCGGTCAAGAGCTGTCTGCTGTGCCTGCGCCATGCCGCACAGCGCGAGTAGAAGGATGGAGGGCGGCCGCATGACCGCGCAGCCTAGCTCGTCAACAGCTTCCTATACGTGATTCGCGTCTCAGGCCCGGATCTGCGGAGCTCGTCCCGGGGGAGTGGCTATTCTTCAGTGTTGGCGGGTGGCGTGCTATTGCCGTTGCAGGAAGCCCGCAAAGTGCGCATGTCGCTTAAGGGTCGTTTGAACTGCGTTGCAGATCGTCGAGGGCATCGTGTGTTCAGCGGAGAAAGCCTTGAGTTCCACGATGACGCTTTCTGGCTTGATGCGTTCGCGCTGAACGAAAACATCCGCTCGGACCCTGGCATGCGGGGATGTCAGCGTCTCTTCGTGCACAGCTCTTAGGTGGAGTGCCCTCAGGACCCGCGCGAGGCGTCTTCCGAGCCCTACGGGGTTATCCGTAACGGTCTGGTACCAGGCGCGAGCGTCAGAGGCCCGCTGTGATGTTCGCTCGCGCAACGGCGAGTAGGCCTCGGCGTTCCATTGGCCTGATACGAGCGAGAAGAAGTGTGTGCTTTGAAATCGGCCCAGGTATGACCGGCCCAGCGGGGCTTCGTTGTCATCGAGTTCTCTGCACAGGGGATATATGTCCGCGACGGGAATTGGCACTAGCCGCATGTCGAAATACAACCGGGCTTTGTTGAACTCTCGTAGCGGCAACTGCTGCTGATCGTCGGGGTTTAGTTGGCGATACCATGCGTTCCAATCGAGCTTGTAACCCTGTCGCGCGTCGGTGAATTGCTGGACGCGCTGGATTCTTAGACCGTCTGAGACTGGCCAGAGCATAACGACTTGGTAGGTGGACAGGTCGTGCAGGCGGTCGACGTCGTCAAACAAGCGTCGACCGGCGGCCTCGATTGCGGCGCCAAGAGATTCCTCATTCTGCGAGATCTGCGTCAGGTCACCTTCGAGAATTTCAAAATCCGAAAGCTCTCTGTCCCGGTTGTGGAAGCGGAAGGTTTCGCCGATGATCTCCGGCCATTCAGCGGCGGGCGGTCCGAAGAGCTCGAAGGCGCCTGTCACGAGTATGCGATTGTTCCTTGATGTCGCTCCAGCAAGCAGCCCTTGAAAGGCTTTGCTAGTAGTGAGCCAGAGGATTAGGACAGGGAATCGCCTCAGCGCACCCCGATCGAGCAGTGACAGCGTTTCGACGAAGGCTGTAGGAAGACCCGCGCGTTCGGCTACGGCTTCCTCGTACTGGTCGACGACGGCGATCAGAAGCTGTCGGTCGCGCATCGATCGTCGGTGCGTGAGGAGCTCCGTTTCGAGGGTTGCGCGGTTTTCAACGGCTTCTCTGGACACGGCGACTACGCGAGCGTCGGGAAGGTGGGTGGCTAGTTCAAACGCTGCCGAGCTCTTTCCGATGCCGCTACGGCCGTAGATCGGGAGGAACCGAATCCCGCCGCTCACTCGCATGCTTTGGTAGGCGTGCTGAACAAAGGCGTTCAACGCTGCGTTAGGACGCAGTTTGCCGCGAAAAGCGAGATCCAAGTCCTCGTATCGGGAGGGCAAACGGGGCGCTTGTTCCCCCTGCGTTCCTTCCGCAGGTTCGGTGTTGGCCGGAGCGGTAAGCGCGCTATGAAGCACGTCGGTGCCGGGTCGGCGCATGTGCTATGCAGTTGACCAGGTTGACTGAGGCCATTAGGACGAACTTATCGGACTCCTTTTCGGCGCGTCGTCTGGCCAGATCGAGGAGCCACACGTTGCACTCATTGAGAACCAGTGCGAGTAGAGCAGGCTCTGGGTGGTTGCCGACGTACTGGGCTCTGGCGGCATCTGCTGCGGCGGGATCGAGGAGCTCTTCGGAGAAGCGCACTGAACCGACCATGCGCTCGAGCTGACGCTCTTGTTCTACCTCGGTGATCAGCGGCCACTCGTGACCTGACTCGGCCATGGCAAGGTAGCAGGTGAGGAGGATGTTGAGCAGGAACTCGACGGTCTGCTCGTCCGCTCCGAGTTTCGCCTGCACAACGCAGGAAGCGAGCAGGTTCGGCTGTTTGATATGGATCTCCTCGATGATGCTTGTCTTCTGTGCCAGGGTAAGAGTTTTGACTTTGCGCACAGCCGCAGCGACATGCTGGACGGAGATGCGCCCCCTGGAGCTCAGCGGCATGCCGGGAGATCCGCAGTCCATGGCAACACAGCCTCGAAGTCTTCCACACTCTTAAGGTGAGGCAGTCGCTCGAAGAGGTACGAGAGGTAAGCGAAGGGCTCTACGCCATTAGCCTTGGCAGTTTCGACCAGCGAGTACAGGTTGGCGCTTGCAACGGCACCTTTGACGGTATCGGCAAAGAGCCAGCCTTTGCGACCGAGGACAAACGGCCGGATCGCATTCTCGCAGCGGTTGTTCGTCAGGGGGACCTCACCGTGGGTGAGGAACACCGATAGCTTCGGCCACTGGCTGAGGGCATAGTGGACGGCCTTGCCGAGACGCCCCTCGGGCAGAACCTTCGGCGCCAGCGCCTCCAACCAGGTATAGAACTCAGCCATGATCGGCGCAGACTGTTGTTGACGGATGATGACTCGCTTGGCTGGCGTACAGGGGCGATCGCGATCCCAAAGCACTCGCTCGATCAGCGACAGCTTGCCGATGAAGTCGAGCGCTGCTTTGGCATGCGTCGACTCGCCCGCCTTGCGTGCTTCGTCGAAGTAGCGTCTCGCGTGCGCCATGCATCCGGCGTGAGTGAACCCGAGAACCTCAGCCGCGTCATCGTAGACCCCGTAGCCATCGGTGAGCAGTATGCCCTTGAACCCTGCCAGTAGTCGTATCGGCACGGTACCCCCGCGCGAGGGATCGTAGTCAAAGAGCACGATCCGCTTGCCTGGAGGGCCGGCAGCTCGCACCCAGATCCAATGATCGGCAGTCGGAGCCTTGTCGCTCTTCAAGACCTGCAGACGCGTCTCGTCACAGTGGATCAGCCTCTGGGCGAGCAGCAGTTCGTTCAGCAGGTTGACCAGGGGCACGACGAAGGTGCCACCGAGGCGGATGGCCCATAGCGCCATCGTGCCGCGACCCAGGGGGATGCCCATGCGGCTAAATTGCGGTTCCTGGCGGTACAGCGGGATACCGTCGACGAACTTGCCGGTGATGATCTGCGCTAGGAGCGAAGGGGTGGCGATGCTCTTGGGGAAGATCGCCACCGGTGCCGGAGCGATCCGCACACCTTGCCGGCAGTAGGGGCAAGCGTACTTCGGACGAATGTGCCTCAAGACCCGAACCTTGGCGGGAATCACCTCGAGCTGTTCGCAGATCTCCTCGCCAATGCGCTCAAGCGCCGTGCCGTCGCGCGAGCAGACCTTCTCTCGTTCGGGAATGTCGTGGACGATCTCCACACGAGGCAGCTGCGCGCTGAGCTTCTTGCGACCGCGCTTGCCGCGCTCGTGCGCGGGTATGCTGATCGTCTCAAGAGCAGCGGGCATGGCAGCAGACAGCGCCTCGATCTCGTTAAAGAGCCAGCGCTGGTCGGGCGAGATCTGTGCCGCGGGGGTCTTCTCGGAAGAGCGGCCAAAGAGCTGCGCCTTCAGCCACCGGTTCTCTTCCTCAAGGAGCTTGATGCGCTCCTCGCGTGCTTCGCGGCTTGCTTCCAGCGCCGCGAGCCGCGCACTGATCGCTTCTACATCGATCGATGTTGGCGCGCTCGAAGCGTTGGAGGTCACGGCGCAAGATTATACCGCGTCGTGAGCGTTATGACTCATCCTAACACCGAAAAATGTAGCGCCTCGTGCGGCTTCATCCACACGTCATAGCCATCGATCAAACGATTTAGCTCAGCACCCGAGAGTGTCAACACCGCATCTCCAACACGCGGCCAGTGAAAGCGATGTCGCTCGAGGCGCTTGTACCAAAGGATGAAACCGTTGCGCTCCCACACCAGGATCTTGAGCTTATTACGCCGCGCGTTGATGAAAGCAAACATCGCACCCGCGAGTGGATCCGCCTTGATCACATCCCGCGCCAGAATCGCAAGTCCATCGATCTGCCGGCGCATGTCCACCGGCGCACGATGCAGGTAGACGCGCTCGATGCCGCGATCAGGCCGCAGCATCCTTCCGCCCTGCGAGCACCGCCGCGACCCACTTCGGGTCCGGCCACTCGCCACACTCGATGGCGCAGCCGTCGTTGCGCACCAAGCGACACACCAGTCCACCGCGCGCGGCGGCGATCGGAGCCGGCGAGTTCGTCACCCGCACGGCAACGAACCGACTCCTGCGCTTGCGTGGTTGGCTCGCCGGTGGCAGAGCTCCGCGCCGGCGCAGCGCCGCAATCGCGTCGTACACCGGCCGCAGCTCGAGACCCTTTGCCTTGGCATAGTCAGTCAGCGACACGCCGGCTCGGCGTGCCCCCTCCAGCGCCTCCACCGCTTCTCGTTGCTTCTGCGTCAGCGTCTCGTCCATCGTGCACCTCCCTTCCCGGAGGTACACTGCCCGCAGCCAGCTCACGACGGAAGAACGTCCTTCTTTAAGCGCTTACCCGGAGCGTATGACATGCACCACATTGTCCGGCGAGCTCCGGCGCGGGTATAGGAACTGGGTCAACACATGCATGTCGTTAATTCGCGGCGGCTTGCGAGAAGCTCAAATGTCCGGCAGGAGAATGCCCTCTACGCCAGCGACGGTTGTTCTGCCAGGAGAGAACGCGTTGCAAATCTGGGGCTTACGAGCTCCGGCGTGCGGCGTGGGGCTTCAGGCTCACCGGGGGGATGTCAACGTGGCGTCAGTAGGTAGACTCGGTAGTTACGGCCTCCATCGTCAAAACCCACGGCCACGATGTCGTCTGAGTTCGTGATGCCTCGACCTTCGGTCAAGTAGACGTTCGGCTTGGCAGGCACGATCAGCTCATTCAGATCCCACGCCTTACCCTCGACCCACACCGCTGCAACCGCTCGCTTTGTTGTCATGGCTTGGCCAACTATGTGGCCAGCGTTGTTGATGGCGCGAGCTCCTGAGGCTTTTCCTCCTAGGTTCGGCAGCTGAGTTACGGTCTCGCCCGTCCACACCACGCCTTGAATGTAGCCAGACGTATCTTGAGCTGAACCAACTGCTGTACCAGGATTGTTTATCCCCAACGCACGACTCGATGTCTGCGCCGCCGGGGCGAGCTCGTGCAGCGCTACGGGCGGTTGATTATGCCGCCAGATCGTCGCGTGATCAGAGGTGCACGCGGGGCCACAGTTACCCATCTGAAGCTGACTGACACCAACGGCGTCGCCAGAGTCGTTTATTCCGTATGCCGTGCTACTAGCGCCGCCCAACGTCAAAAGGTCTTTGACCGTTCCGCCCTCCCATAGAAGAGCATGTATACCGTTTTTTGTGTCGCCAGACCCGACCACCACGCCTGCCGCGTTGACTGCATAGGCTGTTGCGGATACCCCTGGCAGTGTCAGACGCGTAGGTGCTTGGCTGCTTGTCTTCCAAATCGCTGGGAGGGGCATGTTCCCGACGTTTTCCTCGATTCCAACCACCGAACCCGTGGAATTCACAGCGAGTGCCCCAGAGCTCTGTAGGTTCGTCGTAAGCGCGGATGAATTTCCTTTGCTCCAGACAGTTCCGTGGGTTGGAAATGCAACTCCTCCTTGCGCACAATAACCGACAACCAGAAGGTGTTCGTTCACTCCGGTCGCTTGGCAATCGGTTGTGCAGCCGCGGATTCAGCGCTCGAAGCCGTCTGCATTTGAGCCGGCTGCGTACGGCAGTGAGCGGAAGTCCAACAATACGATCCTGGCGAATACCCTTGGGTCTGGCGGAGCGGGAAGCGGCGACGCAGTCTCGATAGCACTCACGAGCGAGTGCTGCCAGCGTTGGTCACCGTTGCAGTGCCTGAGCCGAATCTGCTCTACATCTCCACGGTTGTTCTGCGTGATCCGTGCCTGGCATGCGAACAGGCCTTCAGTGACCGGGGTTCGTGGCCGCGTCCAAGCCCTCTCGATGCGGGCGGTGATTTGCCCGATGTAGCGGCCCGCCATCATCGCGTACTCGCTTCGATCAGTTGCCCTCCCGGCTCCCAATCCGTCCTCTCGCTCATCACCCGGTACGGAGATCTCTGGCAACGAAGGTAATTCGACATCTGCAGTTGGCTGCGTAAGTGCGTCAGGCGAAAGGACGAGCGCCAATAACTCGTGCTTTTCGACTGAGTTGGGCAGGGCCGCAGGCTCAATGAACGCCACCGTCATCGATTCGTCATCCGAATGTCGGTGATTCCCCGATGGGCCGAAGTCATCGGGTGGCCGGGTGGATTGGCCGGCACCGAAGATCACGGGGTACAGCAGGAGCCCATGCAGTAGTAGCGATGCAAGAACCCCGAGAACCGGGACGACGATCCGACGGGATCGAGCAGGCGGCTGAGAGGCTCCTGAGGATGTTCGCGAAGTATTCATCCGCTGGCATTGTGCTCGCTCGGTCAAGCGTTTGTCTTCTCCTAACACTTGTGCTGCCCCGCACAACACTGTCTGAGCACAGTGAGATCGATCGTGCCATGGCGACAGTGTCTAACCGCGAGCTCCGCAGAAGAATCAACCCGCCTAAGAGGGGAGATACCCGAGATGTCTTGCCAGTCCCTCTGCGCGAGAGGCATCGCGCGAAGACTCTCTCTTGTGGTCCTATTGGCGGGCGCCGCCTTGGCGTTGCTCTCGACCGAGTCTGTACGGGCAACTACGGCCGCCGGCCGCACTAAGGGTTCCTTCGCGGTCTCTCCAACCGGGGCCGCGACTTACACAATCCCGATCTGGGCGCCTCCCGGGCCCCGTGGCGTGCAGCCGAACATTTCGCTGACCTACAACAGTCAGCAGGGCAACGGTTATGTCGGCGTCGGCTGGGGGATCAGCGGGCTGAGTTCGATCTATCGCTGCAATCTCACCAACGCGCAGGATGCCGCCCCGACGCCGGTGGCCTTGGCCACGAGTGATGGCTACTGCATGGACGGGCAGCGCCTGCGTCTGACCAGCGGGACCTATGGCACGGCGGGATCCACCTACCAGACCGAAATTGCCAACTTCGTCAATGTGACGGCCTACGGCACCGCCGGCAATGGACCGTCGTACTGGATCGCTCAGGACCGAAACGGCCGGTCGTACACTTACGGCAACGGCGGTAGTTCGCAGGTAACGGTTAGCGGTACAGCGCTCAGTTGGGCGCTCAACGAGGTGAGCGACCCCTACGGCAACACGATGACCATTATCTATTCCACCGCTAATGCATCGAGTGCTGTGGTCCCTAGCGTGATCTCTTGGACGCCGACCAGTTCCGGTTCGACGAACTACAGTTACACCATGACGTTTGGCTACGGCGTCAATCCGGGTAGCAGCGCCGGCGGCAACGCGACCAGCGACCCGAGGTGTGCTCAGTCGCCCGCGGTTCACTCTGGATGGCTACCCCTTCCTTGTATCCACACCGGTTACGTGGCTGGCGCGTCCGTTACGAACACAAATCTCCTTAACTCAATTACCGTCGCCTATTCCAGCACGGCGGTGAAGACCTACTACCTGACCTATCAGCAGTCGACGACCACTGGACGAGAGGAGCTCACGCAGGTTCAAGAGTGCGCGGGCTCGGGAACGTCCAA
>Ga0187783_10001326_pt1 | contig 18198 bp, 14 predicted proteins | sample 1015_SJ02_MP02_2_FD_132471 | JGI IMG/M metagenome (GOLD analysis project Ga0187783, IMG submission 132471) | Tropical peat soil microbial communities from peatlands in Department of Meta, Colombia - 1015_SJ02_MP02_20_MG | ecosystem: Environmental > Terrestrial > Soil > Wetlands > Peat | place...
GTCGTCTGATCTTCCGGCCTTGAAGCCGTACCGGGGAAAACCCGCCGTACGGAATTTTAGGGGAGGCGATGGAAACGTCGGCATCATTCGAAGCCCGGTCCGCGCCATTGCCTTACCCGATCGGGTACGCAAGGCCTACGAAGCACTATCACCGGGCGGCGCGTACATTGTGTACGAAAGCATCGGTGCCGAGTGTTGCCAGTGGATGAAGCAGGCGTGGTTCCGCGAGGCACGCCTAGAACATTTGCTAGGGCCCTGATTCGATGGTGATTGGCATCAAGTACCAATCTGCCTCCAAAAGATTCCAACCCGGTGAGGGGCAGCCGCAAGGCACCGGTTCCAGCAGTCACTTGACTCAGGTTTTCACTCTCAGGTTCGAAATTCAAAAATCCGATGTGTTTCCATGCCAGAGAGAGCACCGTGGCCGAAACGCAACTATCAATTAGGTTGAAAGATTCTAAGCGGCAGGAAGCGAGAAATAGAACACCGATCCCTTTCCCAGCTGGCTGGTCAGTCCAATCCTGCCGCCATGGGCTTCTACGATGGCTTTGGCAATGGCTAGCCCCATGCCCGTACCTTGTACTTGCAGCCGTTGATTTTGCCCGCGATAGAACTTCTCGAAGATTAAAGACTGCTCGAAATCGTCGATTCCCGGCCCGTGGTCCGCGATGCTCGTCACCACCATCTGATTCTTCACCTCGCCGGTAATGTGAATCGGGGCCTCGGGCGGGGAGTATTTGGCCGCATTTTCGAGTAATTGTCGTATGACCTCGGAAATGCGACCGACGTCGATCCGGACCGGAGGTAAGTCCTGGGGTATAGAAACCTTTACCATGTGCTTTCCTAGGGTGGCTCTGGACCGTTCGATTGCGTCTTCGACAGCTTCCTGAATTGGGTGCGAGCCCAAGTGCAGTTCCACTTGCTGCGCCTCGAGCTGAGCCATCTCGGCGGCTTCGCCCACGAGGTGGTTCAGTCGGTCGCTTTCTTCGTTGATGACAGTGAGCAGCTCGAGGCGTTGCGCCGGCTCGAGATTCGGACCGGTAAGCAGCGAGGTGACGGATGCTTTGATCGCGGTTAGCGGTGTCCGGAATTCGTGGGTTACGGAGTCGAGCAGCGCAGAGCGCAGCTGCTCGCTCTCCCGCGCAGCTTCCGCCTTGCTGAGCTTTTCGACGGCACCGGCCCGTTCGACAGCGATCGCGATCAGGCTGCTCATTGCTTCGAGGGTTTCGCGAGAGAGCTGGGCTCCGGAAAGCCCCATGCTGCCTACTACCCGCACGCCCATACGCAGCGGCATAAATACGACCTGGCGTTCAGCATCGATCTTCGGCTCTCCTCGCATCGCAGCCAGCTGCAGGTCATGCCGATCTAAGACATCACGGGACGGGTTGGACCGGTAAATGTCCGGCCGGCTCGAGACCAAAACGGCGGCTGTTTCAACCCCGAAATTGTCCACGATAAAACCAGGGATGGCATTGAGCAGTTCGGCGGCATTGTCGCTAGTCAAGAGTTGTTGGCTAAACTTGTAGAGGCGTTCGGCCTCGTGTCTGCGTTCGTTTGCACGTTGGGCTTCGCGACGGGCCCGTTCGCCCAGCTGGCTGGCGACAATCCCGGTCACCAGAAATGCGGCCAAGGCTACCCAATTTTGGGGATCGGCAACAGTCAGAGTGCCGATCGGTGGCAAAAAATAATAGTTGAATGCCAGCGTGGCCAGGAACGACATAAATATGGCGGGCCGCAATCCCCAATTTGCGGACACGCCGAGCACCCCGACCAGAAATGTAAGGGCCGCAGTAGTCGCATTTACATTCATCAGCTTGTGATAAATGAGAACGATTACCGCCACGACACCCGTAGCCGCGACGTAGCGGGCAACCGACCTGAAGACTGGGTTGGTCACGACGCGATTGTAGCCGACATCGACAATTTTGGCTTTCTCCGCGAAAATAACCGCGATGCCCAAGCCGGCTCAGCCATGGTTGGAAGAGACTCCATCCTCCCCGCAAGAATGGGGATACAATACGTTTGCCTATGTCCCTGATACTGGTCAGACCGATACCATCTTAGGCGCAGCCGCCGTCCAACCCGGGACGACGATGTTGTCCCTGGCGTCACCGAGTTCGAGGAATGCGACCCACCATTGGCCGTTCACAAGCGCCAGCACGATCAGTTTCCATGGTCCTCCCCTCGCTGTCCGGGAAGCCGGTACCCATGACTGACCGTCGTCGCATTCTGGTGGTGGATGACGAGCCACAGATCACCCGTGTCTTACGAACCAGTCTCTCGAGCCAGAATTATGACGTTCGTGTGGCCAATGATGGTGAGACCGCACTGGAAATCATGAAAGACTGGACACCTGATCTGGTGATCACAGATCTTTCCATGCCCAACATGGACGGTTTAGATCTGTGCCGGCGCTTGCGGGCCTCGATGCAGATTCCAATCATTGTGCTTTCCGTTCGCGGTGAAGAACGCACCAAGGTCCAAGCCCTCGACGCGGGAGCCGACGACTACGTCACCAAACCCTTCGGAATCGAGGAATTGCTGGCTCGGGTGCGGGCGAACCTCCGGCGCATACCACCGATCGAACCTGAGCCTGCATCCCTGATCGAAATTGGCGATTTCCGTATCGATTCCGCTGCCCGTAAGGTCACGGTTGCGCGGCGCGAAGTTCACCTAACACCCAAAGAATTTGAGCTGCTGGTATACCTTGCCCGGCGCGCAGGCAAGGTCGTAACCCATCGCGCTCTGCTCGGCGCCATCTGGGGTGGCCACAGCACGGACCAGGTCGAGTATCTGCGGGTGTTTGTGGGGCAATTGCGGAAGAAGCTCGAACCCGAGGCCGCTTCGCCGCGATACATTGTGACTGAACCCTGGGTTGGTTATCGATTCGAGCCAGGAAAATAAGCCGCTCCCTTGAGCTGTCGGTTCAAAATCTTTGACTGGGAAGCGGTTCTCTAATCTCCATCAAACAGCGTAGGACGCACAGTAGGGGAAGGGAACACCCTTGACCCGAAAGCGGGTAAAGCCACCAGAGTGCTAAACTCGTTCGTGGCTCCTATCGCCTACCTGGAATGCACCAAGTGCGGCGCCCAAACCAGCGCGGAGGAACCGCAAAGTGTTTGTCGCAAGGATGGGGGAGTTCTCTACGTCCGGTATAATCTGACCGCGCTCAAGCATACCTTCAGTCCCGCAAAGTTGTCCGGACGTATGCCCACGATGTGGCGCTATGCTGAGGTTTTGCCGCAAGCGAAGCCGGTTTCGCTCGGGGAAGGCTTTACCCCGATGTTGCTCAGCCGCGAATATGCCAATGTTTACGTCAAAGATGAAGGGCGGAATCCCACCGGTTCATTCAAGGCTCGCGGGCTTTCAGCCGCCGTTACCATGGCCAGAGCTTATGGACTGAAAGAGCTGGCCATCCCCTCCGCGGGAAATGCCGCCAGCGCTCTTGCGGCCTACAGCGCTGCTGCCGGGCTCGGGGCCCACATCTTTATGCCGCGAGACGTTCCGCTTGCCAATCGGGTCGAGTGTGAGACTTACGGTGCCCACGTCACGTTAGTGGATGGGCTGATCAGTGATTGCGCCCAGATGGTTGCGGAGAAGGCGGGAAAAGAAGGTTGGTTCGATGTTTCCACGCTGAAGGAGCCATTCCGCGTCGAAGGCAAGAAGACAATGGGATACGAAGTGGCAGAGCAATTGGAATGGCGCATGCCTCAAGGCATTATCTATCCGACGGGCGGCGGCGTGGGTCTCATCGGGATGGCGAAGGCGTTTGATGAAATGCAACAGTTGGGTTGGATCGGGCCAGAACGCCCGCATATGGTGGCAGTACAAGCAGCGGGTTGCGCACCGGTGGTCAAGGCGTGGGACGAAGGCAGGTCGGCCACCGAGTTCTGGCGCGACGCATCCACGTTTGCGGCCGGCCTGCGCGTGCCTACAGCCTATGGCGGCTACCTCATTCTGGATATTTTGAAGAAAACAGGCGGAGTCGCCGTGGCCGTGAGCGATCAAGAAATCATGGAGGCATTACTGCACTGGGCCCGAGTCGAAGGACTCTTCGCTGCCCCGGAAGGGGCTGCGGCGCTCGCCGCCTATCGTAAACTGCGAGCCAGCGGGTTCTTTGGTCCGGACGACACGGTGGTGCTCTTCAATACCGGCTCGGGTCTAAAGTACTTAGACGTGGTTATGGCCGAGAGAGCGCCGGTCAAAAGGCCTGCCATTCGATCGCGACAGATCGGAGGCGTTATTGGACCGTACTAGCGGCTGGCACCGTTAAAAGCGACTCGTGGCGAGAATTCCTTGGCAGTCTCAAATGACGAGCGCCTACCGGATAACGACACCTAGCGCGGCGCCCGCTCGGCCCTAGGGGATTCCTCGATGACCGAGCACCTTTATTACCGCGATTCGTTTCTTTACGAGTTTGACGCGAAAGTTGTCGAGATCACGTCCGTAGATTCGCGTCCGGTGCTGATTCTGGATCGCACTGCGTTTTATCCCACCAGCGGCGGACAGCCGTTTGATATGGGATGGCTCTGGGCCGACGGTCAAACCGAAAGTGAGCGCCTGCAAGTGATTCAGGTGGCCGAGGGCGAGGACGGCAGGATTCGGCATTTCGTCGCGGCGCCGCCACGGTTCGCTCCGGGTACGACCCTACATGGACTAATCGAAAGGGAACGACGGCGCGATCACATGCAGCAGCATTCCGGCCAACACGTCCTTTCGGCAGCCTTCGTCCGACTCTTTAACATGCCCACGGTTTCGTTTCACATGGGCGCAGCATCTTCGTCGATCGACTTGAATACTAGGAACCTTACCGCTGAGCAAATTCGGCATGCCGAAGCCTTAGCCAATGATGTTGTTCTCGAGAATCGCCGGGTCGATATTCGTTTCGTCACCGAACGAGAGGCTCGAGAACTCGGGCTAAGAAAAATCCCATCGGTTGAGCGTGGAGAGCTGCGGCTGGTTGACATCCATGATTTCGATCTGACAGGGTGCGGAGGAACTCACGTCGCCAGTACTGGACAGATCGGGTGCATCTTGTTACGGAAGTTCGAAAAGGTTCGGCAGGGATGGCGGGTCGAGTTTGGGTGCGGAATGAGGGCGGTCGCTACGGCACGACGGGATTACGCTACGTTGGTAGAGTCGGCTGCTTTGGGCTCCAGTCACATCTGGGATCTTCCCCAGCAGATCCGCAAGCTGCAGGAAGACACCCGCGCGTCTCGGAAGGCAAACGAACGGTTGGTTGAGGAATTAGCAGACGCCTGGGCGGCTCGACTTCTAGCGGAAGCGTCACGGCAGGCAGGTTCTATCGTGATTGTTCGCATCTTTGCAGACCGGGACTTGGGGTTCATCAAACTTCTCGCACAAAAACTCACAAGCCAGACACCCGCCGTCGTCGCGCTGCTCGGAACCACACGCGATCAGCCTTCCTTGGTCTTTGCTCAATCCGCGGGGCAGCCCTTTGACATGGGAGCGCTCATGAAGGACGTGCTTTCTCGCCTGGGAGGACGTGGCGGCGGCAGTAAAGAGATGGCCCAAGGCGGGCCTGCACGGCTCGAGGAGCTCGAGAGCGTGCTCACGGAAATCGCAGCGAGGTTACGGAGCGGAAAGGACGTCGAAGAGCAACGATCCCGCGCTGGAGGAACGTAAGGCCCTGCGAATCGTTGTCTCCCGTCAAGGCTCTCGAACTCTTGGTGCTGAGGCCCTTCTTCGAAGCCCCTCGCAGATTTTAGGCCACAGCCTTCGTCTTCCTCGGCTTTCAATGCATGGGCCCAGTCTGGAGGTCGAGGGCCTGGAGCTTCGGTAGGGTAAGGGGCTAGAGAGCTGGAATCAGGCGAAGCATCGGATTCGTGCTACATTTTCCTCAACGGGCCTCATGGAACAGCGTCTCATCCTCATTAATCTCCTGATCAAGCTGGGCGTAGCTGCGGCCGTTGCCAGTACCCTGGTCCGATCTGTCGAATTTAAGTCCTTATTGTTCCGAGAGGAGCGCTCCCTCAGGCAGAAGATCTATCTTGTGCTTTGGATTGCCCTGCCTCTGGCGGTGGGAGTATGGCTTCGGCTCATCGCACCAAGCTTTCTGGCCGGCGATCTTTCTTTTGAAGCCGCGATACTGCTGGGAGTCATTGGCGGCCGGCTTACCGGTGTGCTGGGCGCGTGCTTAGTAGCTTTACCGTCCTTGCTCTATGGCGAATGGGCCACCTTGCCGTTCACCGTCGTGTGCGGATTCCTGGCAGGGCAGCTTCGAGATGTGGCTCCGAATCGCGAAGATATTTGGTCCTTTTCTCCGTTCATTGATCTGAGCATCTATCGAATGATCCGTCGCAATCTGCCAGCTCCGCGGCGCTTTGACTGGCAGGTGTGGTTCTTCCTCACCATTGTGGCGCTGCTTTTCGTGCACACCGATATCTCTCGATTCTTGCCCCATGCGACGTTTAGCTTGGAAAGCCCGAAATTATGGGTGGAGGCGCTGATCTATGCCACCTCGATCACCGTGATCGGCATAACGCTGAAGATCTGGAGCAGCGTGCGCATTCAGATCAAGCTCGAAGAACAAGAGCGTCTGCTGCTTAGCGCCCGCATGGAAGCTCTGCAGAACCAGATCAACCCACATTTCCTATTCAATACCTTGAACTCGGTGTCATCTCTCGTACGCTTCGATCCGGACTCGGCACGCGAGCTGATTCTCAAGCTGGCCACGATTCTTCGTCGCCTGCTCAACAGCAGCGACGCCTTTGTCCCTTTGCGCGAAGAACTGGAATTCATCGACAATTATCTTGACATCGAAGTGGTTCGCTTCGGACCCGACAAACTGCAGGTTGTGAAGGAGCTCGAATCGACCTCGCTTGACGCGATGGTACCGAGCATGTTGCTCCAACCTCTCATCGAAAACTCCATCAAACACGGCCTCGCTTCTAAGATTGAAGGCGGCACAATTTTTCTCCGCAGCAGACTGACAGATTCCAGACTGATCATCGAAGTCGAGGACAACGGTGTCGGCATGGGCGCCGCGAACTTGCTAGAAAAACCGACCGGATTGGGTGGAACCGGCATCGGTCTGGCCAATGTTGCCGAGCGCCTCAAAGTGCTTTACGGCGATACTGCCCGCATGACCATCGACAGCAACGAGGGCAAGGGAACTTTGGTCCGCTTACGATTGCCAGTCTTACACAGCGAAGGCGTGATTCCGGCGGGGATGTATCAAAAAGCACCGTGAAGCTTCCATGCCGAGCTTCGGGTTGGGAAGGAAGCCCCTATCAGATATGGCGAGTGCCGCCGAACGAGAGCTTCACGATTGAAAACGGATTCAGGAAGAGCGTTCCAGCGTTTGCCGGTAGAATTCCTCATACTGCGGAATGATTTTGGACGCACAGAATCTGGATTGCGCCACTCTTCGGCAGGCCTTCGCCATCTCTTGCAAGCGGGCGCCATCGCTGAGCAGCTCAATCGCGTAGCGGGCCATCGTGTCCACGTCCCCCACATCGGCTAGATAACCGCTCTGGCCGTGCTCAATCACCTCGGGAACCCCGCCGACCCGGGTAGCGATCGGCACGACCTCGCAGGCCATGCCTTCAAGAGCAGCCAGTCCAAACGATTCCAGTTCGCTCGGCATGAGCAATATATCTGCCAGAGCCAATTTCTCGCTTATTTGATCCTGCTTGCCGAGAAAGATGACATCATTGTGGATCCCCTTTTGGACTGCCAGCCATTCCGCGCGAGAGCGGTCCGGACCGTCGCCGATCAGCAAGAGTTTCGCAGGCACTTTCTTTCTCACCCGATCCAAAATCTCAATCGTATCCGTCACCCGCTTGACCGGCCGAAAATTGGAGAGGTGTACCAGGATGCGCTCGTCTTCGCGGGCGTACTCAATGCGCTGCTCCGCGGAGGCCGCATTGCGGGAATAGGTCTCGCAATTGACAAAGTTGTAAATCACCTGGATGTTATTCCGCACATCGAACTCACGTCGCGTCCGTTCCTGCAGGTACTTTGAAACCGCTGTGACACCATCGCTCTGCTCAATGGAAAAGCGGGTGATGGGCAAATACGATCGATCGAGACCAACCAGGGTAATGTCGGTCCCGTGGAGCGTGGTCACAAACGGCAGGCACTGGCCTTTGGGCTTGGCGGCCAACATCTGACGTGCTAGGAGCGCGCTCACCGAATGCGGGATCGCGTAATGCACGTGCAGAAGGTCAAGGCCATAGAGCTCGGAGACTTCCGCCATGCGCGTAGCCAGGGCCAAATCGTAGGGGGGATAATCGAACAGTGGATAGCGGGACACATCCACCTCGTGATAGTGGATGTTGGCATGCAATTCGGTGAGTCGAATGGGTTGGGCATAGGAAATGAAATGGACTTCATGTCCGCGGTGGGCCAATTCCAAGCCGAGCTCGGTGGCAACCACTCCGCTGCCACCGTAGGTCGGATAGCAGGTAATTCCGATTTTCATGCCGGTCCTTCCACGCGGCCAGCGTGGTTGACTGATTCGATGGCCTCGGGGTGGCTGGGATTCAGATTTGTGTAGGCGGGCGGAGAAGGTCAGGATAACGTAGGCGGGGCAAGCAGATCTGCACCCTCAGAAGTAGGTCACTCTATGGAACTGGCACCCTTGGCGGTTTCACCGGTGACGCTATCATCGAGTTTGTCCAGATGAGCCTGCAGCCATTCTTGCACCGCATTGTCCAGCTCTAAGAACTCGATGCCCATGCCAACTCCCGGATCACTGGTGCGTACCTGCCCGACGGTCTCGATCTTCTCGGAGTCGACCCAAAATACGATGGTTACTTTCGTCCCCGTCGGGAGGGGAAGGAGAGTTTCTACATAACAACCCCGGCCGCCGATGTCCGTGGCATTGGTGTGAATGTGGGACCGGCGAGAATCTTGGAACCCGATTTCGATAGGAAACAAGACCTTGTGTCTTTGGAAACGGCGCTTGTTCCCGGCCGACGCGACCGGATAATCGCCCGACGTGGCCATGCCTTCCCATGGACTCCTTTGATTGGTCAGAATCTGGACACCGGCATCGAGCGTCCCGGGCAACAAAGCTTCCTTCACCCAAACAACCTTGAAGCGAGCTTTTCTCTCGTTGTATTGGACTCCGACGATTTCGCCCGTCTTCAGCTGATGGCGGATGCCGGTCAACAGTGCGCCTTCGGCGCTGAGGTTGTCAGCGCGAGCATTCTGGAAAAAGGGCCGTCCGTCTGCATCCATGCCCCACACCCGCACAATGATCGGTGCATCCACGCGGTTTTCTCTGTTGTCCATTGATGTAAGCGCCTTATCAACCTTGCAGCGCCTATCATACCTTTCGGGGAGTGTGCGGCGGAGGTTACTATCGTAAGTATCGACAGACTCGGGAGGCATTGTCCGTATGGCTCAGGTAAAGATGGCGGAACCAACCGCGACCGTAGGTTCCTTTGTGGAGAGGGTCTTCTAGGGCCGGTTCTCAGAGCAGGTTACGATACGAAATCAGCTCGATTCCATGACGGGCCAGGGAATCCCGCGTCTGGGTGGAGGTTAGCAGGCGCAGTTCGGTTTCGCGCGAATTGCGAAGCCTGGTTCGAATTCGGTCGAGGTCGGCATCGCTATACCCCGGATGCGTGACGAACTCCCACGTACCCTCAGGGATGTTTTCGAGGACCAGGTGGAACAATTGCTCGTCGAGCTCGCCGGTGGCAGCTATGCCCAGGCTCCCATCGGGCGTGATCATCCCCTGCGCTGCGACCGCGCGGCAAAACCTGCCAGCCAGAGCGTTCAGCACTGTGACTTCCCCCCACTGCTTCCATAGTTTTGGCCGGCCGGCGATGAGGGAAAACGCGATCCGGCCAAACGGATTGCGGATGGCACGTATGCCGCGCGCCTTCGCAGCCCGTAAGAGAGGACGCAAGATTTGAGGCAGTGCGTGAAGGTGCTTGTGGGTATCGATATGAGAGACGGAAATTCTTGCCGCCTGCAGTTTGGCGATCTGTGCAATCGCCTCTCGCTCGATCTGCTCCGGGTTGAGTCCGCCACGAACTGCGCGCGCGGCGAAGCTGCTCAGATGTCTTTCAAACTCCCCATTTCGTCCGCTATCCGTGAGAGTCCGAATTTCTGATGGATTCGATACGGGGGAACCATCCACCAGCACGATGTGGCAACCCAGGTCAAAGCCTGGCACGGATCTGGCCAGTCGAACCGCATGATCAAAGGCAGAAGCGCTGGCCATCAATGTGGCTGAGGTCACAACCCCTTGGGCGTGGGCCTCAAGAATGGCACGGTTTACACCGGGGGTTAAACCAAAATCGTCCGCATTGATGATCAAACGCCGCACGCGCTATTGTAGCGGGCTTTCAGCAGCTGGCAATTAGGATTGGGCGACCATCCTCGCAGTTTGGCAGCCAGCGAGCGAAGCGGGCATGACGCGAGAGGAGGATCCATCGGAGTTGAACGCTTCGACCCGGCCCCATTTAGCTTCGAGATACCGATATTAAGATCTTCGGCGAAGCACAGCGTCGGACTCGCCCGACCTGCTACCAGCGTCAGAATAAGCGGTCTTACCCTCATGTCGTCTCCTCGCTTCGAAAAAAAAAGCTGCGATCGCGGCTAGGCATCGCAGTTCGTCGCACTCTATCTGTCAAGGTTTCAAATGTCCGGTATCGCTAGCACATCAAAACTCCGGTCCATTTAGCACATGAGATGTTCGCTCTTCCAGCAGTGAGAGTGAAAGGCTCAGGAAGCACGGAGCGCCCAGGGTGATGATTGGGTTGTGCGAACGAAGGAGGGAAGGGGCTCTGCTTCTTGCGTGGAATCAAGAGGTAGGTGAGTGCCAGTAAACCGATACACTCTTGAAAAAATCTCAAAACTTGAATTATAGTCCGTGTCGCAAGCAACGAGGGCTGGGGAGCGTGATATGCGAAATTCTGCCCGCAAAACAATCGCAACTCCAGCACGCGTTGCCACCCGGATTTTTCCTGTCGATCCAGTCCATCCGTTCGCCTTATAGTAAAGCGATGGATAATGCCTCTAGTGGGGTCCGGGTGTGGGTGACGCCACCGAGGAGATCAATCCGATCAATCCGAGACTATCGAGATCGCTCTCCGCCTTCGATTTGACGCACAATTTCGTCGTCAGCTATACCTACGAATTGCCCTTTGACCGTTTCTCTTCGCCCCACCGGCTTACAAGCGGTTGGATCATCACGGGCATTACCCGATACAATACGGGCCTGCCGGTAACTCTGAATGAACAGGACGACAATTCGCTTCTCGGAACGTTCAGCACAGGCCCGACCGGTTCCGTCATCGACACGCCAAACTTTACCCCGGGTCCATTCAACTTTACCGACCCGCGGCGTGCAAACCTCAGCACGTTAACCAACCCTTACTTTAACACCTCGCTTTTCAGTCCTGAAATTGTAGGGCAGCTGGGGAATTCGAATCGGCGGTTCTTTCATGGTCCGGGGAGGGCAACCTGGGACTTTGGTCTGCTGAAAGAGCTGAAACTGACCGAATCGAAGCAATTGGAATTTCGCGGCGAATTCTTCAACATCTTCAACCATACCAATTTTGAGTCGCCGCAAGGGGACATCACGAACTCGGCTTTCGGCTTTGTCACTGTCCTCCAATCCGCCCCGCATCGGGCAGCTCGCGGTTAAGTTTCTGTTTTAGAAATACAAGTTCGGGGTTCTAGGCAATGAGAGGAATCAGATCTGCCTCTCCCCGGAAATGCGAGTTCAGGATACATTGGCTGCATGACCCAGGGTAAAGTGGCGGACAGGTTCGACGATGCGCGCGTAGGATTGCGCTTCCTAGCGAACTCGCGCCTGGGTTTCTCAGCCTCGGTCTCGGGATATGCCAATGAGGTGCTTCGTTTGTATTCATTGCCATTTTTATCAGCCACCACGGGAAAATGCATGGTTGGAGGCGGTCGAATCGCAGGACTCGGCGAGTCCCTATCATGACTGGAATGAGCGAATTACTGCGGAGTGCTATCTGCCAAACGGCGCGTCTCGTATCCTTGACGGGGCCGGGCGAATTGCCAAAATTGTTAACAACTTCGCTCGCATCAGCTTCAATTTCGGACCCACTCTGCTGGCCTGGATGGCAGAACGAGCCCCACAGGCTTATGAACAGGTCCTGAAGGCTGACCGCGAAAGCCAGCAAATCTTTTCCGGGCATGGCTCGGCAATAGCGCAAGCGTATAACCACCTCATCCTTCCCCTGGCGAACTCGCGCGACAAACGCACGCAAATCGTGTGGGGTATTCAGGATTTCCAGCATCGTTTCGGACGCGACCCAGAGGGCATGTGGCTTCCGGAAACCGCTGTAGACCTCGAGACACTCGAGATTTTAAGTTCGTTGGGCATCAAATTTACGATTCTTGCTCCACATCAGGCAGGAAAGCTGCGGAGGAATAGCGGCGCCGCGGAGTGGATCAGTCTTGCGGGCCACGGCATTGACCCCAAGCGCGTCTATGCTTGCAACTTGCCTTCCGGGCGCAGCATCGGGCTCTTTTTTTATGACGCAGCAGTTTCGCGCGCGGTCGCTTTCGAGAAATTGCTATTCAATGGCGAAAACTTGGCGCGCCGGCTGACCGGCCGATTTGACCCCGAAGGCGATTCTGCACAGCTGATCCACATCGCGACCGACGGCGAGACCTATGGACATCATCACAGCCACGGAGACATGGCGCTTGCCTATGCCCTCGACTACCTGGGACGGAGCGAACGAGCGCGAATCACGAATTATGGCGAGTATTTGGCCCAGCATCCTCCTTCGCAGGAAGTTGAAATCCTGGCGCGTACATCCTGGAGCTGTATGCACGGTGTGGGCCGGTGGGAAAGCAATTGCGGGTGCAACGCCGGGGCAAATGGGCAATGGAAGCAGGAATGGCGGCGACCACTGCGCGAAGCGCTGGACTGGCTGCGCGACGAACTCGCTACGCCGTACGAAGTGGGGGCGAAGGAGCTGCTGAGGGACCCATGGACTGCCCGGGACGAGTACGCCCGGGTTGTTATTGATCATTCAGCCGCCACGGTGGACCGCTTCCTGGACGAGCAGGCAGTAGGGGAGTTGTCTAAAGAGGAGGCAGTGCGGGCATTGAGATTGCTCGAAATGCAGCGGCATCTCATGCTGATGTACACCAGTTGCGGCTGGTTCTTCGATGAACCGACGGGACCAGAAACCGTTCAAGTCCTTCAATATGCCGGTCGCGCCGTGCAGCTGAGCGAGCAGTTGTTTGGGGGCCAGCGCGAAGAGCAGTTTCTGACCCGGCTAGAGAAAGTTTGGAGCAACATCCCCGAATTCGGCAACGGCCGAAGCATCTACGAGAGGTTTGTTAGACCTGCGATGCTGGACCTGTGCGGGGTTGCCGCAAACTATGCCATCAGCTCACTGTTTGATGGTTACCGCGACTGCAATTCCCTGTACTGCTATCATGCCCATCTCGAGGAAGTGAATGTTCTCGAGAAGGGCAGAACCAAACTTGCGACCGGACGTGCCGAGATCGTCTCCCGTAGCACGCGTGGTGAGCTGAAGTTTGGCTTTGCAGTGCTGTATTTGGGAGATCATAAGCTGGTCGCGGGTATTTGTCCGTGTTCTGGCAGCGATGGATTTCGGCTGTTTGTTGAGCAGATCAATGGCGCTTTTTGGTTTGAGGATCTTGCCAGGTGCTCGCTCCTCATGGACGAGCGGTTTCGTGGTGTCGCATACTCGCTGAAGTCTCTGTTCCACGATGATCGCCGACGAATTGTGAGGCGCATCGTCGATTCCACTCTGGCCGACACATACAAGGTTTATGCTGGAGTACATGAGGAGCATGCTTCGCTCATTAGCTTTCTCTCCGAACTTCAGATACCGATGCCGGCGATCCTGCGGGTTTCGGTAGACTTTGTACTGAGCAATGCCATTCAACGCTGTTTGGCTGACGAAAAGTTGGACATCGATCGTATTCGGACGCTACTCGGTACCGCCAGGCAGGATGCGACCAACCTTGCGGATTCTTCGCTCGAACCGGCTCTTCGTCAACGCCTAGACATGGTTCTCGACTGTTGGGCGAGAGATCCGTTCGATTTACGTAAGCTCGGGGAACTGGAGGCCTTGGTGTTGCTTGCAAAGGTTCCATCCTTCGGCTTGGACCTCTGGCAGGCTCAGAACGTTTACTACGAACGGCTGCGGGTGATCTCGCGTGAGCAAGACATACGGTGGAGCGGAACATGGCTGGACCGCTTTCAAAACCTGGGAAAGCTATTGGGTATTGCTGTTGACGAGTCCATGCCGGTTCGAAAATCCCCATCGATTGTGCTCGAACCCGTTTGTCCGGACGCTGAACTTGTGAAGAAAGTTGTCACGGCGGCGTCCGAGACTGTCGTCATGAGCTCCGACCGGCTTCAAATGCCGGCAGAGTCCGCCTGAGGCTCGTGTGCGGGTTCTACAAACCCGGCTTTATCCTCGCCGGGGGCTTCGAAATGATCACCTCTAAGCCGCCGGGACCGAATTCTAATGTCTTAACTTCTCCGTCGGCGCCGGGAATCGGTAGGCTCCGGCCATTGAACTCAAAATCGATGGCGCCGGGGTTCCCGGTCTTAACGATGACTTGGTCCGCCGCCGTGACCAATTTTTCTGTGCCGCTGACGAGTTTTTCCTCGGTCAGCTTTTTCCCGTCGGCCCTGATCGAAACCCAGACATTCTGGCGCACTTTGATGCCAACCACGAAGGATGTCTTCCTCAGGGATGCAGCTGAAACCGGTGCCTTGGTTGTGGACGACTCAGGTTCTGCTGATCTCAAAGAATCGGCAGGACTAGAATCCGTGGACACAACCGAAGTACGAGCTGCAATCGAAGCAGCGGAGCTCGAGTTAAGGGGAATTGGGTTCTGTGCCCGAGCATGGTGCTCTTTTGTGTAGAGTCCCCAGAAGGCAAAGCCCAGGACTACGAGCAGAAGCATGGCAGGGGCTCCTCTCGGAAAGCTGGTGGCGCGATTGCCCTCTCCTCGGGCCGGCGCGGACTCCAATGCGCGCGCCAGAATCTGCGGGTCTAGCGGGAGCTTCAAATTCGAGGGTTGGGGAATTTCCGCAGCCTTGCGAATGTCGGCTCCTTTGCGGGTGAGCGGCAGCCCAGTACTCGAGTCCGAACGTGCTTTCACGTGGGGAAGGCTGGTAGCCTGACCGCTTTCTTCTTGTGCCGGCGCGAACGCTATTACCTGCGCCTGAATCTGCGGGTCCGGCGGGAGTTTCAAAGTTGAGGGTTTGGGAATTTCCGCAACCTTGGGAATGTCGGCTTGCTTGCGAGTGAGTGGCAGCCCAGTATTCGAGTCAGTTGCTTTCGCGGTGGGAAGGCCGGTAGCGCGACTGCTTTCTCCTTGTGCTGACGCGGACTCCTTGACCTGCGCCTGTATCTGCAGATCCGGGGTGAGCTTCAGATTCGAGGGTTTAGGAATTTCTGCAACCTTGCGAATCTCGACTTCGTTGCGAGTGGGCTTAATGCTCGAGTCAGAGGGTGCTTTCATTGGCCGAAGGCTGGCGGCGCGATCGCTTTCTCCTGGTGCAGGTGCGGACGCTGTTACCCGCACCTGAGCCTGCAGGTCCGGGGTGATCTTCAGATTGAGAGGTTTACGAATTTCCGCAACCTTGCGAATCTCGGCTTCGTTGGGGGTGATCGGCTGCTTAGTGCTCAAGTCAGAGGGTGCTTTCCCTAGCGGAAGGCTGGTGGTGGGTTGACTTTCTCCCTGCGCCGGTGCGGGCTTCGTTACCTGTGCCGGCATCTGCAGGTCCCGGGTGAGCTTCGGATTCAAAGGTTTACGAATTTCCGCAACCTTGCGAATCATGGCTTCATTGGGGGTGATCAGCTGCTTAGTGCTCGAGTTATAGGGTGCTTTCCCTGGCGGGAAGCTGGTGATGCGTTGCCTTTCTCCTTGTGCGGGTGCGGACTCTGTTTCCTGCACCTGCATCTGCAGGTCCGGGGTGAGGTTCCGATTCAAGCGTTTAAGAATTTCCGCAACCTTGCGAATCTCGACTTCGTTGCGAGTAATCGACTGTCCGGTTCTCGAGTCAGAGGGCGGGTTCGCGTCCGGCGGAGCGGCTGTTTCAGGAAGCTTAGGATTCGGCTTGCGTGGACTCGTTGTGGCCAAGTAACCAGCGACAGCCTGCTCTTCGTTTACGCCAAGAAGGCGGGCGCAGGCGCGTGTGAATACGTACGGGTTCTTTTGTGACACCGGTTTCTTCTTGGCCAGGGGCGGTGTCGTGTCCGAGGGATTCTCTTCTTTGCGTTTTGGCATGGTTCGAGCCTTCAGAGACGATGACTGCTCGCGCACCCGTTCAACACGGCGGTGCCCGTACGACTCGGTTTAGATCGTTTATATCACTTAATACGCTCTCACACCTCCTTCGCGCCTTGGCGCGGCCCAGTTCGGGATGGGTTGACCCTATTTACCGCCGAACTCAGAATGGGCAGCCGGGGCGTGTTCAGCATTTTTCGAAGGGGATTTAGAAATCTAACGATTCCTAGTAACCTATTGAAATTATGGCTACTTAAATTTGGTTTCACATATTTGCGGGCGCAGTCTTGGGCTATCGGTTTCGTGGTGTGAGGTCGAATAGTTTAACTTCAGCATAGTCATCAAGTTAACTATGATAATTGACCCTCGATGAGTGTTATGGCGATGCACTTGATGCAGAAAAACCGACGTTTTTGCCGCCCTTGGAAATAGGGTTCGCACTAACGCACGGTTACTTACAACAGGGTCCTCATGGCACGTACTTCCAGACCGTCCCCTCTGACAGGTTGGGGCTGCCGTCAAGCTCGGTAGTGCCGAACAGCGTACCGTTGGCAGTCCGCAGCACTTCGCCCCACGGATTGTTGGAATTTTTCCCTTTAATCAAGAACTATCTCACGTGTCCAGTACAGCTGCTCGCTGACTTTCCAGACGTTTCCTGATTTTCTCGGCATTCTCGGGTTTGACTCCCACTTCTTCCAGGGCTGCACGAAAGTGCTTAAGGAACAGGTCGAAGTGCGCATCGTTCAGACCGTGATCTCTAGATCGGGCATGGGCGTCACGAATATTTTTCCCTGTATACACTCGTCCGGCGAGGAGCATGGAAATGAACATAGCCTGCCCAGACCGGAGGTGTGCCATGTCAACTCCTTCAAAGAAGTGGCGCAATTTATCATCTTGCGAGACTTTGTCGTAGAAGAGTTCCGTAGCAGCCTCGATAACACGGCGTCCCCCGATCAGATCAAATAGGTCTTCGATCATGGTGTCCTCACCCGAAGAGGTCTTTAGCCAGCCTTCCCGAATCGGTTCTCCAGTTCGTAGCAAATAAGTATAGGGCAGGACGAAAACTGTAGGGTCGAAAGTGAAGTGGGGATTGTCAACGATTGGGTAGCGAGCGGAGTTCTTTGGCTTCGCTTTAGGCAGAAACGATGCGGAAAGAGAGCATGAGGGCATAAATAGCGCTGGCCCAGAGAATCACGCCAGTCGCGATACCCGCTGAGGCAGTCAAATTCCACGATTTGAACGCGGCAATGGTCAGGATGTCCCAAATGACTATCAGAGTACCAACCCAGTAATACGAGGTGACTCCAAAAATCCTGCCCAGCGGAAGAAAATGCAATCCAACTACAAGGCTGATACCTATCGCGATCCAATCGGGTCGGCGGAACAAGTTCGCCAGGATAACCACGATGATGCAGCCGACGATTTCAAGAAGGGTCAAAATGCGGAATGCTTTGCGTCTCTTCTGCCAAAAGTCGCCCCGCGACCCGCCACGCGTTCTCATCATTTTTCTGCTTCGTAGCACCGCTGTTGCGGCAAATGCGATTAGCACGGCGGCCGCTGAAAAATACCCCACCCAAATCGCAGCCGGTAAACCCCGAAGCGCTGAAAAGCCCCAACCGATCCAGACGAAACCAAAACTGGTTGTGATGATTGCCGCCATGCCGCGACCAAATGCCGCACCCGCTATTTCCGCCTGATTGTCCATCGCAAGCCTCCGGCTGGCCACGGTTTGCCGATCTGTGCCCAATCTTGAGCCATTACTACCATGAAATGACCGCTTAACCGTGACTAAACAAGACCATACGTGACTAGTTTGATTGACCCTATCAGATGGGATGAGAAGGCCGGTCTCCGGACGGGATGCAGTGTATGCTCCCAAGTTATCGACGTGCTCGAGGCACAGATAAAAAGGAGACCGGCAATGAAGAAGGTTAGCACCGCAGTGGCAAA
>Ga0187783_10001327_pt1 | contig 18196 bp, 16 predicted proteins | sample 1015_SJ02_MP02_2_FD_132471 | JGI IMG/M metagenome (GOLD analysis project Ga0187783, IMG submission 132471) | Tropical peat soil microbial communities from peatlands in Department of Meta, Colombia - 1015_SJ02_MP02_20_MG | ecosystem: Environmental > Terrestrial > Soil > Wetlands > Peat | place...
CAGGGATTGGGGCGTGGCAAACTCAGTTCCGCGTACACTAGAGGGCGGCCCAATGCACAGCTCCGCGGAACTCGAGATCATCCCCCTGCCTCTGGCTGATGAGATCCGTCCGGGCGATTCCCTGCTGGAAAAGCTTCTCCCTGTGCTTTCGCATCCCAAACGAAAACTAAGGACAGGCGACATTCTGATCCTCAAACATAAGATTGTGTCCAAGTCCGAAGGGCGGCTGGTGGACTTAGACAGCATCCAACCTTCGCCTGACTCACGAGCTTGGGCGCGTCGGTACTCTCTCGACCCTCGCGTCACGGAACTGGCGCTGGCTCAGAGTCGGCGCGTCCTCCGTCGCAGGCGAGGGGTTCTGATTACCGAAACCTCGCATGGCTTCATTTGCGCGAACAGCGGGGTGGACGTTTCGAACGTGGACGGCGGAGGGAAGGCGCTGCTTCTTCCCAAGAATGCCGACCGCTCCGCGGCACAACTCCATCGCGCGCTCAAGAAAACTTTGCGACTTTCAATCCCCGTCATCATCTCCGATAGTTTCGGGCGTCCGTGGCGCGAGGGACTCACGGAAGTGGCGATCGGAGTTGCCGGGATGAAGGCTCTTCACGATTATCGCCGGAGGCGCGATCCCCATGGCTACCTTCTGCGGGTGAGCGTGGAAGCCGTGGCTGATGAACTGGCTTGCGCGGCCGGCCTGGTATGCGGCAAGCTAGCTCGCGTACCCGCCTCGATCGTTCGGGGCTTTCGGTACCGGCCCGGTCGCGGTAGCGCTCGCGACTTGATTCGCCCGGCCGCCGACGATTTGTTTCGCTGAGGAGATCTCGTGGAACGCACACTGGCACAATCGGAACTCGAGAACTTTCCGTCCCTGGCTTGGCCCGAGATTGTCCCACGCCTGAGTACCGCGGCGCGTGCCGCGCTCGAGGAGGTCATGGCTGGCCTCAACGGTGGCCTGCTCACGCGGGAACAAGCATTCCTCCTGGCACGGGCGGAGGGAGATGACCTGTTAGGCCTACTGGTTGCCGCCGACCTGGTGCGCCAGGAACTGGTGGGCAACCTGGTCACCTACGTGGTCAATCGCAATATCAATTTCACGAATATCTGCTTTGTCGGCTGCAAGTTCTGCGCCTTCAGCCGGGGGCCGCGCGAAGCCGACTCATACTTTCTGAGTCTCGAGCGGGTCGCGCAAAAGGCAAGCGAAGCCCACAGCATGGGTGCGACCGAAGTGTGTATTCAGGGAGGACTGCCTCGCGATCTTCCTCCTTTTTACTACCGCGACATTCTCCGGGCGGTCAAGCGGGCGGTGCCGGGAATGCACATCCATGCTTTTTCACCGATGGAGATTGTCTACGGTATCGAACTGACGGGCATGCCCTTGCCGGATTATCTTTGCATGCTGCGCGACAACGGTCTGGGCACGCTGCCTGGAACCGCGGCAGAGATTCTCGATGATGACGTCCGCTTTATTCTTTCGCGGAACAAACTCTCCACCGCGCAATGGAAGGAAGTAATTACGACCGCTCACCGCTGCGGCATTCCGAGTACGTCCACGCTGATGTACGGCCATGTGGAAACACCCGAACATTGGGTCGAGCAACTCCTGCTCCTGCGAAGCATTCAGGCGGAAAGCGGTGGCCTGACCGAGTTCGTGCCACTGGGGTTCGTGCATCCCAATACTCTGCTTTTCCGCCAGGGCCTGGCACGGCCGGGGCCGACTTTGGCGGAACATCTCAAGATCCATGCTTTGGCGCGCATTCTCTTGGCTGGCGCCATCAACAACATTCAGGTTTCGTGGGTAAAGCTGAATCGCCAACTCGCCCAGCTTTGCCTTCACGCGGGTGCCAACGACTACGGCGGAACTTTGATGGAGGAAAACATCTCGCGCGAAGCGGGGGCTACGGCCGGACAATACACCAGCCCGGAAGAATTTCAGTCGCTCATTGTTTCCGCCGGCCGGATCCCCGCCGAGCGTAATACCACCTACCGGCAAATCCACATCAAGTGGCCGGTGGATGACTTCCGCTATGAGCAAGCCCTGGAAGCGGAGTTCGCGTGACCAGACCGATCGCCGTTGTCGGCGGTACCGGGCCGGAAGGCTTCGGCTTGGCGCTGCGCTGGGCGCAGGCGGGAGAGACGATCATCATCGGCTCGCGCGATCTCGAACGCGCTGAGGAAGCGGCCGAGAAAATCCGCCGAGTGGTTGGTCCGGCGGCGAAAATTTCCGGCTTGGAGAATGGCGCGGCTTGTTCTGCCGCCGATTTCCTGGTGCTGACCGTTCCCTTTCAGGCTCACGCGGCGCTACTCAAACAACTCAAGCCCGCCATCCGGCCGGGAAGCATTGTGATTGACACTACCGTCCCGTTAGCGGCGAGCGTGGGTGGACGAGCCAGCCGGACCCTTGGCGTTTGGCAGGGTTCGGCCGCTCAGGAAACCGCCGAACTGATTCCCAAAGGCGTTTCCGTGGTAGCCGCCTTTCAGAACCTGGCAGCGGAGGTGCTGAACCAGCAGGGTCCGGTGGATTGCGATGTGATTGTGTGCAGTGATGACGCCGACGCCAACAAACTCGTGCGCAGCCTGGCAGCGAAGATCCCGGGGGTGCGAGCGCTCGACGGTGGCAGGCTCGAGAACGCGCGCATCCTGGAACAGATTACGGCTTTGCTGATCGGATTCAACCTCCGTCATCACGGGCGTTCCGGAATCCGCATCACCGGACTGCCCCCGGGAGCGTACGATTCACCATGAACAAGGCTCGTTCTTTTTCTGTTTTCTTGATGGTATTTGCGCCGTTGTTCGACACCCGGCTCCGCTCGATCGCCGGTTGAGCCATATGGACTCCTCTGCGGCTATTGAATTCCAGCATGTTTCATATCACGCCGACCAGGGTGAAGCCATCCTTCATGATTTGAACCTGGCCATCCAGCGCGGTGAAACTTTGGTTCTGCTCGGGCGCAGCGGTTCAGGAAAGACTACCACCCTTAAGTTGATCAACCACCTGCTCACACCCACGAGCGGGGAAATTCGCGTGGCCGGCCGGGCGCTCGCAGAATGGGACGTGATCCGCCTGCGCCGCATGATCGGCTATGTGATTCAGGAAGTCGGCCTGTTCCCTCATTTCACCATCGAGAAAAACATTGGCCTGGTTCCGAAAATCGAGAACTGGCCTCAGGACCGCATTCGCCGGCGGGTCGAGGAACTGCTGCACCTGGTCGGGCTCGACCCCCAGATTGCCACGCGCTTTCCGCGCGAGCTTTCTGGCGGACAGCGCCAGAGAGTAGGGGTAGCACGCGCGCTGGCCGCTGACCCTCCGATCCTCCTGATGGATGAGCCTTTTGGCGCGCTCGACCCGCTCACCCGAGCCCAATTGCAACGGGAGTTCCTGGCTCTCGAAGCGCGTCTGGGCAAAACGGTTGTGTTCGTGACTCACGATCTCAACGAAGCCTTACTGGTGGGAACACGGATCGCACTGCTCGAAGCCGGACGACTGGTTATACTCACCACCCGGGAAGAATTCCTGCGATCTCGCGAACCGCTCGCCATCGCGTATCGAAATGCATTTAGCCCGGATTTCAGTGGCAAAAGGGATGGAGTATGAACCTTTGGCAATTCATACTGGAAAATCACGCGGAAGTCACCCAACTCACCCTGGAGCACATCTGGCTGGTTGGAGTCTCGACCCTGCTCGCAGTCGCAATCGGCATGCCCCTCGGAATTCTGCTCACCCGTTGCCCCGCGCTGCGTCGCCCGGTTCTCGGGAGCGCCAATGTCATTCAGACGATTCCCAGCCTCGCCTTGTTCGGCTTTCTCTTACCCGCACCTTGGATCGGCGCCCGAGCAGACCGGCTGGCGATTTTGGCGCTCATGCTCTACGCCCTGCTTCCCTTGATCCGCAACACGTACGCTGGCATTCAAAGCGTAGACCCATCGGTGTTAGAAGCGGGGCGAGGAATGGGCCTGACGAACCGCCAGCTGCTCTTCCAGGTGGAACTTCCTTTGGCTCTAGGAGTCATCATTGCGGGCATTCGTGTGGCCACCGTTCTTTCCGTTGGCCTGGCCACGATTGCCGCTGCGGTGGGAGCGGGAGGACTGGGTGAATACATCTTCCGCGGACTTGCCATGGTGAACAATACCGTCATTCTGGCAGGCGCCCTTCCCGCGGCTGCACTCGCATTACTGGCGGATGCTGGATTTGGTTGGCTCGAGAAACGTCTGCGTCCACAGGATGCCCGCCGGACCAGTTACGCCTCGCCCTCCTAGAACCCGGGGTTCAGCGGCTCAAGGATTCATGGTCGTAGCCAGGGAAGGGATGCTGCTTGGCGTTTCACATGACAAAGCGATCGATCGAGCCCGCAATCGGACTACTGATCGTTGTGGTTTGGGCCGTCGTTCTGCTCACTTCCTGCCGTCCGCCACACCCCAATCGAATCGCCATCGGATCGAAGAACTTTACCGAGCAGTTGATTCTCGGCGAGTTGTTTGCCCAGCAGATCGAGAGGAAAACCAATCTGGCGGTGGAGCGGCGCTTCTACCTGGCCGGTACCTACATCTGCCATCAGGCGATTCTCGCAGGACGCATTGACGTTTATCCCGAGTACACGGGCACGGCCCTCACCGCAATCCTGAAGGAGAAGCCGCGAGGGGACCGCACAGAAACGTACAACCGGGTCAAAAGCGAATATGGCCAACGCTTCGGCTTAATCCTCGGCCCCACGCTCGGCTTTGACGATACTTTTGCCATCGAAATACGGGGTGAGGATGCTCGTCGCTTAAACCTGGCAACCATCTCGCAGGCTGCCGCCTATACCCCGAACTGGCGCCCCGGGTTCGGCTACGAATTCTTGGAGCGCTCGGACGGCTACAGGGGATGGATCGCTGCTTATGGACTTCGTTTTGCCAGCCCACCGCGGATCATGGATCTTGGCCTGCTGAATCGTGCACTCAAAGACAAGCAGGTGGACGTCATCGCGGGTAACATGACCGATGGCCAGATCACAGCGCTCGACTTCGCGGTGCTCGAGGATGATCGGCATTATTTCCCGCCTTATGAAGCGGTGCCCATCCTCCGTCAGGACCTGCTCGCCCGTCATCCCGAGCTCAACATAGTTTTCGAAGGCCTTGCCGGAAAGATTTCGGACCAGGACATGCGGCAGCTCAACTACGCCGTCGACGGCGAGCACTTGGACGTAAAACAGGTTGTTCGAAGCTTCATCGAACGGAATCAGTTGTAATTATTCCGCTCGGGAATTTCCTTGACGTTGCCTCGGTCTCCGCCAACAGAAGCACGTGGGCGGTACAGCTATTGACGGTGTCCTGTCGCTTGGATCGCTCCTCGATCCACCCCCATGGTCTGGAGTATGGGTTCCAGGAAGCGTCTGTACTTATTCAGCACCTCTTCATCATCGGACCGGAGAGCGGCGCTTACAGCTTTCGCCGTCGCCGGTGTCACCAGTTCAAGTCGGCCGACAAAAACGCGGACCACTTGCGACGGCACCGGATCAATCGTGAGTGGCACAACCTTGTCGACGAATCCGCGAGGTACGAGATAGATCAGACGGCTGCCCTCTTCGAACCAGGAGCGGCGCCAGGTTTTTATCATGGCATGTGCTTCATCGGGGTAAAGACCCTGATCGATCAGAAGGCCCTCCAGATCGGCGAGGAGAGACGGCAGGTTGCCGGTCAATTCGGGCGGCGCTAGAACCGTTTCTTTCGTGGGTGTGACCATGACACGATAGCCGACCCGCTCTCCCCTCCGCTCGAAGAGAATAACGGCGGGAACTTGGTTTTCGTCGAGGCTCTTCACCAACAGTTCGCCGTCGACATTCTGCTTGGCAGACAAGGGCAAGGAAGCAGCTGAGACTCCTCGATAGAAAAGAAATTTCTCCTGCTGGTCGCCTGCCCTGGTCTTGACGCTGAGAGGTGTGGAAGCGGTTTCGCGAGCAGCATAGTAGCGATTCGATCGAACCTCGCGCGGGAATTCGGCGCTCAGGCTCGGAGAAACACTGACCCCGCTCCACGCGATGCTCCCATCCGCCGCCAATTGGCGCAAATCGTTATTGCGCAAGGGTTCGCTGGGCTGAGAACGAGTCGCATGGGGATACCATTCCGTGAAGACTCCTTTGGCGAAAGACACGTGAACCGACACGGTCACATCCCGCGGAGAGTAGAAGTAAAGAACTGGCGTCTCCATTCGGATCGTTCCCCGAAGCCCCAGTTTGAAGTTGACGTCGCTGAAATGCTCCACGAAACTCGGCAGATTTGTGGACCCCGTGAGCGGCACCCATTGGACCGGTTTACCATCTTGGCCGGCAACGGCGGTAAACGTTCCCCACTCGTGAACCGTCAGGTCAGGGGACGTGGGCCGTTCGTCGGCCATCAGTAAGCCCGTCGAACCCACTGCCAACATCACCCACGCTATTGAGAGAGGAAATTGAAATCGCATTCCTCGTGCCGAGAGTAGCTTCCCGATGCGCGTGTTCATTTGTGAAGAGCCTCCTGTCGATGCGCCTGCTCACAGCATGGAAATGGTCTCGCCGGGAAAGTCGCAGACCGGCTTCTGAGCGAGAACAGGCTCTCTTCGTTCCGAGCCTGGCCAGTTTGTGTCGTTGCCATTCCCTATGTTCTGAGAGACGCGAGCGCAGCTTGGAGTGTTAACCAGGGCTCGCATTTTTCGGGGAAGAAAAAGGGAAACGCGCGGCTGTACCGTAGTTACTTTTCGCCACCTTCCGACCAGGAACGCTCCCAATGGCGCCAAACCGAAATGTCGTCAAACCCGAGTTCGTTCCACCACAGATCGAGCATGGGTTGATCGAGACCGAGGATTCCTTCTTTCGTGACCCCGGAAGGAGGCGGGACGAATTCTCGCAAGCGATCGTAAACGAGTACTCTCTGGTCTTCATCCACCCGGGTCAGCAGATGCCACAGGGTGAGCGCGTCGCGTTCGCGAGAAGCAGCCAGCACGACGGCTAGATCTCCGGCCCGCTCGTCGGATGTGCTGTCTCGAAAATCAAAGTTTGCCAAAGCGGCACGAAACCCCGAGGGTGCATCTTCGAAGTATGGCGTGCCGGGTCCAACCTTGGGCCTGGTCGCACAAGCAGCGCCGGCAGGAATAAAGGACTCGTGGCGGTTCAGCTTGAAACCTACCCACCCCATTTGCGTGCTCACGAGTCCGGCTCCTGAATCATCCACGTGCAAGGTGTAGGCGCAACCCAGGTCTACCGTCAGTGCCGAAGGCGTGTCGACAACGAATTGGCCGGGACGTGCCCAGATGTAGGTATGGATTGTTCCGCGATCCAAAGCGATCCGCTTTAGACCCGTCCCCATGTTGAGCAGGCGCAGGCGCGTGCCCGGTTCCATCTCGATCTGACCGACGTCTTCAGCACGCAGGCTGGCGCGCGACTGCTGGTCGGTTTCGAGCACCTGCCCGACGGCAAGACGGCTTGCCTCGTCCGGGGTGACGGCCTTTCGTCCAATGCGAGGGCTACCCGCCAAACGGGACACATCCCAGCCCGCCACCCGCAGCTGGGCCGGCTTTCTTCCGGGCACCAGCAGGGTTCCTATAACAATCGCCGCCACGGCGGCGGTTGCCAGAGCAGGAAACAGCCAGGGCCGCGGCGATGGAAAGAATTTCCACCGTCGATCTGGGACAAGGTCAGGAAAGACAGGGGCGGGACGGTCATGATGAAATCTCCCGAGGAGTGCTTCCAGTCTCTGGATTTCCGGATCGGGTTCGCCCGACCCATCCCACAAATAGTCGCAGTTGTTCGTCAGGGATTCGTTTTCCGTTTGATTTTTGTCGGTATCCATGATCACCGCGTCTCCTGTTGCGGACTGTCGCTGTCCTGGTGCGAGCTCAACTTCGCGCGCAGCTGCTGCATGCCGCGATGCAGATTGACTCGAACCGAGCCGTGCGTCATTCCGGTGCGTGCCGCGATCTCAGGACCGGTCATGCCCTCCACCAACCGCAGAATCAATGTCTCCCTGTATACCTCCGACAGGCTCCGGATGGCGGCGAGAATCGCGCCCGCCTGGCCTTCCTGGTCCCCGCGGGCACTTACGCCTGGGATGTCCTCGTCCGACGACTCGCCTGGAAGTTGATCTTCTGGCAGCCTACGCCGGTAGTAGTCGTTGGCCCGATTACGGGCAATCGCCATCAGCCACGCTCCGAAGCTTCCGGCTTCCCGAAGCGTTGACAGCCGGCGCAGGGCCGTCATGAAGACGTCCTGCACCAGGTCCTCGACCTCGTCTAGCGGAACCTTGGCCAGTAGAACTCCATGCACAAGGCCGGCATAGCGATCGTAGAGCCGTCCGAATGCTGCGCGGTCCCCCCGCCTTGCCGCCTCCACCAACATGTTGTCGCCGGAAGTTTCAGATCGAGCGTGCTCCCTCACGGGCAAATCCCTGGCTCCTGTCGCGAGCAAGTCAACCCAGCCTTCCGACGTCCAAGCCATGCGGAAGAAAACCCCACCCAATGATAGACGTTGGAACCAGCAGAAGTGTTAACACGGACCGGACCCATCGCACAGGCCATGGTCTGTCTGGCATCCTAAAAGCCAACCCCTGTCCCTACCCCAGCCTCTCGAATTATTTCGCCGGCATGACGGGAAGCACCAGGGCGGAAGGATGTTCGGCGTCGTGAAGAATGGTATTGGTGGCGACAGCAAAGGTGTGTGCGAATCTGATCTCTTCACCAGTATTGGGATTGCGATCGAAACGCGGAAAATTGCTGCTTGAAATCTCCAGACGCAGCGAGTGGCCGCGTAGAAAGACGTTGCTCGTGGCCCACAGATCAAGGGAAATTTGGTAAATCTGACCAGGGTTCATCAGCTCGGCATGCTCGGAAGAGGCCCGGTAGCGCATGCGAAGGATACCTTCGGTCAAGTTTTGCGCGAACCCGTCGGGCGCGACGTCGACGAGCTTGGCGGTGAAGTCGGTATCGACGGCCGAGGATTTTACGAACAGAGCGGCAATGATTGGCCCCGTGACCTCCAAGTCGCGTTCGAGAGGGCTGGTCGAGTAAACCAGTACGTCGTCGCGATTCTCCACCGAACGCTGGTCGCGCGGGCCAGGCGGCAGGTGTTTGGCGTCGCAGCATAGGGGACCGCCCACGGTGGCCACCGGACTGGCGGGATTGTAGAGGTAGGAATCGGAGGGCTCGGACTTGGGCGCGGATTTGGAAAGCGTGCCGTCCCCTCCGAGTGAATTAGCTTTGCCGGCGGAGTGCAGAAAATATTTCGTAAATTGGGCTTCCGGTGGCGGCCAATCGTCTTCCTGACGGTACTCGTTGGCACCCATCACAAAAAGCTTAACGCGCTTTTCCGTGACAAATTCATTGCGGACGCCCTTCGAGACAAAATCGTACCAATCAAGGATCACGTCCGTGTATAGGTTGTCGTTGGCATGCGGCCCGAAGTCAACCTCGCCAATGCGGCGGCCGAAGCCGGAGTGACCGCCAATGGCGATCAGCAAATGCTGGCGGGCGCGCGCTGCCCCGTTCGTCGCGTGGGCCTTAGCGCCCATGTAGTTGCGCAGCGTGCCGGCGTTGAAGATGTCATACCACGCGCCGACCTGGAGCATGGGGACGGCAATCTTGGAAAAGTGCTCCTCGATAGACCACTGCTTCCAGTAATCGTCATAATCGGGGTGCGACAACCAGTCGAGGTAGTAGGGCGCGAGAGCGGCTGTAAGCTTCGTATCCGCCGGCAACTGACCGAAATTAAAGACGGGATAGTTGGCGAGCGGAAGGGTGGGCGCACCCACGAGAGCATTGGTGTTTTCTTGGATCAGCCGCTGGAGAGTGTTCTGCGCCAGTTGAGAGGTCCAGCTCTGATCAAACCATTGTTCGAAAGCGCCCCCCTGATAAGTCCAGCCGTCGTGGTAATTGCTCGCCGTCATGTTGGGTGCGATCGCCACCAGGTGGGGAGGCTGAGCAAGGGCAGCCAACATCTGCGTCGCGCCCACATACGAGGCTCCCATCATACCCACCTTGCCATCGCAATAAGGAAGCGTGGCAGCCCACTCGATCGCATCGTAGCCGTCGGCCTGCTCGTGCTTGAAGGGATACCATTCGCCTTCCGAAGCGTACCTGCCGCGAACGTCCTGGATGATGACGACGTAGCCGCGCGGAACCATCTGGAAGACCGGGGCTACAGCCCAACTGACACGTTTGTCGTAGGGAGTACGCATCAGGATGACAGGGAACTTGCCGGAAGATGTGGGGCGGTAAATGTCCGCGTAGAGGGTGATGCCGTCACGCGTTTTCATCGGCACATCGTGCTCAACGACAACGTCGAGCGGCGCAACTTTCGCGCCAAAAAGCGGCGGCGAAGCGATCTCCAGTGCGGCGAGGACCAATCCCAATGCGAATCTCGAGAGTGCCGTCGCACGATCCGTTCTCATTCGGCCTCCTGGCGCGAGGCGCAGAGGAGAAGGCGCCGCGTGCGGCCGACGCAATTATTTTTCATTTCTCCCATCGACGCAAGCAGGGGAACCGAATCCGTTCCACGTGCAATGGCCGGAGATGCGGCAGGCGCGAGGCACATCGTGAAATGACCGTTCTCACATCAGCCAGATGGCGTCGACATCGACAATGATTTGGCTTCGCGGAATCTTCTGCTGCGCCGCGTGGACAAGCATAGCGCGCAGCAAGCGGTTGAGGTCTTCGCGGCTCGCCGACTTCAGGACAAAATGATAGCGATAATCCTGCTTTAATCGCAGGATGGGTGCGGCGGCAGGTCCCAACACCCGAATGCCTTCATGCGGTGTCCTTTGAAACCATTGTCCTAACCTGCCCGACCACGCCAACACTTCATCCAACTCGGGACCACGAATCAAGACATTGGCCAACGCGGTGTGCGGGGGATAATGCATCCAGCGGCGAAAACCCAGTTCCTTTTCATAGAAACCGGAGAAGTCGTGTCGTGCTGCGTATTGCACCGCGTAATGATCCGGGAAATACGTCTGCAGGATTACCTTCCCAGGCCTCTCCCCGCGTCCCGCACGGCCGGCCACCTGCGTGAGCAGCTGGAATGTTCGTTCCGCGCCGCGGAAATCCGGCAAGGCTAAAGCGCTATCGGCACCGACCACGCCTACCAGCGTCACCCGATGGATATCATGACCTTTCGCAATCATCTGAGTCCCTACCAATAGATCCAGGTCACCCGCGTTGAGCGCGTTCAGGGTACGTTCAAAGTCTTCCCGTCCGCGCACCGTGTCACGGTCCAGCCGCCCGATCCGGGCCTGGGGGAACATCCCGTGGAGCAGCTCTTCCAGCTTCTCCGAGCCGGTTCCGAGGAAATACACGTACTCGCTTCCACATTCGCCGCAATGCTTGGGCACCGGGGCGCGGAATCCACAGTAATGACAGACCATACGGTGGCTGCGCTTATGATGGGTCATCGCAATCGCGCAGTTTCGGCATTCCAGATGGTGGCCACAGGCGCGGCACAGGACCAACGGGGAATATCCCCGCCGATTCAGTAGAACCATCACTTGCTCTTCGCGCGCCAGTCTCAACCGGATTTCTTCCCCCAGGGTTCTTGAAATGACCTGCTCCTTCCCGGTTTCCTGAAATTCCTGCCTCATATCGACGATCTCGACCTCGGGCAGAGGCCGCTGTTCGATTCGATCGGGAAGTTCGAGCAAGCCATACTTGTTCTTAGTCGTGTTGAAGTACGTTTCCAAGGACGGGGTAGCCGAGCCCAACACCACCACCGCATCCGCCATTTTTGCCCGCATCACCGCGACATCGCGGGCATGATATCGCGGCATTTCTTCCTGCTTGTACGAGGCGTCCTGCTCTTCATCGACAATAACCAAGGCCAAGCGGGAAATGGGGGCGAAGACCGCCGAGCGCGTACCCACGACAACCCGGGCGTCACCTCGGCGGATGCGGTGCCATTGCTCGGCACGCTCCCGATCGGTTAAAGCCGAGTGTAGGATGGCGACCTCGTCTCCGAAGGCTTGTTCGACGTCCGCCGCGACCGCCGGTGTCAGACCGATTTCCGGGACCAGCAGGATCGCCGATCGGCCTCGGTCGAGCACGGAACGCATCCCGGCCAGGTATACCGCCGTTTTCCCGGATCCGGTCACACCGTGCAGCAGAAGGCCGGAAAACCTGCTCGCTTCCACCCGGTCCTGAATCGCAGCGAGTGCGGCCTGTTGCGCCGGGTTGAACTGTAAGGTCATGGGCAAGGGCCGAGCCTTCAGGGTTGAGACAACAAATTTCGCCGGTTCCTCGAAAATTTGCACGATCCCGCGCCTCACCAGAGTGCCAAGCGTGCTCCGCGGGACGTCCAACCGAAGATCGTCCAGCCTGACGGTTCCCCCCGCTGCGGTAAGCCGATCCAGCAGCAGGCCTTGATTGCGATTCAGCTTCCCTTCTACTTTGTTGAGTACCGCAAGCTTCACGACGCGAGCCGCATCGCGAGCCTGCGATTGATCCTCGCGCACGATCCACTTCTTGCGAACCATCCCGGCCAGCATCGAGGGCGTAGCGCCCACCGCCGCCCGTAAACGTTCCGCCCGCGCGCCATCCCGCTCAGCCAGGTAGTCCAGGACGCGGAACTCGTTCAGTTGCTCCTCCTCGCTGCGGCGCGATCGAATTGGCGACCCAGCCCTGCCGACAAGATGCAATGCTAGCTGTCCGTGTTCGGTGATGCGGTACAGGATGTTGCGTTTGAATTCAGCGCCCAGGGGCAGCATGGTGCGAAAAACTTCACCCAGGGGAGCTAGGTAGTAGTCGGCGATCCATTGCCCCAGCTGGATCAGCGGAGGATCGAGCAGGGGTGAACCATCGAGGGCGTTGAGAACGTTCTTGGCCGGCACATCAGGAGAACGATCATGGAGTTCGGTCACGATGCCTGCGAGACGCTGCTGGCGGAAGGGAACCAATACTCTTCCCCCCACCGCCGGCTGCATGCCCTGCGGAATACGGTAGGTAAACAGCTTATCGATCGGAACCGGCAGCGCAACATTGCAGAATTCGGTCATGAGCCATGGCAGGGGTTCGTCTCCCGGCTGATCTCGATCGTAACATTTGCGAGGCAGGCAGCTTTTGTTGACCCTGCCCATCCCGGTCACGCGCGCTTTGCGCAAGTTAGGACACGACATCAAGGATGCCCGGCGGCGGCAGCGGATCCCTATGGCGATTGTGGCGCAGCGGGCCTGCATCAGCGAGTCGACACTGATCAGGGTCGAACGGGGTGACCCCAGGGTTGCAATTGCCAGTTATGCCACGGTTCTCTTCGTCATGGGCTTGGCGGACCGGCTTGCCGACCTCGCCGATCCGAAGCCCGACCCGGTGGGCCTGCAGCTCGAAGAGGAAAACCTACCGAAGCGCATTCGGACGGGATGGAAGCACAAGCCGCTCAAAGAAAAATGAAGTAACCAATGGATCGTAAGACCCTGGTTTACGTTGACCTCGATGGTGTTCCTTATCTGATGGGACGTCTGTGGACTCGTCTGCGCAAGAACAAGCAAAGTGCAACCTTCGAATACGCTGAAGGCTGGCTGCAACACCCTGCCCGGTGTTTTCTCTGGATCCGGCACTGCAGCTTAGCCCCGGCTCGTTTCACACGCCCACCGATACACCGTTGTCGGTGCCATCGGTGATTCGGCCCCTGACCGGTGGGGACGGGCACTGATGCGACGCGCTGAACGAAGGCGTGCGGAGCGCGAGCATACCGCGCCGCGCGCACTCGAGGAGATTGATTTCCTTTTGCTGGTGGATGACATGAGGAACCCGCGAAGTGCCTACAGGCAGGATCGTGTCTAGGGAGTTTCCGTCTCCTGTACCAGCGGGGTTTTTCCCTGGTACCATGCGTCCAGATGCTATCTGGAAAATCCTCCAAAGCCAGGGCCCAAAGGCGCCGCCTCCCTAGCGCCGGAGGCTCCCGTGACGGGCGTGCCCCGGCGGAGCTGGTCATCATTACGGGGATGAGCGGGTCAGGCAAAGCCTCCGTTCTCAAGGCATTCGAGGACCTCGGTTATTACTGTGTGGATAATCTGCCGGTTGGTCTGATTCCACAGTTCGCCGAACTGGTGGGTCAGTCTTCCGAGATCCACAATACGGCGTTGGTCGTGGATGTTCGCGAAGGCGAGCAGTTGCAGAACTTGCCTCAAATCGTGCGATCGGTCAAGCGCACGCTCCCGACCAAGATGGTTTTTCTCGAGGCGGAGGATGCGATTTTGCTTCGCCGTTTCAGCGAAACCCGCCGTCCGCATCCTTTGGGAATCAATGCCCCGGTGCGGGCTTCGCTCGCCGCCGAGCGTAAACGCCTTCGTCCGATTCGTGCTATGGCGGATTTGGTCATTGACACTTCTAGGTTCAACGTTCACGAGCTGCGCTCCTATGTCACCGAGAGTTTCCAGAAGCGTGAATCCGATAAGAACATCTTAGTTTCCTGCGTAAGCTTTGGATTTAAGCAAGGAGTTCCGGAGGATGCGGACTTAGTCTTTGACGTTCGTTTTCTGCCCAATCCGTATTTCGTGCCGGAGTTTCGCCCACTCACCGGACGCAATCCGAAGGTGGCGAAGTATATCCGATCCTTCCCCCAAACCCGGGAGTTCATTCGGCGGATTTCGCAGCTCTTGGTCTTTCTGCTGCCGCACTATGTCCGCGAGGGAAAGAGCTATCTCACCATTTCCTTCGGCTGCACCGGCGGCCAGCACCGCTCCGTAATGATCGCCGAGGAGGTCGGCAAGCTGTTACGGACGGCGGGATACCAGGTGAAAGTGGTGCACCGGGATAGCCCGGGATAGCAATGTGCCCTGCGCGCGCCCCGCGGATGATCCCACCGCCGCGCCGGGTCTTAGCCGAAGGTACGATCGTAACTCCTCGAGCCGCATTTCCCACCAACTACAGTAAAATAAAGCCTCGAAGCCATGTCGATTCCATCCGCAGGCCACAGCCCATGCGGCAACTGACCCGCCTTCTCCGTTATGCATTACCGTATTGGTGGCAGGTGCTCGCTTCTGTAGCACTGATGGCACTGGTGGGCTTGCTCGACGCCTTCCGCGTACTGCTGGTTGGCCCCGTTTTGGATCGTGTTCTCAACCCTTCGTCGGGATCGAATGATATCCGGCTGTTTACCAACCCCCGAACCCACCAGTCGGTCTACTTGCAGCAATTTGTCCCCTCCCACTTTCACAACGCTTGGACCATCGTGGCCTATGCGCTGGTGGCATCGACCATTCTGAAGGGCATCTTCGATTATCTCGGAACCTATCTGGTGAACTACGCCGGGTTTGGAATGATCACCGACCTTCGCAACCATCTGTACGACTCGATTCTTCACCGTTCGGCCGCATTCTTTGAGAAGCACACCACCGGTACGCTGCTGTCGACGATCGTCAACGATATCGAGCGGGTGCAATACGCCATGTCTACGGTTCTGGCGGAGTTCCTGCAACAGCTGTTCACCTTGATCTTCACCGCCGTTGTGGTCGTTCTTTTGGGCGGCAAGCTGGCGTGGGTCCTGCTGTTGTTTGTGCCTTTCATTATCTACTCGGCAGGGCGGATCGGCCGCCGGGTGCGGCATACGACGCGCAGGGGACAGGACAAGCTGGCCGACATCCAGAACATCCTGCACGAAACCATCACCGGAAATCGCATCGTGCAGGCCTTCAACATGGAATCCTGGGAGATGGCCAGATTTTACGACGCGGCGCGGCGTCTATTCTGGGCCAACCTGCGGTCGGTTGCTGCCGCCGCCATCAGCTCTCCTCTGATGGACATCTTCGGCGCCATCGCGATTGCCTTGTTGCTGCTGCTCGGGCGACAACAGATCTCTCACCAGCGCATGACCGCAGGGGTGTTCTTTGCTTTTATTGTCGCCGTTTTCAAACTCTATGATCCGGTGCGCAAGTTCGCGCTGTTCAACAATAACTTTCAGCAGGCGTTGGGTGCTTCCTCAGGAATCTTCCAGTTCATCGACACCACCGACGAGGTGCGGCAAAGCGCCGACGCCAAGCCGTTGCCTCCCTTCTCGCGCAGCATACGATTCGAACATGTGAGCTTCTCTTACGAGCCCCGGGGCGAAGAAAAGCGGGAGATTCTGCGCGACATCAACCTGGAAGTGCAGGGCGGCGAGGTGCTGGCGGTGGTGGGGTCGAGCGGTGCGGGCAAGAGCACCCTGGTTCACCTCATCCCACGCTTTTTCGATGTCACGGCGGGGCGCTTGCTGATCGATGACCACGACGTCCGCGACATGACCCTGCAGTCGGTGCGGTCGCAAATCGGAGTTGTGTCCCAGGAGACGGTTCTGTTCAACGACACGGTGCGCAACAATATCGCCTACGGACAACCGCATGTTTCCCAGCGGGCGGTGGAAGCGGCGGCACGGGCTGCTTTAGCCCACGACTTCATCACCGCGTTACCCCTGGGCTACGAGACCGTCATCGGGGAACGCGGCATCCGGCTTTCGGGCGGGGAGCGTCAGCGCATCGCGATCGCCCGTGCCTTGCTGAAAAACGCTCCGATTTTGATTCTCGATGAGGCGACTTCGGCGCTCGACAGCGAATCGGAGTCGCTGGTGCAGTCGGCCCTGGCCAACCTCATGGTCGGGCGCACCGTCGTGGTCATCGCCCATCGGCTCTCGACCGTGCGTCGCGCCGACCGCATTGTGGTCCTCGAGAATGGAAGAGTGACCGACATCGGCTCTCACGAAGATCTGATGAAGAAATTCGGTGTCTATCGCCGGCTTTATGATCTGCAATTCGTCGATCTGGAGCCGCCCAAAGTCGGCGCCGCTCCTTTAGGATGATCAGCATGGCGATACGCTCCATGACCGGATTTGCACAAGTCACAGGACAGGCGAACGGCCGCCATAGTTTCAATCTTTCGCTGAAATCGCTCAATCACCGCTTTCTGGACTTGCACTTCCGAATGCCTCCAGGGACGGAGGAACTAGAAATGAAGGTGCGCCGCCGGCTCAAGGAAAAGTTGGTGCGGGGACACGTCGAGTTAATTCTCAACCTCGAAACCAAGGCCGGCGAGACTTTTCGATTCAATCGGGAATGGTTGGGGGGTTACATCCAGGCATTTCGTGCGGTCGCGGCGGACTTTGGGCTGCCGGCCGAGCCCGATCTCAACCTCATCCTGCGCCTTCCCGGTGCTTTCGAAGTGGCGGCTGAGCCCGCGGATCCCCTGTTGGAAGAGGCCATTCTGGCAAAGCTCGAAGAGGCCCTGAGGCGATTGAATGAGATGCGGGAGCAAGAAGGCCGGGAGGCGGAACGGGAACTTCGCGAGCGCATGCGGCAGATCCAACGAGCCCGACAGGAAGTCGAGAAGTGTCGCCAGGCCACCCTCCGGACCTACACCGAGCAACTGAACCGGCGCATGCAGGAGCTCATCGGCTCGCAGGCCGAACCGGAACGCATCCTGCAGGAGGCGGCTCTGCTGGCGGATCGCAGCGACATTGCCGAGGAACTGGTGCGCCTGGAGAGCCACGTCCAGCAATTTCTGGGCTTGCTTGATCAGGGAGGAGAGGTTGGCAAAAAGCTCGATTTTCTGCTCCAGGAGATGAATCGCGAGGCCAATACTCTGCTTTCGAAGACCGCGGGGCTGGCCGGGGAAGCCTTGCAAATCACCACCCATGGGCTGGGGATGAAAGCCGACATCGAAAAGGCTCGGGAGCAGGTACAAAATCTGGAATGAACTGCGTCTTCATCATTTCCGCACCTTCCGGTTCGGGCAAAACCACGCTCGTCGAAAAGGTGCGGAAGGAGGTTCCCCGGCTTGAATTTTCGATTTCCTATACGACTCGCCAGCCGCGGGGAAAAGAGCAGAATGGGCGAGAGTACTTTTTCGTTTCCCGGGAGACGTTTGAACAAATGAAGCAGCGCGACGAATTCCTTGAATCTGCGGAGGTGTTTGGCAATGCCTACGGAAGTGCGCGACGCTTTGTCGAGCAAGCGCAGCAGCGAGGAAACGACCTATTGCTTGATATCGATGTGCAGGGGGCGAAACAGGTCAAGCGCAAGCTTCCCCAGGCCGTGCGCATCTTCGTTTTGCCGCCCGACCGTAAGACCTTGGAGCAGCGCCTGCGGAATCGCAGCCTGGACAAGGAAGAGGTGATCCAGCGCCGGTTGGTCACCGCCCATCGGGAGATTGAGAAATACCGGGAATACGACTATATTTTGATAAACGATCATCTGGAGGAATCCATTCGGGCCCTGGAGGCCATCCTGCTGGCAGAGAGGA